>Ga0114946_10001234_pt1 | contig 17527 bp, 41 predicted proteins | sample WalLakDeSediment_FD_88676 | JGI IMG/M metagenome (GOLD analysis project Ga0114946, IMG submission 88676) | Lake sediment microbial communities from Walker lake, Nevada to study Microbial Dark Matter (Phase II) - Walker Lake 11/02/13 Deep Sediment | ecosystem: Environmental > Aquatic >... | reverse complement strand
TTTGCGAACATAGAAAAAATCATATCTATCCGTTATTTCATTTACAATTAAGATTTGTTTTATTCTATGTCCTTTTTCGCATTTTTCATCTGCTGTTGAGAAAAAATAACAATCATTGCAGTTTTCCTTAAATCTTTTGATTGCTTGTTCAATTTCGTAATGCTCGATATGAACTGGTTTACTCATAACAACTCCTTTTTAATGTCAATGATTTCACTTGGGGCGGCCTCATTTGGGTCTGCGCCTGACTGTATAACCACCATTTTGACATCAGGGATAAAGGTTGATAATTCTAAAGCAATCTTTTTAGCCTGCTTCTGTGCCGCTTGATCCAAACAAACAATAATCTTCTTTAGTCGCTTTACATATAGCTTGTATAGTTGCAAAGGGGTTATTTTGATGCCCATAATGCCTATACCATAAGGGTCAACAGTCCAGACATCAAAAGGCCCTTCAACCAAAATAGCCACATCATCTATATCATCTAAATTGTAAATTGCTTCTTTTACAGGAACGATTGATTCTGAAACAGCTAGGTTTTTATACCTTAACTTAGCCGCCCCAGTAATATCTCTTCCTATAAATGAAACCATTTTTTGTCTTTCAAATATGGGAATGACTAATCTGTGCTTAAATTTGCCTATTTCTGTACCTGACATCAATTTATATTTCTGTTCTAGGTAGTGAGGATTCAGGCCACGTGCTAAAATGTAAGCTCTATGCCTTGGTTCAAGACCTTGTTTTATGCCACTCAGGGCCCTCGTATTGAGTTCTATAACTTTTTCTGACTCTTGATATAGGTCAGGCAGTTTGAAAGCCTTAGACGAGCCAGAATGAGTTTGGATGAGTTTAAAAACCTCAACCCAATTTAGTCTGGTCAGTTCCTTTAACAGCTTTGGCAGGCTTCCTTTAGCGCCACAAGCCCAGCAAGAATAGTTTTTATTGGTTTTAAATATCCCAAGATGTGTAGATGTATCATCGCAGAATGGACATGATAGGCCAATACAGTTCCTTGAGATATTTTTTCCAGAAGTCTGGTAGTCAATATTGATATTATCCAACAAAGCTTCAATGTCAGTATCTAAGAATTGTGTACTCATTTTTGTGCTTCCAGCATATCCTTAACTTTATGATGACTGATGATTTCAATGTTCCAGTTCTGTTCAGCAAACAGCATAATCCTTTCATTAGAATGTTCAGCTAGGTAACGATATGGGTCTATGAAGTCATAAACAATCAGTTGATTTTTTCCTTCAGACAATCTAGTTCCTCTTCCTGGCCTCTGTATATTTTCAATCTTAGATTTTCCAGCCGCACAGTTAATGACAACCTCTAACTGAGGTATGTTGATTCCTTCATTAAATACCTTAGAAGCGATACAAGCCAGATATTTTCTATCTCTCATATTAGCGATAATGTCTTTCCTAATTTGTGTGGCAGTAGAACCTTGTGCTCCATAGATTTTCAATCCTCTGTTTTCAGCCTGCTTCATTAATCTGTCTAAATGATCAAGTTCCTTTATGCATATCAGGACTGGTTCTTTTCGTTTGATGTGGTATTCGGCTAAATTCAGAACAACAGTGTTCCTATTGTAATTCTTGACTACAAACTGCTTGTAGATATCCGTATAACTTCTAATTTCATAATCCTTTTCTACAGGTTTGTAAGTAACGAATTTGATTTTAGGAACTGTAAGTAAATTCAGTTTTGATGCCTGTTTAATGGTTAATTCATACTTCACTGGCCCTACAAATGATTTCATAGCCCACTGTGATTCTTCAGATGGTGGTATAGTAGCCGTAAAACCAACCCTAACAGGTGCAAGCAAAGAACCGAGAATCCTGGCATATTGAGTATCAAATCCACTGCAATGGTGATATTCATCCACAATAACCATATCAAATTTATCTATGTATTCTTTTCGGTCAATCCTTGCCAGTTTTTTGTCGGTGCTTAGGGTTATCTTTTTAAATTCATAATCACTGCCCTTCAAATAGCTGATGTCATCTTTGTTGAACTTAAATTTAATCAGATCATCATAGAACTGGTTCAGTAAATCTACTGTGTGGGCTAAGATCAGTACGTTGTGCTTTGGATAGATGGTTGAAACCATGCCAAGAGCGATAATGGTTTTTCCTGTACCAGTAGGGGCAACAACAATCCCTCTCTGCCATTCAGCCAACATAATGCTTTTGATAGCTTGCATCTGGTCAGGACGAAATGTGATTCCTGGTAGATTAGGTTTTTTAACAGGTATTTTTTCGTAATATCCTTCAACTTCAACTTCAAATTTATTGGATTTGAGGTATTGAATTGCCAACGGCAGTAATCCAGTAGGCAACCCCCTGTAACTTTTGTCCCTGGCAATAACCAATTTATGTGATTTAATCTGTTTTTTTCCACCATAAGGTTGCTGTTTATAGTAAGTGTATGGAAATCTGAAAATTTGGTCAAGGACATCTGCTGTTGTTTTTGTTACTGAAGTCATCACAGCATCCTCAACCTTCAAAACAGCAATTGGTTTGTTAGACATCAGTAATCTCCTTCACAAATTCCTTAAGTTCATTAAATATTTTGGTGCATTTTCTGTAACTTACACCATTTAAATAAAGATATTTCCGTAAAGTGTTCATGTTTTTTACTACTTCTTGTGGACTGTTGACCATGATTTCTATAGCGGTCTTAGAATCCTTTGACAATTTTTCAAACAAATTCTGCTTGATAATGAGATCCTCAGTTAAGATAAAGTTAGATTGGAGAAAATCTTGATCGTAAGGAATGTAAGAGTCTTTTCGCATAGCATAACAGGCTAATTCGATTGCGTCCATTAACTTCTCCTTTGTCATTTCGGGCTTCTGACCCGGCCAGCTATTTTAATTGCTTCAGCGCAAACATTGCAAAAGAAAAGAAACCCCCCATCATGTGCATAAACATACTTATGTTTTGTGTAATTTCTTGTTTCCAGTCCATATCCTGTAGGCAATGTAATTATGTTTATCGTTATGTCCGTCATAACGTGTGCTTTGCATTTTGGGTTGTCACAAAAGTAAGCTTTCATTATGCTCTCCTTTTAAGTTTAACCCTTCTTTTTAGAGATTTCTTTTTATCGGCATTTGGATCTCTTTCTGTAGCTTCAATGATGTCGGCATACTGTAGGCATCCTTTACAGTAACGGTATTCAGCCGTCCCTTGTTTCTCTTTATGAGCAAAGCAAGTCTTTACTGTAATGAATTTCCCTGTTTTTTCACAAAGAATGTAAGATGCTAGGGAAAAGTGCTCACAGATTTTACGTTTGTAGGTAACTAATTTGCGTATTTTTTTGCATTTGCGGAATTGTGTGCCGTTTCTGCTTACAGGTTTTCCTGTTTCAAAAACAACACAAAATTGGCAGGTAAGCGAAGATTCCATAATTTCTCCTGTGTTTTGAAAGGGGCCGAAGCCCCTTTACAATTATGGATTGATAATGTACTCAAAATTGCTTTTTTCATCATTAATTGAAATGTTAATTTTTGGCAACTGAATTGTTTTATCCGTATAAAACTTCAAACTGTTTTTTCCTTGAGCGTACCAGATAATATTTTTGTTTTCTAATTTCAGTATTTTATCGGCAGGAATAACATTTGTAAGATTGGTTTTAGTAAAGGAAGCGGCTTTGATAAAGTCATCTTTAGAAATAGATTTTAACAATTTTGGTTTATCCACTTTCATAATAAACGTACTGGTTCTGACAAATTTCCCTAAAGAAACATAAACTTCTTCTGCTCTTAGGTTTTTCTGTAATTGTTCAATTTCCTTCTCAATCTGCTTTTTGACAATCTTCAAGTAAGCAATCTTGCTGTAAGTGTCCATTTCCCCTCCTTTCTTTAAGTTTCAGTTCACGTCTTTGATACTTCCTCTCACAAGCTTCTTTCCGTCTTTTTCTTCTCGCTTCTTTCTCCTTTTCTAGTTTTTCTTTTTTCTTGTGGTAATGGTAATAATGGGGTTTATAGTTAAAAGTGAATGAATGCGTTTTCCTAGTAAAATAGGACATTCTGGTAACTGGTTTTTCTGTTTTTTGGCTTTCAGCCAGTAACAAAGCTTCTTTTTCTGAAATGATATTGTACAACCCATATTTCGATGCAATAAATCCAATAACTTTCAGTACATACTTAGGTAATTTTTTAGGATCACCTTTTAGAAATGACAAGCCTAATGGATAACCATATTCATCAGCATGAACACCAAGATCAATATAAATCCATTTAAAAACTTCGGTTGATCTTTTAGCAAAAGGTACACGAACCACATGCCCTATATCACAGAGATAGGTTGGGAAGTTAGGGAAATAAGTAAAATACCAAGGGTTGTCTACTTGTTCTTGATTTACGGCATGTATCTGATAATACCATCCAGGCACAAGTTTACGGCATATTCGATAAGTTCCTACATTGTTATAATACTCAGATGAAAATTTTGGTTTTTGCATTTACCATTTTCCATTTTTTGTGTTTAGATAGTATTTTTTCTTTAATTTGTTCCGCCTGTTCTCTGGTAAGTCCTGTATAAAGAGGGCAGTCATTTTTATATACTGCCCAATTAGTCGCTCCAAATTCTTTATAAGGTTTGACTTCTAACATATTGCCTCCTATTCAAAGCTAAAGGTTTTTGTTTTATTCAATATACCCTCCCAAGCTTCATACTCTTGTTCAAATTTATCCTCAACACCTAAAAGCTTACCAAGAATGATTGTGCTTCTAATCTGTCTGACAACAGCTTTACGATTATTGCGATCACCCATAATAAACCAATATAATGAAGCCCCTTCTCTTTTTCTGTGCAAGTAGAAGGAATCAAAGCCTTTGGCTTTTTGTTCTTTCAGGTAAGCATTACCAAAGATTCTTGAGATATCCTTATTAGAAATAGGTATCATCTGCTTCTCCTTTTTGAGTTAAAGGTTAATGAATTGGTTGAAGGGGCCGTAGCCCCTTCTTTAATTCATTAACTCAGATACTTAGAAACTATTCCTTTATTAGTGTCTTTGAAATTGTAGTATTCATTTACCCATTTTTCAATCTTATGTGCGTCAAATTCATAATCTTTAATTTCATATGGGAACACTTCATACCAGTAACGATACCTAAGATTAAATGTTTTAATGGTTTTCTTGCAGTACGAACAGAATACAGCGTTTACAGGATGAATATGATTATTTTCAAGACAATCACAAGTCCATAAATTATGACTTAAATAAAAATCATCCCGATCAATATAATCTGATTGATTCAATTTGTCTGGTGGTACAGCAACTTTATGTCCAATACCGCTACGAAACAGAATCGGCCAGGGAGCATCAGATAGAGAATAGAAGTTGTGAAGTACTTTGTATTCGATTTTTTCTGGAGTATCAATATGGTAGTAGTGTATTTCTGAGATCACATTTTTGTCGTAGAACATTTAAGCTCCTTCAGTTTTAGTGAGGGGCCGAAGCCCCTCACAGTTGAATTATTGAATTAACTGACTATAAACCTTATCAAGTTCTTTTGCAACAGAATCCTCATAAGCTACCGCTTTTGTTGGAGACTCTATTTCATGTGTGATGAACTGCGTCATAGTGCGGTTAGCCTCCCACAAAGTAACCTTTTCTTTCTTCAGAAGATCCTGAAGATTGAACTTTCTGCCAATAATAGGCATCTCCTCTAGTTTCTCAAATTCTTTCTTGGTAAAAGGCATCTGAGGTTTGATTTCCTCTTGATACATACCAGAAGGAATATGCAACTCACCCCAACTCTTGTACTTATCAATCTGAACTTTGAATGAATCCAGAAAATCTGTAATTTCTGTAGTAAACAGATCCTGGCCTTCTTCTAACAGCATTTCAGCATTGATAATATGTCCAATATGTTTCTTCTTGGTCTTGTAATCTTCCTTAAAGACCGTCATTCCATTTGAACAAACAAGCTCCTTAGCACCATAAGCAATCGTCATAATCCATTGCTTATCATAACTGTTTTTCACGTTTATTGCCGGAGAAATCTTGTCGCCAACTTTATTCAGCTTTTTGAACTCCGTTTCAAAATCAACCCTCATGACCATTTTAGCACCATCGTTGGGAAATCTGAATGATACTTTGGGTGTCTGCTTAAAGTTTTCCAAAGATTTAAGAACCTTGTTGGCGACAACCTCATTCCTTACCAGAGTGTAGGAGTCTGAAACGAAAGAGAAGATTTTCCCTTCATCGCCCATCAACACTTGATGCCCGTCAAGGTAATTATCCTTTTTAGGCATTCCATAATAAAGATTTTCTCTCCTAACATTAGGGAATTTGACATCAGGGAATTTGCCTCTGATTTCTTCGACCATCGCTTGTTGAACCCTAGCCTGTTCTAAAACGTCCATTACAACCTCCTAAGTTTATAGGTTTATAAAAGCATTTTTGGTGTACGTTTATCTTCTTCATCCAATTCATCTACATCTTCAGATGCACGTAAGGATTTAGCGGCATATTTTGGTTCACACCAATTAGTAATGTCGTCTTCCGTCAATTTTCCTACAGCAATTTGCCGATTAACAAAGTCTACTGCTTGATGTGCATCTTCAGCATAGACATTGACATGCCCTACCTGAGTAACTTCTTTTTCCAACCATACTTTAAAAAATTTCATATTTTCTCCTCTTTTTAATTTATTTTTATCCACTATTCTTTCATTTTTGTTTAGTGTGTTTGCATTTTTCCATTCATCACAAGTTATTTCAGCCATTAGTGCAATAGTGTCGGCAGTATCAAAACCAAAAATGATTCCCAATTCTGAGCAACGCCATGTTAATACATCATCATCCGGTGATGCGAAACCAATTTTCATGTTTTCACAATGGTAACAGATTTCCGCTCGTGCTTTTGAAAAACTGGCTTCCCTTCTTTGTCCTTCTTTTACCAATTGAAAGGGAGTTTTTTGTGGTTTCTTTTTGAGTTTGTCATTCATATTAATCTCCTTATTTTTTAATCTTTTATGAAACCCATTTCAGTATCTTTTGGTGGTTTACCATAGTTTTCTTTGCATAAATTAATCCAATCACGCATTTGTAATGGGCCACCTAAAATAACAAATCCTTTTGCTCTGCCTTGTTTATTCCATCTTGGGTCAGATTTACTTGAAACCCACCATGTTCCTATTTTTGGACTACACATGCTCATACTAAGCCTCCTCATAAACAATTCGTTTGTATCCTAATACCAAAGCACAACCACAATTTTCACAGGTAAACTGATGGTCGTCTGGTAAATACCAGTAATCTCCAGCATTTGCTGAAAATTCATCATCGCAACAAGGACACCACATAATCATCCTTTCTTCATCAGATCCAATCTGATCTTTGAGATTACCTTTAATTGCTTTCATATAGCCTCCCTTTTTTATAATTAATCATTAAGTATTTGTGAAGAAACATAATTCCTTTCTGGTCAAAATGAATGATTTGTTTCTGAGTAACAGTTACAGAAGGACCATACAGACCTTTTGCGACATGATGGAGAGTGCGTAATTCATCAAAATTCAAAAACCCTGTTAAATTCCACCATTTTTGAGTAGTACTCAATTTGTTGTTAATTCTGTACAATCGTTCATAATCCACACCATGATCCAATAAAAACTGTGAAATAGGGTGTCTTTTAGCCATAAACCTCTCCTTTAGTTAAAATTGCAGAAATAGTTGAGAAGGGCCCTGACGGCCCTCCTCTCGGTTTCTACAACCTATTTGGCAGACGTATTACCACAATCATCACAATAACCGTAAAACGGCAAATCCTCATCAAAAAAGTACCTCTTGGTTTCTTTGCACTTGAAGATTTCAAATCGTTTAGGTCTGGTCTTAATACCCATAGTTTTAAGACCATTGAAATGTCCAGTAATTCTGGTTTTCTTGATCTCTAATTCCTCTTGAATCTCTTCCATAGTAGCTCCGCATACCAGTAAAGCATTAATCATTGAAGCAGATGTACCAATCCCATCTCCAAAGTAATCAATCTTCTTCCTACGTTTCAACTTAGGTTTCTGCTTTACCTGGACTGTTTTCTCATAGTTACTCAGACAAGCCTGAAAATCATCCTTGTTCTCGACTTGGCACATCAAGAAACAAGTGCTGTCAGGGCTGGCATTGAACTTAGCTCCACACATTGAAGTAAATTCCTTAGGTTCCGCTTTAACTTCAGGTTTAGGAGAAGGTTTGACTTCCTTTTCCTTGATTTTGACTTTTGCAGGATCTTGGGTTTTAGGAGTAGTGGTTTTCTTGGTTTCCTTCTTAACAGTTTCCTTAGCCTTTGTTGCGGGTTTCTTTTTCACAAGAACCTCCTATTTAGTTAAAGGGTTTGTGTGATGGTTTTGATATGGTTATTTATATCCTGATATCCTGCCGCTTTGCCCCACATATAAGCTCGTTCAATCATAGTACATATTTGCCATACTTGATTACGAGTAAGTGGGCCTCTGACTGAGCCAAGATCATTCTCCTCATCCAAATAAGTGAAATACAACCTTGTTTGTCCAGGGAAATTGACTTGGCTAACTGAAAAATCCTTACTTTCATAGATTATTGTTTCAATTGCCATAACACCTCCTTATTAAATAAATAGAACTAAATTATTAACTTCTTTTTCATAATTTTTTTGCAGAGGTTTCCATTGCCATACTGCTTCTTTGCATAAAGCACACATAATGATTTTAGGAAGAACAAAGTTATCTTCATAATCATTTAAATTAATTGCTAGAGCTTTTTTTAATTTTTCATAGCTCCTACGCATCATTTTCATATTTTCATGAAAAATTTCTTCCATTTTAATATCTAATTGTTCTTCTGTCATAACAACTCCCTTAATACAGATGAATATGTTTTGCCAAAAAGCGTAAAGTTTTTCCATACCCATGATCGTCCATTACTTCATGCAAGAAATCATACGCTTCTTCGTCCTCTGCTACTAAAAGTAGCCTATCTGCATCTAAACAGATTTCCATTGCTTGCAGATTGTCTTCCACAAGATCTTCTGCATCAGGAGCAATTTTACTCCAAACATCATAAATAGTTCCTTTTAAACGATTAATAACATTTTCATCCAGTTTGATCTTTGCCATAAAACCCTCCTTTAGTTTAAGTTGCCTAAATGGTTGAGAGGGTTATTGATAAACCCCCTCTCGTTTCATGCAATTTAAGTTACAACCAAAGTTATTCTGAATCCTTTTGGCATTAACTGAACTTTATGTCCAATTATTCTACTAGTCCAGCATTGATCCATGCCTGGATTAGGATAGAGTTCCATTACTTCAAATTTACCTGTACTAGCTGTCCTCATAACAATAGTCCCTTTATGTGTTGTATTTTCTATAATCATGCCAATATCACAGGGTTTCATTTCTTCTATATCAATGGTTCTTTCTTTTTTGACTAAATCACAAATAGTATCAAACATAAAACCTCCTTTTAACATTCAAAAGCTACCTGAATAATTAAATGACTGATACTCCAAGTATCATCACCAAAGAACTCCATCTTGATATCAAGAATCGCAAGTTTTCCTTCAACAGGAGTAGCAATCTTAGGATCACCTAGATACATTTTCCCGAATCTTGATTGAATCATGTGCCTTGCAGAAGTTAATATTCTGCAAGGAGCTGTGCTTTCTCCATGCTCGAAAGTGAAAAACAGTTCAAACATAGGCACTCGACCAATCTCCCAATATGTAGGAGATAAGCCTGCTCGTAATTCTTCACTCGTAACCCCCTCATATCTGCAAGACAGAGGAATTCTATCAACATATTCAACAAGTGAATTTTCCAATAAAGTATCAATTTTATGATACCCATGTTCATAGTTTTCTGCATTATGGATTACATCAGACACATTAACTTTAAACCTTTTGTTTCCAATCATTTCTTAATCCTCCTGTCTTGTTTTATCCAACTCTTTGATAACAAAGTCCACCTTTTTCCTATATTTAATTAAAAGCTCTTTCTGTTGTACCAATGTACTTAATATTACAAATAAATATAATTGGGCATCTTTTTTATAAACATCCATATATCCTGTTTCTTTAAAACACTCTATAATTAATTCCCTAACATCTTTAGGTAATTTATTTAGATGCATTTCTTAATCCTCCTCAAGATAAAATTTAGCCACGTGTTTCAACACACACACCCTCATAGCAAGACTTTGTAATCCTTTGTAGTTAGACCACGGCGGGAAGAAATGTATTTTTTGAACTTCTTCAAAAGAAAAAGGTTCAAATGTAACTGCACATTTACTGTCCCACCATCTAAGAGGGATTGTGTTTAATGAAGGATCACCTTGTTCAAGGGCTGTTTTGATCTGCTCTTTTTTCTCCTCAATCAATCTTACCAATGGTCTGATTCCTATTTCTTTGGCAATCTTGTCGTACTTTTGTTCATGTTCTGTCATTACACTTCCTCCTTTACTTTACTTATTTCTTCCTCAGTTAACTCCTTAACAATCCTTTTTAAAGCAGTTTCAATATGGGTATCATTGATATACTCATATAATTCATCAATGAAATCTGGTGGTCTGTTATTAGAAGAAACATACCACAAATCCCACCTGAATCTTTTTTCAGATAACCCCTGTTCAATGTAATCCATATGAAGATCAATAAAACTACGCCCATGTTCTTGTTTCACCTTATCTAAAAAAAGGGAAATCTGCTCTTTAAGAGCATCATAATGCTCCTGTTTCATCTTCATAAGATACTCCTTATCCTAAATCTAAATAATGTTCCTCAATATCAATGTATTCACCAGTTAAAGGATTTTTAATGTTTGTTTTGCCTTTATAAGTAAAGGGTCTGACCTGATATGGCTTTAACTCTTTCCAATATTGTATTTCAGGATATTCTGAATCTGGTGCAGTAATTCTAACTATTAATTCAGGATCAACATTCTCTAACAATTTAATTAAATCCTTCACTTTCATAACAACCTCCCTTTTTTTATGGTTAACAAATTAGTTGAAGGGCCAACCTTGATTGGCCCTTCTTTAATTCATTAATCAAGCAGTTTCCGAATAGCTTCTAACTTTTCCACATAGTATTTATCTTTTCCTAATTCTAAAAGTTGTTTATGAATAGTCAGGATATTCGAATGAATTGTTGCTAAAAATTGCAAGATTTCTTCCTGACCATTTCTAATCCAAGCAAACAAAACATCTTGGTCAGAAATGATGGATTCTATTTTTACTGGTTTTTCTTGAGTTTCAGAAAATATTTTCTTCCATACTTCATCTTTGATTCGGTAAGCCCCAAGACCAACTCGTACAAGAAATCCCCCTCTGCACAAATGTCCTAAAGCTTCAGATATTTGTCGTTGGGAAACATTTCTATTATGAAAATCAGTAGAAAAACGAAGTTTACTAGATGTAGCTTCTGTACCTTGCAGATTCATTTTCCCTGTAGCCATCAACACCTTGTACTGAAAAGAATCCTTATCTGGCAGTTTCATCACACCCTCCTTACATTAATTTTTCAAAATCTTCCAACACCTCAAGAACATCTTTAATATACCAGACATCATTATCAAACAAAAAAGTGTCCCTATCTGGCATAGCATAAGTCGGTTTGTAGTTTTCCCTTAGATTGGTTCTGAACGGTGGAATCAAATGTTTTTCTTCTAACCTTTGAATCCTTGCCCAAATCGCCTGTACTTCGTCATAAGATGCAGACATAAAGACCTCCTTACGGTTTAAAAATTTTGAATTTCAATTTATGGCTGAATTTTGCTGAAAAAGCTGTGGGAGAACGTGAGTTTACGTTAATAGAGGGAAATCAAGGCTATAATGGGTTTTGGCAGTATCCAGGGTTTCCTTTCAAGAAAAAATAAAAAAAAGGGTGGCCGAAGCCACCCTTAACGATTCCTAACTATCAGGATATCTGTAACAATTGATGCCCAATCTGTAATTCGGCTTTTCCGCCAACGGCACATTGCCCAAAGTTGAAGCAATAACCTCAGTCTTTCCTGACTTCGACAATCCCTGAGTCTTGCTCAAGTCAATCTTTACAGTCATAACGTTTCCTTTAACACTGATTTCCACATTCTTCATAACAACCTCCTGTTTTTTGTTTAACGGTTCATAATAGGCTAAATTTTATAACTGACAAAACCTTTCCAATCTTTATACTTGGCTCTGTTCTCCTTATTTATCTCATGCAGTTTGTTCCCACACAGTTTAAGTAACTTAATCATGTTGTAAAAGTTATCCCTTTCTAAAATCTGTCCAGGCTTAACTGTAGCCCTAAAATTTAATTGTTTGGCTATATCTAATGCCTCAACAAACAAAGATCCATTATTTTGCACAAAGCAGTACGGTGATGATTCCGTATACTTTGAAGGCAATTCCTCATGTTTCAATCCTTTGAAAGAAACAATCCTGAAACAAGGCTTTCCTTTATGCAGTATTTTTTTAGTTTTAACTATTAACGGCATAATCCCTCCACAACTTCTCCAACAGTTCCTTTACTTTGTCATTCCTAAGTAATTCCAGCACTTCTTGGTCTTTAGGAAGCCTTTTATCCGTTATGCTTACAAACACATCGAAAAGAATCCTTTTAGCTTCCTGTGCAAAAACCACATTTTCCGACAACTTGACAAATTCCTCGTAATTCATACTAAACCTCCTTTAATTTTAACATACCCTGTTAATTCATAAGTTTCTTTCCATCTTGAAAGACATTGGGAACATTCGTACAATCCTTCTATAATATTAAAACAATGAATATTTTCTTTTCCATTATTTAGTTTTCCGTTTTTAGCATTACAAAAAGGACAAATATGATGTCCTGTTTTATTCTTATAGTTAGCATATTCTTTACTTGAAAACATTAAACCTCCTCATATAAATCTTCATCTCCTGGTTGATAATCTACTAATTGATAATCCTCTCTCCAATGAGCATTACAATTACGGCATGACCAGTACGCAAAGAAAGCCCCGGTAGAATAATCTTGATTTTCAAGTTGAGGATTGAAAGCACCCACACAGTTTGAATTTGGACAGATGTTGCCATTTTCCTTGTCGTATTCTGCAAAACTCATCCATTTCTTTTTAGTCATTACAAACCTCCTGAAATTCGTTTAAATATAGAAAGCAATCTCCAATAAGTAGCAAAAGGGTTGCTTTCTGTGATATGAAAAATGTAATGTGCTCCAGGGTTCTCTTTCATAACCTTATTCAGTATTTTGTCTGGGTTGTCATTCTGACCTGGGTACATACCTGTTTCACCTTCCTCAACAACCGTGAAATGATAATTCTTTTCCAAATGCTCAAGCAACCACCAGAAAATAGCTTTACCTGGATCATTTACATACAGATCAAGCACATCCTCATCGTACCCGCCTGTTTCAATGCACTCCCTACAAGCTAAACCGTCTGGAAGCCAGATGTAGTTAGGATCTCGTGTGTAATTAATTTTTCTACAAGCATGTCCGCAATCATCACAAACATACCATTGATCATAATACTCCGCATACAACCCTTTATCTCGATAAAAAGAATGATCCAATTTATCTTCTAGGGCGCTTAATTCAGGCTTGCTCCAATCAGCAAGAATAATCCATTGTTTATCTTCAATACCACTTATATCTTCCTTAATTACAGGATAGATATAGGCACATTCGTCATATTTTCTGACGTATTGTTCAATCTTACCCATATTAAACATTATCTGAACATCCTCCTTGCGGTTTTGGTAGGTCTTTTATGGTAACCCGCTGTGTATTGTTTCTCAGCCCTGATTATGTACCGTTTTATTCCGTTAAATAAATCGGCAATAAATACCCAAAACACAAAAGCCAGAATAAGACTTCCTATAAGTTCAAGCATTTCTCTCAAATCAGACCTCCTTGTGTTTTATCGCTGTGGAAAGACAGCAAAATACGTTAATATAAAGCAAAAAAGCCAATAAACCATTCAAAGGGTGAAACAGAGCTTCACCCTTTTTTGATTCATCAGCAAGCATCCTAAGTATGTATTCCCCATTCATCAGAATGGGGATGGTAAACCAAACCACCAACCATAAACGGTTGTCCTTCTATGGGTTCTCTGTACTCATCAACCCGCCTCCAACACAATTGAAATTCGTAGTCCCGATATACTCCGTAAATCTGAATTATATCTCCTTCTCTTTGATGGAGTTGTTTTAATTTTAATAGGAGTGATTTTTGGCTCTTTTCAGAATGGTTTTCCATTACATCTAAAAGCAGACTAAAAAACTGTTCCTGTACTTGAACATTTGGGTGCAAATACATAATCAGCCTCCTTAAAAGGGTATTGTATCTTCTTCTCTTGGCAGGGCATCAAAAATAGCTTCCTGTATTTTTTTAGCCGTCCTAAGATCAGTCTTAGTCAACTGTTTGATTGTTTTGATTGTGGCAATCCTCTTTTTATCTCGAATGCTCCTAGTCAATTGGGTGTAATAGTATTCCTCCAGATTGACTGTATATTTGCATCCGCAATCGCAAACAACAGTTGTATCTCCTACAGATACCACCGACACATTCTGTTCGATTCCGCATATGGGACACGACAAGTACATAATAACCTCCTATTAATCTTTACCGATAACAGACCGATAACCATCCTTGAAGTTGACAATGAGCTTGTTTTTAGGGGCATTGGTGGCTCGAATAAAAGTCTCCAATGACGTTATGAAGTTTGCGTAGGGCTCATTGTAGGGACAATCTTCAGATACATCCACATCAGTAGAGTCCTTGAACCAGGATATGTACGCATAAGTGTACATGAAGATTTCCTGGTCAAAGTAACCCTTGTGTATTATGCCTACAGGGTACAGAAACATTTCAGCGATCTCCTCAGTTTCTTCATCATAATGAGAGGAGATGTTGAGCATGTAATCAAACCGGGCTTTGTGTGTCATTTTAATGGTTACATTTACAACTGGGAAGAAAGGTTCACTTTTTGACTGTAACGATTTAGGGATATAATCACTCATTTCTGACCTCCTATAAGCACTTTGTTGAAAAACTGTCCTTTCCTTCTAATAAGAATATGGGGTTGAAAGTTATTTTGTTCCAGTTGCCTATTAGTCCTGTGGTGATATCTGTCATCCGACAGAATATCTATCTGCCTAATCCTCAAGCCAAGTTCTTTTTCCGCATTTTCAATAGTCATAACATCCTCTCTTTAAGTTAAGGGTTAATAAAATAGTCAAAGGGTGAGTTCAATCTCACCCTTTTCAATTCTATCAACTATATTTTAACGGTTAATCTTGCCATCCATTGCCAAAACAGTCTTAGCAAAGTACAGCACAGCGTCCTGACTGCCAGAATCCTGCATGATTCTAGCAAGCATAAGAACGTAGGCTATGGGGAAGCTACAACTATGTATTGCAAAAAGGGCCACTAAGATAGCTGTCTGATAGTCAGAATCAAACCCTTCAACTTCGTGTCCCTCTTCAATAAGGACCCGAATATAATGGTTGATATGAAACAACCAACCATCCAAATCGAGTTCACTCTCAGTTTGTCCGTTTCTATATTCTTTCATGATATGAAAAGCATCCCCGGCAATTTCTTCAAGCCGATTGAAATTTTCCTCATTATTGCTTTCAACAAAGGGCTGGTCTACGCCATCCACATAGATGGTGTCGCCATTAGCCCTGACGACATATTCTGTCAGATACGGTGTTTCACATCCTTCGTTCATACAGGTCAAGTAAATTACCCCAAGGTTGTTAGGGTAATAAAGTTGATCCTGTTCAGGCAGAAATGAAAGGGTAAGTTTTTCGTAACATGAGGGGCATTTCATACTAGTACTCCTTTGTTTTGGTTATGGGTTTGTCGTTTTTTCGCCTTCATTCATATAAGGCGAAAAAGGCTGTGGAAAAAAGGGTAAATACGTTAATACTTACCCTTTTTGTCATTAATGGAATTTGCTGATCTTCCTGGCAGGTCTGATCTTTTCCTTTGCACATCCTATAATTTCAACTAATAGGAAAAAGATTACCATTAATGGATAAATCAAAAAAAGCGGGTGTAAAAGCAGATCCTTAAGCTCAAACATAATCAGTCTCCTTTCTTAGAATAAGGGTTTTCAATTTTCAATAACAATTTCCTCAAATGACGATCACCAGACTTGACAATAAAAGGTTTATCCTTTTTAAGAACCTTCCTGAATGCTCTCTTGGCAACCTTATCCAGTTTACGATTCTCTCTTAAAACAGGTCCTTCAATATAACTCATGAATAAATCCTCACTTAGAGTTAAAGTTAAAATCCAATCTTTACAGCCAGACCAAAGAAAGAGATCCTTCAGTCTGGTTAAAAGATCAAATCAATCCATCTGAGTGAACATAATGAATCCTGATCTTTTCTCACTCAAAGAATGTTCCGGCACAATGAGTTCAGAAACACCGAAATAGTATTCCTTTGAATGATTTTTAATTCCTAAGTTTCACAGTCAGTAAAGTTCCTCGAGTTAGTAATCGCCAAATGATCCTGAATCTGTCTTGACCGATACTCCTGAAGCTACAAGCAACAGTTTCTCCAGCAGAGCGTCAGATAATCAAATAGCTGGTTAATAAACCGCAGGCAGATCCAATCACCGTCTATTAGTGAAAGAACCATTTCCTAAAGCCTGCTATCTCAATTGTCAAAGAACTGGTAAGATGATCCTCTAAGACCATCTCAGGCAAAAACTGGTAACTGTCAATCACCCATTGATTTGATTCTCAACGGTTCGCATACTCACCTTATCCAAAGGTTAGATTCTCATTGTAAAAGTTTCCTGATCTAACCATTTAACTTGGGTCTCGGTAAGACTTTACAGCGAAGCGTATTCCTTGCCACCAATGAATAACCACCAGTTCCAAGCAATGTCTTTGCCAGATCAGCACGATTCCTTTATAATTATTGCAGATCAGCCGTCAGTCCTGATTTGATTCTCTAAGACTTAGTCCGATCAGACATTAACTGTCATTGACAGACCCAATGACCAGAATCTAGCAGTTGAGATCCTGCTCGCCTCTCTCCCTCGATTTTCAATGAACATAAGGCATTATATCAGTAAAAAAACAAAAGTCAAATTTTTTTATTCAATTAAAACAATAGTTTATACCTTTTTTTCTTTAAGATTTACTAAAAATCGAGCAATAGAGCCGAATATCAATGGTTTTCCGCAACTTTAGGTATCCTAAGAGAAAATTAATTATCCAGCAAGATCCTAAAGAGTCCTACCAGCTTTAAAGATTCAAAGAGGTTGGAGTTAGATTGGAGTTAAGAGGAATTGGAATTATCAGGAGTTCTAGGAATTTTTGTGAAAACGTAGGAATTTTTGTTTTTATTTGAGAATCCTTTTGAATTTTTGAGAATCCTTGTTGAATTGAACGAAATTAAGCGGATTTGAATAAAATTAAGCGGAGGGTAGGACAATATCAAATAGGAATAGCTCTTACGTATAAGAGAATCCTGAATAATCATCAATTAATGGAAGACAATGGAAGAACACGTGTTTCCGTTAATACAAGAGGATTAAGCCGAT
>Ga0114946_10001233_pt1 | contig 17532 bp, 14 predicted proteins | sample WalLakDeSediment_FD_88676 | JGI IMG/M metagenome (GOLD analysis project Ga0114946, IMG submission 88676) | Lake sediment microbial communities from Walker lake, Nevada to study Microbial Dark Matter (Phase II) - Walker Lake 11/02/13 Deep Sediment | ecosystem: Environmental > Aquatic >... | reverse complement strand
CTCTGAGTGGGGGTCGAGGCCAAACCTGGAGGCTCATTGGGAACCGTGGGGCTGGTTGGAGCGAGCGGGATGCGGTAGTCGGTCGTCGCAGGGGGTGTCAGCGACCTGGCCTAGCCGCCGGGTCGTTTCTTTGAAAACCTGAGGTGAACCGGCTGGGGTGGTGACGGGCAGGCGGGAGCAAGGCGTTCCCGCTCGGCCGTCAGCGGCCCAGCCGCTGCAGAGCTTGGGTCCGAAACGCGTGGACTCGGGATGGCACCTTAACAGCTGAACAAGAGCCGAGGATCTCTAGCGGAAGAGCACAAGAGAAGCTACTAAGGGCGCACGGGGGATGCCTTGGCACGGCAGGCCGATGAAGGGCGTGGTTGGCTGCGATAAGCCCCGGGGAGTTGTCAGCGAGCTTTGATCCGGGGATGCCCGAATGGGGAAACCCGGCACGGGACAACCGTGTCACCCCGCGCTGAACACATAGGCGCGTGGGGGGTAAGTCGGGGAACTGAAACATCTCAGTACCCGGAGGAACAGAGAGTATTCCCTGAGTAGTGGTGAGCGAAAGGGGAACAGCCCAAACCGTTGTCGTGTAAGCGACGGGCGTTGCGGCAACGGGGTTGTACGGCGTGACGGGGGGAGCCGTTCCTCCTCCACGGAGTCAGAAACCATCACTCTAGTCGAAGGTCGCTGGAAAGGGCCACCACAGACGGTGACAGTCCGGTAGACGAAAGAGTGGCGGCTCCGGTCGCGTTCGTGAGTACCACGGGGCACGTGAAATCCTGTGGGAAACTGGGGGGACCACCTCCCAAGGCTAAATACCTGCCGTGACCGATAGCGAACAAGTACCGTGAGGGAAAGGTGAAAAGCACCCCGGCGAGGGGAGTGAAATAGAACCTGAAACCGTGTGCCTACAAGCTGTGGGAGGGCTATGCCCGCTTGCGGGAATGCCTGACCGCGTGCCTTTTGGAGAATGAACCGGCGAGTTATCCTCTGTCGCAAGGTTAAGGGAGTCACACCCGGAGCCGGAGCGAAAGCGAGTCTTAATAGGGCGACACAGTGGCAGGGGGTAGACCCGAAACCTGGTGAGCTTACCATGGCCAGGGTGAAGCGGGAGTAATGTCCCGTGGAGGCCCGCACCGACCAGAGTTGCAAATCTGGCGGATGAGCTGTGGTAAGGGGTGAAATGCCAAACGAACCAGGAGATAGCTGGTTCTCCCCGAAATCGCTTTAGGGCGAGCCTCGTGGTGTCGTTGTCGGAGGTAGAGCACTGGATGGGCTAGGGGGCGTCAAGCTTACCAAACCCAATCAAACTCCGAATGCCGGCAACGCAAGCCACGGGAGTTGGACAGTGGGGGATGAGCTTCATTGTCGAAAGGGAAACAGCCCAGACCGCCAGCTAAGGTCCCCAAGTACATGCTAAGTGGGAAAGGAAGTGGGCGTACCGAGACAGCCAGGAGGTTGGCTTAGAAGCAGCCATCCTTTAAAGAGTGCGTAATAGCTCACTGGTCAAGTGCTCCTGCGCCGAAAATGTAACGGGGCTAAGCATGTCACCGAAGCTGCGGAAGGCAGGCAACTGCCTTGGTAGGGGAGCGTTCCGCGGGCGACGAAGCTGTACCGTGAGGAGCAGTGGAGCGCGCGGAAGTGAGAATGCCGGTATGAGTAGCGTGAAATGCGTGCGAACCGCATTCGCCGAAAGCCTGAGGTTTCCGACGGAAGGTCGTTCCTCGTCGGGTTAGTCGGGCCTAAGCCGAGGGCTAACGCCGTAGGCGATGGACAACAGGTCAATATTCCTGTACCAAAGGCATGGAGTGATGGGGGGACGCCGAAGGGTAGGCCAGCCGGGTGATGGACGTCCCGGTGCCAAGCCGGTAGGCCGTTGACCCGCCCAGGAAAATCCGGGCGGCGAGGCTGAGAGGTGATGGCGACGCCGTGTAATGCGGACAAGTGGTTGAGCCCATGCGGCCTAGAAAAGCCTCTAAACGATGAAGTGCCTTTGCCCGTACCGCAAACCGACACTGGTGGGCTGGTCGAGCAGACCAAGGCGAACGAGAGAACCCTCGTTAAGGAACTCGGCAAAATGGAGCCGTAACTTCGGGAGAAGGCTCGCCCCTGGGCTTGTAGTCGCTTGCCGACGAAGGGCCCGGGGGTCGCAGAGAAACGGCCCTGGCGACTGTTTACCAAAAACACAGGTCTCTGCTAACGCGAAAGCGGACGTATAGGGGCTGACGCCTGCCCAGTGCCCGAAGGTTAAGGGGAGGGGTTAGCGCTTCGGCGTGAAGCTCTGAACCGAAGCCCGGGTGAACGGCGGCCGTAACTATAACGGTCCTAAGGTAGCGAAATTCCTTGTCGGGTAAGTTCCGACCCGCACGAAAGGCGTAACGATCAGGGCGCTGTCTCAACGAGGGACTCGGCGAAATTGAAACCTGCGTGAAGATGCGCAGTACCCGCAGCAGGACAAAAAGACCCCGTGGAGCTTTACTACAGCTTGCCATTGCGTCTAGGCTGTGCTTGTGTAGGATAGGTGGGAGGCTATGAATCCGGGCCGCCAGGTTCGGTGGAGCCAACGTTGAAATACCACCCTTGTGCAGTCGAGGCCCTAACGGTCGTCCGTGATCCGGCGACCGGACAGTGGCTGGTGGGTAGTTTGACTGGGGCGGTCGCCTCCTAAAAGGTAACGGAGGCGCCCAAAGGTCACCTCAGGCCGAATGGAAACCGGCCTTACGAGTGTAAGGGCATAAGGTGGCTTTACTGCGAGACGGACATGTCGAGCAGTTGCGAAAGCAGGGCTTAGTGATCCCACGGTACCGGGTGGAAGGGCCGTGGCTTAACGGATAAAAGCTACCCCGGGGATAACAGGCTAGTCATGCCCAAGCGTCCACAGCGACGGCATGGCTCGGCACCTCGATGTCGGCTCGTCCCATCCTGGGGCTGGAGTAGGTCCCAAGGGTTTGGCTGTTCGCCAATTAAAGGGGCACGCGAGCTGGGTTCAGAACGTCGTGAGACAGTTCGGTCTCTATCCGCTGTGGGCGCAGGTGACTTGAGGGGATCTGTCCCTAGTACGAGAGGACCGGGATGGACTGACCTCTGGTGGGCCGGTTGTGGCGCCAGCTGCATTGCCGGGTAGCCAAGTCGGGACGGGATAACCGCTGAAAGCATCTAAGTGGGAAGCCCACCCCAAGATTAGGTCACCCTCCGGGTAAACCGGGTAAGCGCGGTGGTAGACCACCACCTTGATAGGGCGGAGGTGTAAGGGCTGCAAGGCCTTCAGCTGACCGCTACTAATGCGCGAGAGGCTTCGCTTGCTTCCGCTTTCCAAGGCTCTTGTTCAGCTCTTAGGGTGTCATCCCTTAGGCTTGATAATTCTATACCCAACTCGTGAAGAACGAGTCTGTTGGTGATTGTCGCGACAGGGCAACACCTGGTCCCATCCCGAACCCAGTAGTTAAGCCTGTCAGCGCCGATGGTACTGCAAGGGCAACCTTGTGGGAGAGTAGGTCATCGCCAACGGACTCGTTGTTCTTTTCTGTTAAGGCTTGCGTTGGGGCCGGGCGCGCCGCGAGGCATCAGCGCGGGGCGGGCCGCTCGGCAGCGGGTTGTGGTGGGCGCTGCTGCGCGGCGGCTTGAGCGCGGCGCAGGTTGTCGGTGAGGGCATGGACTATGGCCGGCATGGCCTCGCGCGCGATGATCACCCGCACCTGTGGCTGGATGCGCAGGGTGTCGGGCAGTTCGGACGTGTTGAGGGGCGGCACCACGAAGCCGAAGACAATGCAGAACTCGGGCCCGGCATGGGAGATCAGCACCTGGTTGGCGTACACCGTGGGTACGTCGGCTTCCTCGTCCCACTCCAGGGGAATGCGAACCTGGAACGTCGGCTGCGGTTCGCGGCGCTCGGGCTCTGGTGGATCCGACATGGGAGCTGCTCCTGTTCGTCTGGGTGCGGAGGCTGAGCGTAACGCAGTGAGTGCCGCTCGGTCAAGCTGCCGACACGTGGTTGCGCGCGGTAGACGGTCCGGCGGCCGCGACACTCTGACGGCGGCGGCGCGGCAGTACCGTTGCCGCGGGCCGAGGCGTGGTATACTGACGCTCATGAGCCGGCGAACATGTGTGCGATGGCCGTCGAGCGCGACAGCGCAATAGCGCCGCAGCGTCGCGTCGAGGACGCGGTGGAGCAGACCCTGCGCCCGCGCACGCTGGACGAGTACATCGGCCAGGATCGCGTGCGCGAGAACCTGGGCATTGTCATCCAGGCGGCCCGGAATCGCGGTGAAGCCCTGGACCACGTGCTCTTCTACGGGCCACCCGGTCTGGGGAAGACGACACTGGCGTTCATCGTGGCCAACGAGTTGGGCGTGAAGCTTCGCACCACCGCCGGACCGGCAGTGGAGCGACCTGGCGACCTGGCGGCCATCCTCACCAACCTGGGCGGCTCGGACGTGCTGTTCATCGACGAGGTGCACCGCCTGCGCCGGGAGGTGGAGGAGGTGCTGTACGCGGCCATGGAGGACTTCGCGCTCGACATCGTGGTCGGCAAGGGTCCCGCGGCGAGAAGCATCCGCTTGCACCTGCCGCGCTTCACGGTGATCGCCGCCACCACGCGACCGGCAATGCTGACCGCGCCGCTACGCGACCGATTCGGTGCCGTCTACCGTCTCGACTTCTACCAGACGGCTGCCCTGGAGCGCATCGTGGAGCGCGGCGCGCGGGTGCTGGCCATAGAGATCGACGCTGCCGGCGCGGCGTGCATCGCCGCCCGATCGCGGGGCACGCCGCGGGTGGCACTGCGGCTCTTGCGGCGGGTGCGGGACTTTGCGGAGGTGCGGGCCGCCGGGCGCATTGACCGCCACGTGGCCCGCGAAGCGCTGGCGCTGCTTCAGATCGACGAGCTGGGCCTTGACGAACTGGACCGGCGCGTGCTCGAGGCCATCATCCACAAGTTCGGTGGGGGTCCCGTGGGCGTGGACACCATCGCGGCGTCGCTGGCCGAGGAGGCGGGGACCATAGAGGACGTGGTCGAGCCGTACCTGCTGCAGCTGGGGTTCCTGGACCGCACGCCGCGCGGTCGCACGTGCACGGAGCACGCCTACCAGCATCTGGGCCTGGCACCGCCCCGGACAGCGGGCCAGGACCCTCTGTTCTGACGAGGTGCCAAGCATGCATGGCAGGGCGTACCTGGAGACTCCGTTGGGCCTGGTGGAGGTCGTGGGCGCAGCGGACGGGGTGACGGAGATCTCCTTCGTGACGGCGCGTCGGGCCGGCGCCGTGCCCAACGCAGCCGTCCGGGCGGCCGCGCGACAGGTCGGCGAGTACTTCGCCGGCGCCAGGCGCGCGTTCGAACTGCCGCTGGCGCCCCACGGAACCGACTTCCAGCGCCGGGTGTGGTCGCTGCTGTTGCGAGTGCCGTTCGGCAGCACCATTGCCTACGGAGAGCTGGCGGCGGCCGTGGGCCGCCCCGGCGCCGCGCGCGCCGTCGGTGCGGCGGTGGGGAAGAACCCGGTCGCCGTCGTGGTGCCGTGTCACCGGGTGCTGGGAATGCAGGGCCAGCTGACGGGCTACGGCGGCGGGCTGTGGCGCAAGGAGTGGCTGCTCTGCCACGAGGGCGCGCGGCCCACCGACCCCCACACGTGGAGCGAGCGGTGAACGAGTTGCTGTCGGCGTCCATCCTGGTGGTTGGCCTGGCTGCCTTGGGTCTGTTCCTGTCGCTGTCGTACCTGGCCGAACGGGAACGGGCGCTCAAGGTCCTCGTGTTGCTGGCGCTCCTCGCCGCCGACCTGCTTGCGCTGCCGGTAGGCCTGGTCTACCTGTTGCTGCCCGTAGTGCCGGGGCTGGACGCGCTCACGGCGGAGTCCCTGACCGCGTCCGGCCTGGACGGCGGCGCCATCGTGCCACGGCTGCCCTGGTTCGGTGGCCTGTCACTGGCGGTGGGCGCCCTTGGTCTGCTGATCCTGACGCCGTTCACACGGCGCGTCATCGCGCGCCTGCTGCCCATCGACCCCGAGCGGGTGGTGCACGTGACTGCGCTGCACTACGCCCTGTTCCTCACCGGGCTGTCCCTGACGCTGCCCGTGTTCATGCCGGCGCTGGACGAGGAGGGTCTGCGGGACCTGGCGGACGCGGCCTCGCGCGGCGGGCTTGGGCTCCTGTGGGCCCAGGCCCTGGGTTTCGTGGTCCTGGGGGCACTCGGCGTAGGGTTGGTGGTGACGCGCGATCACCGGGCCGTGGCGGAGCGCTTGGGCCTGACGCGGCGGATCGACGTGCGTTGGTGGCTCGGCGGCACGATTGCCGCGCTCGCCTCCAGCCTGGTGGTGGACGCGCTGTGGGGTGTCGTGGCCAGCGACAGTCTGCAGGAGGTGCGGCGCCTGAGCGAGGCGCTCTTCCAGCCCTACCTGGAAGCCGGTCTGCTGGGCGCGCTGACCATAGGCCTATCCGCCGGCATAGGCGAGGAGATCCTGTTCCGAGGAGCCGCCCAACCGCGCCTGGGGCTCGTGTTTACCAGCCTCCTGTTCGCCGTGGTACACACGCAGTACACCATCTCACCGGCGCTGGTCCAGGTGTTCGTGGTGGGACTGATTCTGGGCCTCGCGCGCCGCCGCGTCAACACCACCACGGCCATCGGCGTTCACGCCACGTACAACCTCATCCTGGCGCTGCTGATGGTCTACGCGCCAGACCTGGCGCCGTAGCGGGCGGCGCCGTGTTTCCGGCGCCCGGTCGGATGTGGCGCTACGGGCTGGCTACCGCCGGGCCGGGGGCCATGCCGGCCGCGATCTCCAAGAGATCGTCGAGCTCCATGCCCGATCCGCGCATCTCCAGCCGTACGCCGTCGCGCTCCCAGGTCAACACGATGGCGTTGGGAATGCTGCTCATGGTGCCCGACACGCCGCCTATGTCCACGGGCTCGCCCTCCGCCGCCTCGGCCCTGGCCGGCGATTGGTGCAGCACGATCACGCCCCGGCCGTCCACGTCGTAGATCAAGCGCACGGCGGGCAAGGTGGGCGAGGTCTGCCCCTCCGGCACCTCGATCAGCTGGACGATGGTGAGATAGGTCTCGTCCGGGAGCACCCGCGGCTCAAGCAGCGCAAAGGGAACGCCCTCGCGCGCCACGTCCATGCTCACGGCGCGCTGGATGCCCTCCGGAGGCGCCGGACGTTCGGCTACCACGACAACCGGCTCTTCCGGCGCCGGCGTGGCGGAGCCGCTGTGGAACATGGGCACCAGCCCGTCGCCGATCGGCTCGTCGCCCTGCAGCGGCGCGGGCGTGGCGTCTTCCAGCACCGGCGCCTGCGCCACCTCCTGCGGCTGGCTGCTGCACGCCACGGCTCCGACCGCCAACAGCACCACCGTCACCACACGCACCCAACTCGTCACCGACATGCTCGCCCCCTCGTTCGCTGTGCCCTGTGTGAGCCGCCTGCGGCCGGGTTGCACTCCGCCGGCACCCGTCAAGTGTAGCGTGCCGCGGGGCCGGGAGCCGCATGGCGGGACCCGCGGACGCAAGGGACGTCGCTGCCGGCGCGCCCGGTCAGTCGGGCGCGTCGGGCGGAGGCACGGTTGCCTCGGGTGGGCGCGGCACGGTTGCCTCGGGTGGGCGCGGCACGGTTGCCTCGGGTGGGCGCGGCACGGGTGACGGGGCTTCTTCGGGTGGCGGGCCCGCGTGGGTGGTGTCGAGCGCGAGGGCGGTGTCGAACAGCAGCACCACGCCGGTCAAGCCCGGCTCGGACGGGTCTCCCGGCGCATCCACCTGCTGGACCGTCACGCAGACGGAGAGCAAGCCGGCCTGGAGCACGGCCGTGCGCCCCGGTTCCGCGGGCAGCACGGCCGCCGCGCCCAGCACCGAGCCTATCAGCGGATCGGTCACGTCTTCGGCGGCCAGCAGCGCGAGCTGCGCCCGCGCCAGGTCGCCGGAGGGCCCCGATCGGCCGTGGACCTTGACGTCCAAGGCGCGCCGCCTGCCCACACGGCGTTCGCAGCACTCCACGTCACCCACCGGGGTGTCGTCACGGCCGTACACGAGCCAGGTGTGCGGCGGCGTGGCGTTGGGACGGTACGCGAACGTCAGCCTCTGCCCCAGTCCGGCGCGCGTGGCAATGCCGGTCGGGACGCGGCGGGAGTGGCCGGTGGCGGTGCCCTGCACGGAGCTGCGGGCTCGGCTCGGAGCCGCGCCGCGGCGCTGGCGCCAGGCACCGAGCAGCAGGATGGCCGCCAGGGAAGCGGAGACCGCCAGCGCGCCATGGGCCGCAGTCCGGCTCCAGCGCCGCCACTGCGCCGCGCCGGGTGCGCGCGCCGCCGCGCCGTCGTGGAGGGCGGCCGTCTCGGAGCCCGCGCCCGCGGCTGCAGCGGCCGCGGGCGACGCAGTTGCGGCGGCGCCCTCCGGCACGACGGCCGTCAGGGGGTCCGCCGCCAGCGCTGCCAACGCCGCCGCAGCCTGGGAGACGACGGGGTCCTGATCCGCCGCAACGGAGGCGAGCAACTGCACGCGCTGCGCCGGTTCCAGCGCGCCCAGCGCCAGCCATGCCGCGCGGTCGTCGCCGGTGCGGGCGTAGTCGGAAGCCACCAGCCGCGCCAGCTCGGCCTGCCAGGCGGGCGCCAGTTGGGCCGGTCCGGCATCCGTCCAGCGGACGGGCAGCAGCCACCAGCCCAGCACCACCAGGCCCACCAGCGCGCCCAGGAGGAACCCGGCCGCTGCCGGCAGGGCGCGGCCTCCGGACAGCACCACCAGTCGGGCCGCCATCTGGCGGACCGCCGCTCGTCGCGTCATGGGTGCCTCCTTCGCGGCACGCCCGGGAACTCGACCACGCCCCGCGCGCCGTGCTATCGCGGTTCCAACACCGGCTGCTTCGCGGCGCGGCTCAGCACGTCCACTCCGCTGTCACGCACCACGACCAGGTCCTCAATCCGCACCCCAAACCGCCCGGGCAGGTAGATCCCGGGCTCGATGGTCACCACCATCGCCTCGCGCAGCGGGCTATCGTCGGCCGCCGGGCTGAGCCTGGGCGCCTCGTGGACATCCAGGCCCACGCCGTGGCCCAGGCCGTGCTCGAAGAACGAACCGTAGCCGGCATCGCGGATCACCGAGCGCGCCACGTCGTCCGCGGCGCGCCCCGACATGCCGGCGTGGATGCCCGCCACCGCCGCGTCACGGGCCTGCTCCACGATGCCGTACACCCGCTCGTAGTCCGGATCGGACGCCGGGCCAAACGAGAACGTGCGCGTGAGATCGCTGTTGTACCCGTCCACACGGGCCCCCAGGTCCACCACGATGGGCTCACCTGCCGCAATGGGCCGATCGGAAGGCGTGTGATGCGGCAGGCTGCCGTTCTCGCCGGCGGCCACGATGATGTCGAAGGCCAGCCCCTCGGCGCCGTTCTCGCGCATGAAGCGCTCGAGCCACCAGGCCAGCTCCCGCTCCGTGATCCCGGGCCGCGCCTCTTCGTACGCCATTGTCACGGCTCGATCGCCAATGTCCACCGCCCGCCGGATGCGCCCGATCTCCTCCTCGGTCTTGATGGCCCGCAGGTCCTCTACCAGGCCGGCCATCGGCACCCAGTCAACCTGGGGCGCCGCGTCCCGCAAGGTCTGCATCTGACCCAGCGTGACCGCCTCCCGCTCCACGGCCACGCGCCGCGCGTCCGTGGCGGCGACCAGCTCCGACACACGCTCGAGCGGGCGCTGCGATGCGCGCTCCAGTCGGAACCGGCGCGCTTGCCGCTCGACCTGCTCGTAGTAGCGGGAGTCCGTGACCAGGAACGCGTCGTCGGCCAGCACGACCGGCCAGCCGGTGGAGCCCGTGAAGCCCGTCAGCCAGCGCCGGTTGCCCGGCTCGCTGACGACGAGCCCGTCGAGCCCGGCGGCTGCCATTGCCGCCCGCAACCGCTCCAGCCGATCGCCTTCGCCGTGCATGTCCGTTCCCTTTCGTGACCGCCGCGGCGGTGACCCGCGGTCTTGCCGCCCGGGGTGCCGCACCGCCGTGTCCCAACCAGCGCTCGCCGCACTCCGTCGAGGGCCGGCCGATTGTAGCCCTCGTCGAGCGCGCCCGCCAGCCGAGGACCGTCCGCCCGTGCCCGCCCTGCCCGGAGGGTTCCGGGCGCCAGGCTCAGAGCAGGTCGTCCATCCCGCCCGCGCGCAGCGCGTCCACGATCGCCTTCACGTCCTGGGCCCGGTCCTTGGGGCACACCAGCAGCGCGTCGGCGGTGTCCACGATCACCAGGTCCGTCAGCCCCAGGGTCGCCACCATACGCCCGCCCTCGGACAGCACCAGGTTGCCGCGGCTGTCGTGACTCACGTGCGCGCCGCGCACGGTGTTGCCCGCGGCGTCCGTCTGCAGGGCGCGTGCCAGCGCCGACCACGAACCGATGTCGTTCCATTCGAAGGTGGCCGGCACGCAGGCCACGTTGCTGCTGCGCTCCATCACGCCGTAGTCTATTGTGGTCGCTTCGCCCACGGCCTCGTACAGCTCCGGCAGGCGCGCGGCGAGCGCGTCGGCGTTGCCGCGGGCGATGTGGTCCATCTGCGCCACCACCGCCGCGAGCCGCGGCATGTGCGCCTCCAGGGCGGCCCGTATGGCCCGGATCGACCAGGCGAACATGCCGCTGTTCCACACGTACGTGCCGGCGCGGACGTACCGTTCGGCTGTTGCCGTGTCCGGCTTCTCCACGAAGCGCGCCACGCGGCGAGCACCGGCCGCTCCGGGCAGCGGCGCCCCCAACTCGATGTAGCCGTAGCCCGTCTCGGCGTGTGTCGGAGGTACGCCGAACGTCACCAGGAGGCCGCCCGCGGCGGCCGCCTCCGCGCGGCGCACGTCCGCCGCAAAGGCCTCGGTGGGCCGTATCAGATGATCGGCGGGCAGCACCAACATGACGGCCTCCGGGTCACGCGCGCCCACGACGGCGGTCGCCAGCCCGATCGCCGCCGCCGTCCCCATGGGCTGCGGCTCGCCCACCACGTTCCCGGGAGGCACCTCCGGCAGCTGGCGGCGGACCTCGCTCACGTGCGACGCGTGCGTCACCACGTGCACATGTTGCGGCGGGACGATGGGGTCCAGCCTTGCGGCCGTGGCCTGGAGCAGAGAGGCCCCGTCGAGCAGCGGCAGCAACTGCTTGGGGCGCGCGCGGCGGGACGCCGGCCACAGGCGCGTCCCCCAGCCGCCGGCCAGGATCACCACCTGCACGTTCATCGTGCCGCGGTCCAACGCATGTGACCCACGTGTACGACCATGCCCTTGACCTCCATCACGGTCAGTGTCCTCGTCACGTCGCGCGCCGTCAGCCCACACGCCCGGCTCACGTCGTCCACGTGACGGGGCTCGGCGCCCAGCGCGGCCAGGACGGCCGCCTCCGTCTCGTCCTCCGGCACCAGCTGCGCCTGCCGCGCGCTCCGCGCCAGGTGATCGAGACCCAGTCCCACGAGCACGTCGAGGCTGCAGGTGACCACGTGCGCCCCTTCGGCGATCAAGCGGTTGACACCGGCCGACACCGGCGAGTCGATGTTGCTCGGCACCGCGAACACGTCGCGCCCCTGCTCGGCGGCCAGTCGGGCCGTGATGAGGGCGCCGCTGTGATCTCCGGCTTCCACGACCAGCACGCCCTGCGCCATCCCGCTGACGATCCGGTTGCGCGACGGGAAGTGCCCGGGCTCGGGCGCGGTGCCCGGCGGGAACTCGGACACGACCGCCCCGTGGCGCTCGATGTCGGCCCGAAGGCGCCGGTTGTCCAGCGGATAGCACCTGTCCAGACCGCAGCCCAGCACCGCGATCGTGGTGCCGCCCACCGCCAGCGCCGCGCCGTGCGCGGCCGCGTCAATGCCCACGGCCAGACCCGAGACCACGGCGAGACCGGCTTGCGCCAGGTCGCCCGCAAGCCTGCGCGCCGCCCGCAGCCCGTATACGGTGGCGCTCCGAGTGCCGACAACAGCCACCGCCGTCTTGTGGAGGCAATCCGTGTTGCCGCGCACGTACAGCAGGTACGGCGCGCCGTGGATCATCCGCAAGCCGTCGGGGAAATGGGGCTCGCCGGGCGTGATCACGGCGATGCCTTGGCGATCCAGGTCGCGCAGGACGCGGTCCAGGTCCAGCCGGCGCCGCGTGGCCAGCAGCGAAGCCAACGACCGTGGGTCCAGCACGCGGGCCAACGCCCGTTCCGGCGCCGCCCACGCGGCAGCCAGACTGTCGAACGACTCCAGAAGCGTGCCCAGCCGTGTAGGGCCAATGCCCGAAACGTGGCTGAACGCGACGCGATAGCGCGTTTCCGATGCGGGAGCTGCGTTGTCCTCGGGCATGTCGCCAGCGCTCCTCAGAGGGAGCGTGGGTGGCAGGGCCATGGTAGCGCCGCCGACCGACACGGTCAACACCGCCGGCATGCGCGGACGGCGCGCACCGGCGCTCCCGGCGGGCGGTCCGCCGTGTCAGCGGTCCAACCGGTCGCCACGCGCCTGGCGCTGCAGCACGAGCAGATGAGACAACCCCATCACCCGCGCCGGCGTCCGCTCCAGCACATGACAGGACGCGCGCAGCGCGCGACCCAGGCGCGGCCTGGTCGCGATCACGCGGTCGAAGCCCGGGAACAGGCGGGTGTGGTGGATCACCTGAAACGGCAGTCCGAGCACCAGCTTGCGCAGCCCGGAGCCTGTGTAGACCCGGACGTGGGGAGCCAGGACGTTGCGGGCGGCGTCGGGCAGGTAGTTCACGAGCGGCGCGTTGCCGAACCGGTAGCGGCCGCGCCAGTAGAGGCCGTGCGTCTCGAACGGCCACCAGCGATTGGGCACGAAGACCAAGGCCCGACCACCGTCCACCAGCACGCGGGCCACCTCCCGCAGAGCTTGACCGTCGTCGGCCACGTGCTCCAACACCTCGTGCAGCAGCACCGTGTCGAACGTCGCATCCGGGAACGGCAGCCGCTCCGCGGGGGCGGCGACCACCCGCAGGTCGGAAGAGCGTGCCTGCATGGCCCGCGGAAGCTCGATCTCCGTGCCGACGGCCCGTGCCCCGGCCTGGGCGAGCTGCCGGGTGTAGAGGCCGACTCCGCAGCCGACGTCCAGCAGCCAGGCGCCCTCGACGCGCGCCCAGTCACCCATGAGCGCCATCCGGCGCGCCTGCCCCGAACGCCACACGTAGCTCGGCCTGCCCCGATCCGCCAGCGGTTCGCTGCCCATGCGGCGCAAGGATACCCCGGCCTGGACGGTGCCGCGAAACCGTGGCCGCCGCCAACCCGGCCCTTGGCGCGCGGTTGCGTGGGGCAGTGGCCGCGGATAGAATCCCGGCGTTCACCTCCCGCCCGCCGGGCGCCGGCCGGCAGTCGGCGCGCGGCCCGTGTTGCGTGACGTGAAGGAGCGTTCCCATGGAGGCGGTGACATGAAGGACGTGGTGGTGATCGGCAGCGGCCCGGCCGGGTTTGCGGCGGCGCTCTACACCGCGCGCGCCGGGCTCTCCACAACCGTCGTGACCGGGGCGCAGTTGGGCGGTCAGGTGGCGCTGACGTGGGAGATTGACAACTACCTCGGCTTCCACGGTGATGTCTCGGGCGCCGAGCTCATCGACCAGCTGGTGGCCCATGTGACCAAGTTCGGCGCGGAGCTGCTCTACGACGAAGTGGTCGAGGCGGACTTGAGCGGGCCGCCTCACCGCGTGCGCACGGCCTCCGGCGACCTGGAGGCGCGTGCGGTCATCGTGGCCACCGGCGCCTCCGCCCGCCGCCTGGGGGTGCCGGGTGAGGAGGAGCTTATCGGCCGGGGCGTAAGCTACTGCGCCACGTGCGACGGTGCCTTCTTCCGCGATCGGGACGTGCTGGTGGTGGGCGGCGGCGACAGCGCCCTCGAGGAGGCCATCTTCCTGACCCGCTTCGCCCGTTCGGTGCAGGTGGTGCACCGCCGTGATCAGCTGCGGGCCGGGCCCAATCTGCAGGCGCGGGCGCGGCGCAACGAGCGCATCGGCTTCGTGTGGAACACCGTGGTCGAGGAGATCGGCGGGCGGGACAAGGTGGATCGGGTTCGGACGCGGCAGGTGGACACCGGTGCCGAGGAGGAGCGCGGCACGGACGGGGTCTTCGTGTTCATCGGCCACATCCCCAACTCGACGCTGTTCCAGGGCCGTCTGGACATGGACGCGGCCGGCTACCTCACGGTGGACGAGCGCATGCGCACGAACGTCCCGGGCGTCTTCGCGGCCGGCGAGATCATGGACCCGGTGTGGCGGCAGGTCGCCACGTCCGTGGGCCAGGGGAGCGCCGCCGGCATGGCGGCGGTCCACTACCTGGACGAGACGTCCGGTTAGGTCTTGACCCGGGAGTGCCGTGACGCGGACCACCGACGCCCGGTCAACGCGTCGGTGTCTTGGATGGAGGGAAGAAGCGGCCGGTAGGCCGCGGCATGGGAGGCACCAGATCGGTGGTGTCCTCCTCCGACCACTCCAGGCTTACCAGGGCGCGCGCGTACTCCGGCAGCAGCAGGCCGCCGTCGCGGGCGCTGTACGCTATGCGGTACAGATCACCAGCCCGGCGCACGAACGTCGCGTAGCGGGCCGGCTGGTCGGGCTCCTCGTCGTGCCAGACGATGATGGCCGGCTCGCCGCCGACCATGGCCCCGGTGGGCCAATGCCCGTCCACCGATTGCATGCCCGGCGCCAACTCCGCCACCCGCTCTCGCGTCGTTGCCGTGGTGCCCGCGCCCGGCCAGACGGTGATCGCCAACCGCGCGCCCGTCCCCGGGTGCTCGAACGCCAGGTGGTACGCCTTGTCCTGACCGCCGTCGGGCGCCACGGGAGCGATTGGGCTCCACGCGGGCATCAGGCGCAGCCGGAAGCGGTAGCGGTGGTCCACGTGCTCGGCGGGCTCCATGCCGGCGCTGGGCCACGTGGGCAGAACGCCGGCCGTGGCGGAGCCCACGTCGCGCAACGGGTCACCCGGCGGCGATACCGGGCCCATCGCCACCGGCACGACGCCGCCGGAAGGCGTCGACCGCTCGTCCGCGAGGCGACGCAGGTCCAGCAGCACGCCCACGACCACCAGCGCCACCAGCCCGCCGAGCGCGGCCAGGGCGGCCGCCTGGCGCGACGGACGGGTGAGCGGCAAGAGCGGCAAGAAGGGCTTCACGGCCTACCCCGGGGCGCGCTGCACGTCGATCACGTTGGGCAGGCTGGCCAGCTTGTCCAGCAAGCCGGCCAGATGGCCGTGTGACGGAATCTCGACGGTGACCGAGACGATGGCCGTGCCGGTAGCCCGGTTGGTGGCGGCGCTCAGGGCGGCCATGTTGAGGCCGCGCTGGGCGATGACGTCGGAGATGTCCCGGACCAGGGCCGACCTGTCGTAGGCCACCACGCGCACCTCCACCGGGTACGCGTGCTCGTCCGTCTGCTGCCAGCGCACCTGGATGAAGCGGTCGGGCTCCTTGCTGCGCAGACGAGCGATGTTGCGGCAGGCGGAGCGGTGCAAGGTGACGCCCTGGCCACGTGTCACGTAGCCGAGCACGTCCTCGCCCGGCAGCGGCCGGCAGCAGCCGGCCACGCGCGTGTGGACCCCCGCGGTCCCCAACGTGGTGACGCCGGCAGCCGCCGGCAGCGGGGGCCGCAACGGGGTCTCCGGCGGCCCATCGCGCCGCGCCGCCTCGGCAGGTCCGGCCTCCGCCTCCAACAACCGCGCCGGGATGGCCTCCGGCGGAATGTCGTGTCGGCCCACCGCGGCCAGGAAGTCATCGAGGCGCCCAAAGTCGAACAGGCGCGCCACCGCCTCGTGCTTGACCCGTGTGAGGCCCAGCTTGCGCAACTGGCGCTCCAGCACCTCCCTGCCCTCGGCCACGGACTCGGCGCGACCCTGCCGCCGAAACCACTGCTTGATCGTGGCCCGCGCGCGGCTCGTGGCCGCGTAGCCCAAGACCGGGTTGAGCCAATCGCGACTCGGGCCGGCGTCTCCCCGGGCCGTGACGATCCTCACGGTCTGACCGGTGCGCAGCGGCGTGTCCAGCCCCACCATGCGCCCGTCCACCAAGGCGCCGCGACAGCGGTCGCCGACCTCGGTGTGGATGTGGTAGGCGAAGTCGACGGGCGTGGAGCCGGCCGGCAGCTCCAGGACATCGCCGTTGGGCGTAAACACGTACACCTGGTCGCGGAAGAAGTCGGTCTTCAGCCCCTCCACGAACGACTCGGCGTCCGGGGCGTCGTCGTCCTGGCTCTTCAGCACGCGGCGCAAGGCTGCGATCTTCTCCTCCACCGCTGGATCGTCGTCGCCGGCTTCCTTGTACTTCCAGTGGGCGGCCAGGCCGAACTCCGCCACTTCGTCCATGTCGTGGGTGCGGATCTGAACCTCGATGGCGCGCTGACCCGGCCCCAGGACGGTGGTGTGCAGCGACTGGTACAGGTTGTCCTTGCGCTTGGCGATGTAGTCGTCGAACTCGCCTTCCACGGGCGACCACAGGGTGTGGACGATGCCCAGGACCACGTAGCAGTCGTTCACGCTGTGGACCTTCACGCGGATGGCCAGCACGTCGTACACCTGGTCCGTGCCGATGTCCTTGCGCTGCATCTTGCGGTAGATGGAGTAGAAGTGCTTGGCGCGACCGTTGATCTCGGCCTCGATGCCCGCCGAGCGCAGGCGCTCGTCCAGCTGGCTGATGACGCCGGAGAGGTACTGCTCGTGCGATTCGCGCCGCTCGCGCACCTCGCGCTCGATCATCTCGTGCCATGCCGGCTCGAGCTGGCGTAGGCTCAGGTCCTCGAACTGCGACTTGAACTGCCAGATGCCAAGTCGGTTTGCCAGGGGTGCATAGATGTCCAAGGTCTCCCGCGCCATCCGCGCGCGGCGCTCCGGGCCCAAGGCGTCCACCGTCTGCATGTTGTGCAGCCGGTCGGCCAGCTTGATGACGATGACCCGCAGGTCGTCCACCGCGGCCAGGATCAGGCGCCGCAGGTTCTCCGCCTCGGTGGCCGGCTTCTCGCGCGCTTCGATGGCGCTGATCTTGGTGACGCCCTCGACCAGGCGCGCCACGTCCGGGCCGAACTCCGCGCCGATCTGCTCCGGGCGCACGTCCGTGTCCTCCACGATGTCGTGGAGGAGCGCGGCCGCCACCGTGTCGGGGTCCATGCCCAGGTCGGCCAGGATGCGGGCCACGGCCACCGGATGGCTGATGTACGGCTCGCCGGAGGCCCGGATCTGCCCCTTGTGCGCCTTGGCGCTGAGGGCGTACGAGCGGGCGATGACACCGCCGTCCGCGTTGGGGAAGCGATTGCGGACGGCCGCCAGGAGACCGGACAGGTCCGTGCGGCCCGGCTCATCCGCGGCGCGACGCGGCCTGGCGGCGACCGCCGGGCGGGTCGTGGTGACGGGGTCGGTGCTCATGGCTGCGGCAGTATAGTGACCGGCATGTCCGGAGACAAGGGTTTGTCCGCGCCCTCGGTAGCGCCGTATAATCATTGCTTCGGCCGGCGCTTGCCGGCTGGCAGCCCTTCCGTCAGCGTGGAGGCATGCCCTGGAGGCCGACGAGCTCGCGCGCTCGATCTTTGATGCGGTGGGGGAGAAGCAGGGCCGTGACGTGGTCATCCTCGACCTGCGTCCGGTGTCGCTGCTT
>Ga0114946_10001232_pt1 | contig 17532 bp, 17 predicted proteins | sample WalLakDeSediment_FD_88676 | JGI IMG/M metagenome (GOLD analysis project Ga0114946, IMG submission 88676) | Lake sediment microbial communities from Walker lake, Nevada to study Microbial Dark Matter (Phase II) - Walker Lake 11/02/13 Deep Sediment | ecosystem: Environmental > Aquatic >... | reverse complement strand
TTCCTTTTCCTCTTCCTTGTATTCCTTTTTAGCTTCTTCAAGGTCTTCCTCTTCCTCTTCCTCTTCTTCAAGGTCTTCTTCCTTTTCCTCTTCCTTGTATTCCTTTTTAGCGCAGGCTTCTTCAAGGTCGTCTTCCTCTTCCTCTTCAAGGTCGTCTTCTTTTTCTTCGCTTTTCTTTAGCAATACTTTTTTTATTGTTTCTTTAAGATTTTTTTCTTCCGGTTTTTCGTGAACCCAACCCATTTTTTCATACTTCTCGTGCTCTTTTTCGTCTTGGACGACAACCTCTTCACCAGAATCAGGATCATACATTGAATGCGGATACTTAACCTTTTCCTCAAGGTCTTCTTCCTCTTCCTCTTCCTCAAGGTCTTTTTCCTCATCCTTTTTCTTTTTAAAAGGTTCGGCTCTTTTATCTCCGAAATTATCGATGGGATTTCCCTCAGCCAACTCTTTAAGTGCCGCAAGTTCTTCGGCGGTCAACTGTTCTTCTAATGTTTTTTCTTTTGTAATCATTGTTAAATTCCTTATATTTATTTATAAAATTTTTATTTTTATCAACCCTTTAAGACCGACAAAAATTTATTCCATTCTTTTATTTGTTGTTCTTCAAGTCTTCTTGATGGTGTTTTATGTATTCTTTTTTTCATATTATCTACATACTCTTCAATTTTTCCATCATGTGTTACAACAAACTCTACACCTTCCATAATGCCATTTACAAAGGCACTTTGGGCAGATGGATCTTGAACTATATCGATAGTCGATAATATAAATCCTTCTTGAACATATGACTTGCCACTTCTCTCCGATACACCTCCCATACCACGAGAAGACACCCCCAGCTGAACACCACCATCAATTAAGCCCTCGACGATTTGTCCCATCGGAGTATTTAAAATTTGAGCTTTCCCATAAACATCATTGTCGGACCATTTCAATTCAACAATTTTGTGAGAAACTTTATCTAGGTTAATTGTTGGGCCTTCGGGGTGATTTAATTCACCAACAGCTCTACCTCTAGCAACTTGATCGGTTATGTATTTATTGACGGCGCTTTCTAAAACGGACTTGGGATATATTCTCCCATTCCTATTTTGAATTTCCGCCTGCATAAAAATACCTTCAATAAAGGTTCTCTTTTTTCCATCAGAGGTATCTTCTGTCAAATATTGAACATTTTGATTGTATTCTGTTATTAACTTCATTTTGCACCGTAAATTGATTTAGCAACAGCTATTTTTTTAGCCTCACTTGCTGAATTCATTTTGTCTGAAAGCACTAGCGATAGATTTTCCATTGCAACTTTTTCGTTCCCACTTTTAACCGCCAAAATTATATTCTTGATTTCTTGTTTCATGTATTTATTTATATATTTTTGTGTTTAAACTTAGAAACGCCCATCATCTTTTTTATATTTACCAGATTCTTCTTCTTCTCTAATTTCTGTTTCCATTTTTTCGATTTCATCATCCGATAGTTTTAGAATATTCTTTTGTGCCCACTTATGAGAAAAATATACACCCAAATGATCTCTGGTATCTCTTAATATATTCAATCTATCTGACATAACCTCAAATTCTTTTAATTCAAAGAAATGATTATCTTGATTATAATCAAATTTTATATTATTCACCATATCATCCCAATCAGATTCGTGAATAACTGATTTGAGCAATAGCTGAGTTCGAATTAATTCAAGGAATAATCGGGAAAATCTTTTTCTTAGGCGATTAATGAATTTGTGGAATTTTACTTCATCTCTACTAATTTGAGTTGCGCGACCCGATGAAAATGCATCTTCTGGTTCAATTCTGCTGACCGGAATATTTAAGCTCTTATACACCTGCTGTCTAAAATATTCAACGTCCTCAATTTGTCCAAGATTTTCTCCGCCCGGAAGAGTTGTAATTTCGGTTCCTCGTCCCCCCTCTTGTCGTGGTAGCCAATAATCTTCAAGCATTGTCATATGCTTGCGTTCATCTTTAACCTCACCTGTATTAGCATCATAAACGATTTTATTGCGATAACGAGACATTATATTTTTGACATATTCTTCGGCCTTTCCTCTGGGCAAATTGCCGGTGTCAATATAAAAAATTCTTCTTTCTGGAGCTCTTGCCAATCGGTAAATCACCAAGGAGTCTTCCATTAATCTTAATTGATTAATAGGTTTTAGTGCTTTATGAATATAAGAATATATTCTTTTTTTCCGAATATCCATAACACCAGATGTGACACACACAACGGATTCATCTGATAGAATTATTTCCTCAGTGTTGCCAAAATATTTTCTTTGTTCTTCAGATGGTTTATAAGCATAATAAATGCTAACTGTTTTTCTAACTACGACACCAGTTTTGTTGTCGCGTTCCTCTTTGATTTCTTTTACCTTTCTTAAACACGTTGGATCAAGAATTGTAAGTTTTTGAATTCCTAATTCTGGATTGCTGGGATCAATTGTAATATGACAATATAGTCTTCCATCTACATACCACTGTTTAAATAATTCAACACCAACATTTGAAAAGTTAAGAAGTTTTAAAATGCCATCAAATTCACCAAAAATGTGATTTTTAATTGTATCATTATATGGCAAATCGTCGAGAACCACATCGACCTGTGGCCCGTGTTCAAGCGTTGAAATTGATTCGTTAACGATTTCGCCTATCGCAAGATCAACTTCGGTATGTTCTGCGACACCTCTATATCGATATATGAGGTCGCGATCATTTATTGTATCTGTATCACCTCCGGCAATGTCGTAATATTGCCCATAGTGACCAGCACCAACATTTATGACGTCGGCCACATCCTCATAATCCGGAAAGACTTCAGGTATTTCCTTTTCTTTCAGATCATTTCTTTTTTCTATTTTTTTGGTTATTTCATAACCAAAGATATTTAATCCCTTTTTTTCACTCATAATTATATTTATAAGAGATGCTCAGACACTACATCTGAGCATCTCTATTATTATTTCTTATTCCCAGTACTGGTATTCGAAATCGCAAGTAAACTCAGTGAGAGCATCGGCGTTATCATAAGATAATCCAATTTCACTTATGTTTTTCGGAAATGCGTTGATAAGCACTTGTGTTTTTAACACGCCTCCCTTTTTATCTAGCGATTCAACGGTTATGTCTCTTTCAATGAGAGTACCTTCAGCTAGTGTATTGACCCAGTCTTCTAGGAATAACCTAACGTTAAAGCTCTCATTGTTAAGAACTGTAACAGACCAAGTACCAAAGGACACGTCGCCAGGTAGTTTCAAAGTTCTACCTAAAACCTGAACATTCACATCTCCGAGTGTTACACCTGGAAGGTTTGCACTCTTAACGAGAAATGTGTTGATGCCAATGTTAACGCGAAAAAGATTTCCACGTACACCATAGCCCAATTCTGCTTTAAATGCGTTTAGATTGTTTTTTGTATTTGACATTAGTTATCTCCTTAGAATTGTCCAATAATTTCTTCAAACTCAACATCAGTCCGTGTGGCAATGAAGTTAAGAGAAATGAAGTTAATTGCTCGTGCCGGTTTCACAAAAATATCTCCAACAAATCTGTTAGAATCAATTATTTCGCCGGGGTTGTTTGTTTCATCACAAACAACGCGGAAGTCAGTAATCCCTCTTCGACCTTGAATATCTCTAAGGAATGGATTTACAAGATTTCTAAATTGTGCTCGTGTAAATTCGTCGTTGAACTCAAAGAGTTGTCTCTTTGATGCTTCTGCAATTGCTTTTCGTAGAACAATGAAGAGTCTTCTCACATTAATACGATCAAAAGCAGACGCGGTTGATTGCGCAGTCTTATCACCAAAGAGAAGAACACCTTCACCTGGGAAAGACACAAGAGGATTTACTCGGGATTTGTAAAGTTCATCTCTATCATTTTGCTTAGGCACATAGGCAAGCTTTGCGACGCCAAGTAAAATACCACGGTTATAACCAGCGGGAGAGAACCACGCATCTGCAACTTCATCTGTTCTCGCGCAAAGACCTGCAATGTGTCCTGATGCTGGAGTCCAAATGTATCTATCGTTATATTTGTCGTAGATATATACGGGTGAGCTATCAAAAACCGCAAAACTAGTAGAAGAAATAGTATTGAATTTTCCTAATACTTTATTCAGCTTTTGGCTATCTGTGGACAACTTATACACTTCAGTATCTGGCGAAATGAATGCCACACAATCTTGTCTGCCTTCAACAACTTGAATGAGTTTTCGAGCAACGGTTGTTTGACCTTCGACGTCGTTTTCTGCAAAAAGAAGATTTACATCTAATGTCTCGGGATCTTTGAAAAGTTCCAGGGCTTCATACACGCCGTCATTAGAAATTGTGTCGCCGTTGTCTCCGCCTTCCATTACCTTAGTAATTGCAGCACCAGCAAATGCAGGCAAGAATAAAGCAGAAGATGGGTCATCGGCAATTTCAGTGTCTGCACCAACCATAATTCCATCAAGGTTATCAACAAAAATGTAATTAGATCTTTGATTAATTACGGTTTTATAGTATGCAGATGCGCCATCGTCGCGTTTTGCGTCAACCGCACCGGAAAGATTAGGAAAGGTTTCCAATACTGCACCACGGGTTCCAGTAAATCTTCCATCTCGGTCAACAACCATGACGTGTAATTCATCATTTTCAACGCCGGCTTTTGCCGCATAAGATGAAGTACCTGGGCGTGTGGTAAAAGCTTGCTCAATGTCTCTTGCGGCGCGGGTTGTTAGTTGCGCGGTTTCGAGCTGTGTCACCGAAAATGTGGTATTCGTGAAAGAGCTAGCATCAAACTCCTCGGTTAAACCGGAATCTGTGAAGACTGTTCCTACAACTTTTCCACCAACCAAAACGGTATTTCCGATAAAGATTTGCGAAGTATTTAAAGCTGTAATTAAATCACCGCTGGATCTTACTCCAAGAAGAAAGATTTCTTCACCGTCTTCAATTACGCCGAGGTCCTCAAGGTCCAAGGTAATTTCGACTTCGCCGTTATTAACTTCTATTGCTTCAATATCATATCGTGTTTTTGATCCTGCAACTTGTGCAATAATCTCAAGACTATTTCCGTACTCGCCGGGATATCTTGCATAAAAGTTAGCAGTAAATGTTGAAGCAAGAGCACCATCGAAATCATCACGATTTCTAATTAAAAAGTGCTCAGGGTATGCGCCGGCTTCGCCAGTGGATGCGTTTCTGGCATCATCGTTGATTGCACGCGCTACAATTAGTGCGCTGCTATATCTAAGAAATGCGGCCGCAGTGTGATAAGATTCTGCAAATTCCTTTGTAGGAATTCCAAAACTTCTGGCGAGATCTTTCTCATTCGAAAGATTTACCGTTTCACCTATAGGTCCCCATTGGAATTTACCAGCGAAACCACCAATCGAAGTTGATACAGCTGGAACAATACCAGTTAAATCAATTTCACGTGTGCGAATGCCGGGAGAGACTAAAAATGACATTTAATTATCCTTTGTTCATTGTTGTTTTTATAATAAGGTTTCATGTTAAGATTTTTCACTTTCAATTATAGTTATTTATATTTCTCAAATTTTCCAATCCATTAAGTCATTTTTCATTTTAGCGTATTCATCGGGCAGCGAATTATCCGACGTCGCATCCAAAAGCAAACCGAAATCTACCATTTCGTCATCAATTTTTTTCAATTCAGATTCAAAAATCATTTTTTTTAAGTCTAAGTCATCATATGCACCAAAGGCTTGAGATGATAAAAACCAAGAAAACAAAACCAACGTCATTACTAAATCATCGAATTGATCATTCGCGGCTTGATATGAACTACCTCTTTCTTCAAAATAACATAATTGTTTAATTGTTTCATCATCTACAATTTTTAGTTTTCCTGCCTCAACAAAATCTTTTAGGTTAGATGTACCAATTCGTTTTGTTTTTTTCGTCTGTGTGACACCGAGACCCCCGGCCTTTAGTGCTGACTCAACAAAAAGATTTTCATATTCATAATCATACCAAATACTATTACAGACGATTTGCCCAGGGCCATTGTTTTCCACTAATAATAGCGCATCATTGTAATACTTTCCAATTTTGACAATTAAATTTGGAAAAATTAAAGGAGATATTCTATTGTCTGCAAAAGTGCACACCTGCTTAAACGGCTTGGTTGTTATATCGAATACTGAAAAAGCCGAACAGTCTTGGCCACGCCCCTGTGACACATCAACAGTCATTATATAAAAATGATCTTTGGAGTTTTCTTCATTCTTTTTTATCGGTTCTTCATATATTTTAAGCAACCCATTTTGCATTAACGAAATTGGTTTTTCGTGTCTTAGAGCAAGAAGAGTATTGGCTTCAATTAAGGTATTGCCCGAACCGACAAATTCAATCTCGAACTCTTGTCTGAACTGAGCTTCTGAAGTATTTGCAATGGTTTTTTCTTTCCAAGTTTGATCTCGACCTGGGACATCCCACCAATTTACTGTAAAAGGCTTAAATTCGGAAACGCCCTGAACCGCCGCTGTCCAAATTTGATGAAACATATTACCAATACCATTTGGTGTTGAGGTAATGATCACCTTGGTTTTATTACCAGATGAAATAATGGGATATGTTGAGGTATAAAATTCGGATGCTTTATTCACGAACGCAAACTCGTCAAGATACAAAATAGTAGCCGACATACCACGTACACTGTTGGATGAGGTTGCAGCAGCAATTAAACGTGTATTATTTGAAAACGAGATTGACATTTTATTTAGTTCTTTACAACCGGGTTGTAGAAAGAACGGAACGTTTTCTAGCGCTAGTGTAATTCTACCGAGAATTTCTTTTGCGGTTGACCCCTTATTTGCCAAAATTACAATTGTTTCTTCTGGTGAAAAGAGTGCTTTCCATAACAAATATGCAGTAGTTGAAGCAGTTTTACCCGATTGTCGACAACTCAATACAATTGAAAAGCGATTTTCATTAAAGTGATTTACAATTTTTCTTTGATAATCATATAATTTAAAAGATACCAAACCTCGGTCAGGGTGAATCACTTTCATGTATTTTTCAGTGAAATAAACAGGATCCTGACTGCAACGAATATACTCTTGAACTTCCGCATGAGAATACGTGTGTTGTATCCCATCTCTTTTAACTTTAGGATTTCCTAAATATCCATCTTTAATCTGACCCAACATCAATCACCTCATCTTTTTTTCCCTTAATGAGTCTTTGCAATTCTTCTGTACTCCCAATAAAAAAATTATTTGTGGCAGCTCCGGTGAAATTACTTTCCGCCGGTTTATCTCCTTGATTTAAATCATTCAGGGTGTGTCTGGTTTTTTGTAAACCAATTAATTGATCACCAACCTCCGCCGTGGTTTTAATCAGACCCGACAACACTTCATATGCGCGAGGGTGTTCAGCCTCAGATGCCAAATTCAAAAGATCATCTAGTGCCACATTTGACTTTTTGATCAAATCCTTTAAGAGACCACGGACTTCATCATAATCCTCTTCGGCATCATGATTTAATATAATCTGTTCAGCCTTTTTGGCCAAATCCCGCGTTTCACTTTTGTGTTCTGCCAAAAGTGCGTTGGAAATATTTTCCTTTGTTTTTTTCATTTTTGTATCGCAATATCTAATATTTGATATAAATTACCATTTGAGTCTATTATGTTCTCTCCAGGCTCAAACAAATTATCCAAATTCGTGATAGTTATGACATCCATTTGATTGTTTGTTTGCACAATACCTCCATAACTACTCGTCTCACCGACAACCTCTGATCCTATTTGAATTTGCGAGGTGTCGTTTGTATCTAAAATTAATCTATATTCATCGCGAGAATCGACAAAGGAAATCTCATTGAGTATTATTTCGCCTTCATCATCACCTTTTGCCACATTTTTTTTAAAAAAGTTTTCTGTCTCGCTGTCATACACAGACACAACTGCGGTCTTAATAAGGTTCACGTTATTGTTGATTGGGCCTAAGTATCTAATTTTTGCACTAAAGGAAAGTGTATATACCAAAGCCCTCACTGGATTTAATTCACCTTCATAATCATCATTTAAATTTACTGATCCCAGAATAAAGGGTACTGATGTAGTTGTACCCGGTCCTTCTAAACCCTTAATCGAAATAGTATAATCGGGGTTAAACATTGGTAGAATTTGTTCCAAAATTTGTAACATATCATCTTGTGTTCTACCAAAAATATTTAACTCAAAACTAATATTGTATGGAACTGCAGCAAAAGCTTTACCCACGGGATCACAGTATTGAATTATATTATTTTTCTTTAGCTTACTGGCTGTATCATATGCCAAACCCGAAATTTCAAATGACATTCGCGGAAGACGCACTGAAATATTATCTTTTGCTTTTCTTTCAGTTATTCTCGCAAGAAATTTTGATCTGGGACCATAAGATAAAGGTACACGCTCCATATTAGCCAGTGTTCCATCTGAAAGCTTTCTCCCCGTGTGAATGTTATTAAACATTGCACCAAAAACGGTTACCAGTTTTCGTGTTGTTTCATAATAAAAATAGTCTTTACTTTTAATTCCCATATCAAAGTTCTCCAAATGGGTTGTTTTCACTAAAGTCAATTAAATCAAAACTTTCTTTTTTGAATATAGAATTTTTACCATATTTTTCGTTTGATAATTTTTCAACTTCTTCAATGACAGTAGCAGTGGCCGAACTCAATTCGCCGATAATTGCTGCACCGGGACCTATTTTCTTAAATTTACCCCCAGGATATGTGATAGCAAGTAGGTCCATTATTATTTCGTTGTCTTCAAATTCATATATATCACCAAGAGTGCAATTCACTTCAATTCCACCGTCTAGCGTAATGACAAGAGGTTCTTTTTGAATAAATTCACCCCCCGAGAGATTAACCGAAACTTGAACCTGAGGAGCAAATATATTTTCAAGATCATCAATTTCATCAACTCCAGTGTTGAGAGACTGGCCTTCATATTCAAACAATTCACATTGAGCCTCATATACCGGAAGGTTAGCCAATTGATAAAACGGAACTTCATCTTCAACAAAACGAATCTCAAATAATTTCTTTGAAATGGGATCATATAATAGATCGCCTTCATGTGGAACTTTTTGCTCAATGTCATTTAAATTTGACATGATAAGTTCTTCCCACCTTCTCTTTGAAAATTGGAATGTCGCGGACTCTTTAATCTGAAGACCAAACTTTGCGATTAATTCGCCTTGGCCACCAAATCCATCCTGCTCGGTTAAATAGACCTCAATTGCGTATGCTGAAGTAAATTTTGACAAAACCTCTTCATTGAAAATCTTATGCTTTTCAACAATGTCACGAGGGATATAATAAACATCAAATCCTTTAATTTGGATGGATTCGATGATTAAATCTTCATAAAGTTTTGCATCCACGTTTGATGGATTGCTGTGATTAAAGTATGGATTAACTGGCATATCATTATTTATACTAGAATATTTTAATTCTTTTATAACGCTTTTGCGTTACCCTCTAGTTTCCAATAAGCCTTTAAACTTCTTGATTTAATCATTGGCTATCACCTATGAAGTTTATTAAGTGCCAACTTGTTCCGTCCCATATAAATTCTACAATATCTGTTGAATTTGCAGAACTTGATAAAACAGGTGATACTCCTCCTGGTAATTTAACATTACCCCAAGTAACTATTCTTCCTCCTGTAGCATCTTGTTTTAATATAACTGAATACCTTTGCATTACAGTGCTTTCAGAATCAGTAAGAGTAAGTTTTACATCATCTTCTAATGTAATAACTTTTCCTATTTCAGAGTTGCTTGATAAAGTAGTGTTGACGTCTATAGTAATCTTAGTAATTATTGCTTTATAGGTTGAATCTGAAATAATATCTCCTTCAACCCCTAGGTCTCCTTGAACATCTACATCATTAGTAAAAGTGCTTTCTCCTGTTGGTGAAATTTCTAGTCTGACATCTCCGTCAGTATATACCGCCAAAGTATCAGAAGCCGTTTCTCCTATACCAGTGCCTAAATCTCCTCTAAACGAGTATCTTGGAGCAGTAAAAGAAGTATTACCAAACATATTTGCACCCCCGTTTGCATTACCTCTTATTTGTCCTGAACCTAAATTAATACTTGTTAGATCAATAAACCCACCTACCGCACCAATATACGCAGAAGCACCTTCAAAAGTAATAGAAGCATTGCTAGACCCAAACCCTTTTGATTCTAGTTTTAATACTCCATCTACTTGAACATCATCTTCAAACAATCCTGTGCCTGCTACATGGAGTGTTTCGTCAGGAGAGGTTGTGCCGATACCCACATCACCCAAACTATTTAATCCGTGCCTAAATAAACTAGGAGTAGAGCCCCTTAATATTATTCCATTGCTTCCACCTAGAATAATTTCAGTATTGTTATGGTTGTTGCTCGGAACTGAAATCTGAACTTCAGTTCCTCCAGTTCCACCCTTTGTAAACCTAAAATCTTCCCCATCAGTAGTTGTGTCAAATATCCAATTAGTACCACTAGAATGGTCTAATCTAAACCCAACAGACCCTGTAGAAGGCTCTGGAAATCTTACTTGGTTAGAATTTACAGAAGTAATATCCAAAGGAAGTGTTGCTGTGCTGGAGTTAATTATAATCCTATCTGAAAGATTAATTCTGCCACCATTTATATTACCAGTTAAAGTTAAATCATTACTCCCCAAATCAACATCATCTGTAGCACCAGTATATGGAACATAGTTGTCTAAAGCACTTGAGTTTATTGAATTGTCAGTAATAGTGAAATTTGGATAAGTTCCTCCAATTGTTACATTAGTTCCACCAGAGAAGCTAACTGTTTTATCATATAAGTTTGAACTGCCTTCAGGAATATCATCAGAGTCTAGTTCTACAACACCTTGTTGTGTATTAACTGAAACAACCTTATTAGAGTTAATAGACTTTTCCCAAATAGTTCCATTATATAAAACCCAATCTCCTTCAGCAAAGTCAATACTTCCTGAGCCTAAGTCTTGAGTTCCTGCAACTGAAACAATATACACATCTCCTGAGTTTCCTGTTCCATCTGCTAGTGTTGGCGTATTAGTGTCTGCATTCCAAGAACCTTTAAACTCCATTACGGTAGAAGGTAATTGAGTTGCGGGAATCTTTCCCCCTGAGTCCAAAGAAGCATAGCCATTATTTTGACCTTTGTTTCCTGAATTTTCAGGAGTAAATCCTAAAGCAGTTGTAACATCATTCGAATTAATTTCAGAAATAAAACCGTCAGGATTAGAAGCTAAATAATAATCTTGTAAATCACTTATTTGGCTTTCACTTATTTCAATTTCGTTTTGCAAAAAATGTCTATTTGCGTCATAATTAGTAAGTTGATTATGATCAATATCTGTAGTTAAGTTGTGAGAGTTAAGCAAATTATTATGATTTATTTGACCATCATTTGTCGTAATAGTATTTTCTGTTCTAGTAAGACCTGTGGAAAATGTTAAATTATCTTCTTTATCATCAAGTAAATCATCCACTTCTTTTTGCGTATACTTATCTAAATCAGATACTTGAGATTCTGTTATAATTAAACTTTCCTCGTGCTGTCTAACATCTTCCTCAGATACTATGTAGTTGGATATAAAACCTTCGGGATTTGTGTTTGGATATGCACCATCAATGTGTTCAACCTTTACTTTATTTGAATCTTTTGGTTTTATATAACCAGCGCCATCTTCATCCCACGAACTTAAATCTAAATTATCAATTTTCTCATCTAAATCTTGTAAATCTGAAATCAAGTCTACTACTTGATTTTGCGAAATTTCTATATCACCTTGAATGAAGTGAATTGAATCATTTTCTATGTGATTATTTAAATTGATTTGAACAACATCAGCTGAACCAATTGGATCAAAATTTAAGTCTGGTATATTACTTAAATCATTATAATTATTTGTTTTTCCCACAAGGCTAATATCGGCAACATCTGCCTTTTCATTTAATGCTGTCTCTAATTCATCAATTGTTTCAATGCCTTGTGTTCCAATATGATTTTCTCTTTTTCGGTTTTCCTCATCTCTCCGGTCTAATTCATCCTTGATGTTGACTGGAAAAGAAACATTTGCCGACGATGATGTCGGCCGAGAAATTGATACCTTAATTGTGTCCGGACCGGTGATTTTAGCTTTCACGTGTAACCTCCGGCCTCAGTAGCAAATCACCTTCAAGAATCCGATGTACAACACCATCTTTTTCAATTTCAACATCATATACATATAATCCGGATTGAAGTGTTGATGTTTCAGATGGAGTTAATGACATTTGAAAATTGGTCGCATTAATTACAAAAAAATTAAAGTCTGTGAAATATTTAGAACCGTGGCTCTTTCTAAATTGTCCTCTAATTGAGTACTCAGACAAATCAATATCAGTATCTATTTCCACGTTTACTGAAAATGTAGTACCTTGATTAACTATTAATTTATTTCTTATTGTACTCATTTAGCAAAATTCCTCTTATTAATTGTTGGCATATCATTATTTATATAAAAACACTATATTGCTTTACCCTGCAGCTTGTGTTCTATTTGGTAAATGCGCATTAACTATACAACGACCTTTTAGCCAATCAGATAGGTTTACTATTTTGCAAGTTTCTTGTGTTTGATTAATTGTGGCAATCAAAGCCGGGTGGTCTAACCTTCGTTTTAAGTTATTTTGTTGCCATTTTTTTAAAAAGTGTCTAGCGTTTTCATTATTTCTAAATAATATAAAAGCTGCACTAATTTTATTTTTGTGACGTGTTATAATATTATCAAATACTCCAATATCAAAATCCATATTAGGTGCTGTTTCTGGTAATTCAACGCTACAATCAGCATCTACCCACAATAGCGCATCTGCCATGTGCAAGTGTTCTAATATTACACCTGGCTTTATCTTAGTACCAGTGGCCCAATCATCAATTTCTGGGCGCAATACTTTTATATCAGGGTGAAATTGCATGCAATGCTCATAGCAACTGTTTTTAGTTGCAGCGGTGATTTGTAATATTTTCATAATCATTATTTATATGTGTAAACTAATTGACCACAATCATACAGCTTATTATATCCCAGGGATGACATATATTCATTTTCCGTTAATGATGTGTGAAGTTTATGTTTTTGGCACTGATATCTGCTTTTAATATCGTCTTTAGATATCCAAACATAACCTGGAGGTGTTATTCTTTCTAATTCAAATCCTAGATATTTATGAAAATCTCCGGTAAATTTATCCCTAGAGCAATATGATATACACGATGAATTTGGGTGTAATTTTTTAAACTGATTAAAAAGCTTAGATGCTCCGCCAATTATTTGCACATTCAGCTTATTACAATATCTAATCATTTCAAAGTCTATTTTTTTATTAAAGCGTGGCTTGGCAAAACTCATTATGGAAACCAATTCATCCTTATGGTATAACCCCAATTTAATACTTGCACCACAAAACCCCTGAATATGATTTTCGTTGCAAAAATTTTTATAATCCCCCGTGTTCACAAATTGAATAGTGCAATTTCTCGCATATATTCTATTATCGAATATACCACAATTTGCTAATATAAGTGAACGACATATATCATATTTCATGTTTAAATCATAATCTGTAAAATGTAATAAATGATAGCCCGACTGTTGGGTGAGATTAGTTTTTCTAAGGTGATAGTTTCTATCCTTTTTGCTATGCCAATATGCACCATTTACTTCAATTGCTAACTTGTGTTGTGGTATAATTATGTCAAGTTCTAAAGGGTTAATTAAATTTCTATCACTCTGTTTTGCTCTCACAATACTCGATATGTCGTCAAATAAACTTCTCTCAATAGATGATTGAGTCTTTTGCCTTAGGGGTGTACCCAATCTTCTAAATTCTGTACTAATGTAATTTGGAGAACAATTAAGGTTTTTTGCAATTTCGACTGCTGTCAACTGATTTTTTATGCAAGTATCTCTGAAATCTTTAGATAATATATGATGATTGGCCTTTTCTAATTTCTGTTTCAGTGTTTTCTGTTGTGATATATACCATTTTTTGGTCTTATAATCTTTTGTATATCCACCATCTCTCAATAGTGACTGGGTGGTAGAATAATTAATATTCAATTTTAGCGATATATCTCTACAAGTCATATTAGTGGTCGTATATAACTCGACTATCAAATCATGATATTTATCTTTAAACTCGGAGTTTTTGTCTTTGGCCTTATTTTGAATCTTATTGGTGCCAATTTTAAAATTAGACTTATTTACATTTTGTCTATGTTTTTTTACACAGTCTGGATTAGAGCAGGTTGGTTTGTAACCACGGTTGAACCCATCAAATGCTGCAGAATTTTCACATATACTGCATTTAGGGGCGTGACTATATATGTAGCAAATATTATATATTTTTTCAGTATCAAGTCCACGTAAAACCGGACCACACATTTTATTATTTTTTAAAAAATATCTTATAGCCGATAATTCTTTTTCTTCCATATTTGTATTTATACAATATTGGAACCCGAAATGTATTTAATTATCCAATAAATCCCATTGGTGGCATTTCATATCTTGATGCCATCTCTTCTTCCATTTCACGAATTTCTTGCTGTGCCTCATCAAAAATATTTTGACCATTGATATCCACACCCCCAGGTAAAGTCATACCGCTAAATTTCTTAGTATTAGCTCCCCAATTTCTCTTAATTAAAGCGGTTAAATATCTTTTCAAAAACAAGTCATTATATACACTTACATACTCATCTGGATTTATTGTAGAGTAGCATTCAAAAACCAATATATCACCTTCTTTGACGTCTCGCTCCCAATCTAAATCAACATAAACACGATTTTTATGACGACTAAAGCGTGTGGTTTGCGCAAAACTTGGATCAAATTTTCTATAAAGTAATTCCTGAAATTGCTTATACATTTCATATGAAATAATTGAAGAGCCGGGATTCATTAAATCGTACATGTTATCCATTTGAACTCTCCATTCAATTGAAAACATATTTCTGCTCGATGTTGTATATGGTAAAATATCCGATAAAAATAAAATATTTTCAGGAAGAGAAATATATCTATTTTCAATATCAGTTTCATCTATAGTGTGTTTACGATAGTGCTTCACGACCGCGTCTGAATGATACTCTTGATAAAATTGAATTGCCTCATCCACACGATCTTCTAATTGTTCTTGTGCAACGTTAATTGTAATTACTGGAGCACCTAAGTTTCTTAGGCAGTAATCTGTTAGTTCTTCTCGTGTTCTTGGAATAGCCATATAGTTATTTATTCAACTTTCGTTTTAGTTGAATAAAAAATGCATCATCAATTTGATTTATTTTATTGAGTATAGTTGGTTCTGTTGGATCTGTAAGAATAGTCAAATATACAACTGAACCATCTTCATATATATATTCAATCTCACTGCGGAGAATACCCTCATCATCAACAGACAAGGATGAAACTATATTATTAGAAAAAGTCGAATGAGTGTAATACCCCGGAATGTCTCTCCAACGAGGATAGCATGGAGCAAGATGAGGAGGATGCCTACCCAGACACTGAGAACCATAATCATGTGCATGACCAAATTCATGTCGAAGAACATCCATAGACCATTCTCTTTGGTTATTTGGATTAACCGGAATCCATATTCTAAATGTTCTTCCTTTGCAAGTACCAAAGAACAATCCCCCAACATCAAAGCCATTATAATTTATTATCCATTCTCTCCCAATTCTTCTTGTTCCTGCTTTAGGAACTATGGTAATAAGAGAGTTTTTTGACGTGTTATTATATGGAAGATTTCGAGATTTGAGGCAGTCTCTTGTTACATTATATGCATGGTGAACATCGCCTCTCATTACAGATGGAGCCTCAATGCCTGTTGGTTTTCCTCTAAACATTATACAGCTAGAAAAAGAAAATAATATAAGAAGAGCAAGCAATAAAGATTTCACGGCCAAACAACCCAAGAAATATTGGTTCTTTTGTTTGTTGTTCTTTCGCTCGATCTTGCGGGAGTAGATAAAATGAATCCAACTGACTCACCACTTTTAGGAACCCACGAACGCAAAGGCTCGCGTTGTAAATGACCCGGTCCAGTTAAATCTGAACGAGCTTTACTCTGCTGCCCGGGTCTCATCCAGTCCCATGTTGCAGCATACCAAGTGCCATCAATTTTTGCTACAACCCAGACGTTTCCAACCAATGGACCTCCGTTTGTTGCTCTTTGATTTGCGATTGGCCAATTATTGTTGTTAGTCAATTGAATAGTCGCGAAAGTGACATTTGCATTTAGTTTAGCTGTTTCTCTCCAATTGGAAATATCCTGGTTTAACCAAGTTACTCCTTCGGGAATTTCATTATCATTGTCACTATCTTTATTTTTTCCCAATAAACGATCAATTCGTTTTTGAATACTATTGGTTATTCTTCTAAAAAAACTACTCATAATTATGCTCTCTGTTTAAAACTGAGATGCTTTACGAAATACTTCATCAATATCTTCGGGAGTTGCATATCCAAGAACAGGGGCCAGCATAGCGATCATAGGATTGTTTCGATCAAAATAATTACCCTTGAGTTCAGCTTTCAAATCTAGCATCTGAGTGGGATTAAACCCGGCTTGTTCCGCCTTTTCAAGAATTTCCTCTTCACCATGCCCATCAAGAGCAAGAGCTTTGAAAAATTGTCTTGCGGTGACTTGAGAAGGTGGTGGTTTTGGGCCCCATTGATTCAACTCTTTATTCCATTGTAATTCTTCAAATACTTCCTGTTGAGTTTTAAGTTCACTGTCGATAATAAAAAAACGAGCTTCACTATCAGAAATAGTTTGTGCTTGTTCTTCGGTTATTTCAGTGTAGTGTTGAGCGTGTTGCGGCTCGTCATCTACTACACGGAATATGGCTCCGCGAGGGCCTGTGATTGCATATTTTTTCATAAGATTATTTCCTTTTCATAATAATTAGTTAGGTATTGGATCTGGATAGTTGTCCCAGTTTGAAACGGTAATTCCGGGTTTGCCTTGGATCGTTTGGTCGGGACCAAGAGTCCAGCCAAGGGCACTTGGGTTGACATAGATTTGGGTGATGCCGGAATCTTGTAAGGAGTTTGGACCAGTAAATGCACTGAAGTTAAATCCAGCATACATTGTGTCTAAACCTTGGCAGAAGAAGAACGCATAGCCTCCGATGGAGGTGACTGAATCGGGTATGGTAAGGCTTCCGGTGAAGCCAGCGCAGAATAGGAACGCATAGCTTCCGATGGAGGTGACTGAATTGCCAATAGTCAGACTTCCGGTGAAACTAGAGCAGCTTCGGAAGGCACTTTCTCCGATGGAGGTGACTGAATCGGGGATGGTCAGACTTCCGGTGAAGCCGCAGTAGCTGAACGCAGAGCTTCCGATGGATGTGACTGAATTTCCAATAGTTAGACTTCCGCTGAAACCGGCGCATTGGCTGAACGCATAGCTTCCGATGGAGGTGACTGAATCGGGTATGGTAAGGCT
>Ga0114946_10001231_pt1 | contig 17537 bp, 16 predicted proteins | sample WalLakDeSediment_FD_88676 | JGI IMG/M metagenome (GOLD analysis project Ga0114946, IMG submission 88676) | Lake sediment microbial communities from Walker lake, Nevada to study Microbial Dark Matter (Phase II) - Walker Lake 11/02/13 Deep Sediment | ecosystem: Environmental > Aquatic >... | reverse complement strand
CCGGGCAGCATGATGTCGAGGATGATGAGGTCGAAGGGGTGGGCCGCGGCCAGGTCGAGTGCTTCGTCGCCGGTGTGCGCGGTCTTGACCTCGTACCCCTCCTTCTCGAGGTTGTACGAGACGAACTGGAGTATCGAGTCCTCGTCGTCCACGACGAGGATCCGCGCTGCTCCGGTGGTCATCTGTCGCCTCCCGGTGTCGCGGGTTACCTGCGCCGATGATACCATTGAGCCCGTGTCTGCCTCACGTGCGTCACCGTCCCGTCATACAAGGGGGGAGCAGCGGTGATCCTCGCTGTCGATGTTGGAAACACCCATACCGTCCTCGGGCTGTTCGATGCCGAAGGGCTCGGTAGTCACTGGCGCGTCTCCAGCAACCCGGACCTGACCGCCGACGAGCTCCGTGTCAAGGTGGCGGGACTGCTCGCTGCCGACGGTCACGCATGGAGCGACATCGAGCGCGTCGTCCTCTGCTCGGTGGTGCCGCGGCTCACCTCGGCCTACGAGGAGATCGCCGAGCGTGCGTGCGGATGCGCACCTATGGTGGTGGGCCCGGGGCTGAAGACCGGCGTCACCATCCGCTACGACAACCCGCACGAGGTCGGTGCCGACCGCATCGTGAACGCGGTCGCCGCCTTCGAGGGATACGGTGGCCCGGTCGTGGTGGTCGACTTCGGCACCGCGACGACGATCGACGTCATCGATGCCGAGGGCGCCTACCTTGGCGGAGCCATCGCGCCCGGGGTGGAGACGAGTGCCGAGGCGCTCTTCGCGAAGGCCGCCCGGCTGTCGAAGGTCGACCTCGAGGCCCCGCCCCGCGTCATCGGGACGAACACGCGGGCGAGCGTGCAGGCGGGTCTGCTGCTCGGGGAGGCGGTCATGGTCGACGGGCTCGTGCGGCGCGTCTGGGCCGAGCTCGGCACCGAGACCCCGGTGATCGCCACGGGCGGGCTCGCCGAGAGCATGGCGCCGCTCTGCGAGACCATCACCGCCGTGGAGCCCGACCTTACGCTCGAGGGCCTGATGCTCGTCTACCGGAGGAATGCCTGAACGAGCGAGAAGAGGGGCATTTCCCTGCACGGAAGAGGGGCTTTCCCTGCTTGAGCGGGATCCGGGATGCTTCTAGCCTCATGAGGTGAGGGGCCGGACCGGCGAACCGGACTCTTCTTCATTGTGAGACCCCCAGCCGCATACCCGGTATGCGGCTGGGGGTCGTATGTTTCGGGTGCGGTCCGGGGTAGGGTGGCCGGGGCTTCGACGCGCTATACTCCCCGTGTGCACATTCGTGTACACACGCATCCCGTGCGCGTGAATCCGCAGCCCCGGAGGTCCGCCCGTGAGGTTCTTCCGCATCGGCGACAAGGTCGTCAGCCAGGAGAAGCTCTTCGACGCGCTCCTCGACATCCTCGCCGACCGCGAGGCCGGCGCCACGCAGGAGGAGGTCGCGCGCTCCCACGGCGTCCAGCGCTCCTTCGTCTCGTTCCTCGAGTCGCTCGGCGAAGTACGTCGCGGTGCACGCATCGCGCTCATCGGCTTCCCGGTGGCCAACGCCGAGGAGGTGCGTGCGCTCGCCGCCGAGCACGGTCTCGATTTCGTGCTCGTCTTCAACCAGGCCGAGCGGGAGAGCATCGAGGGTGCCTCGGGTAGCGAGGTCTTCAACCGGTTGCTCGAGACGCTTGCCACCATGCGCGACTACGACGTGGTCATCCTTCTGGCGAGCGATTGGCGCATCGAGCTCGTGGAGCGGATCCTCGGCAAGGAGGTCGTGGGCATCCCGCTCGGGCACTCTCCGCTGCGCGAGGACGTCACGGTCGACCTCGAGGAGCTCACCCAGGTCATCGAGGGCGTGCAGCCCGACGGCACGGCTCGCCCGCGCACCGGGCGGGTGAGCAGGGCACTTCGCGACGCGGCCGAGCGCGCAGGGAGGTGGGCGCCATCAAAGAGGTCGTGAGCGTCTCCCTCGGCTCTGCGGCGCGCAACCACGAGGTCGAGATCGATCTGCTGGGAGAGCGCTTCAGGCTCAGGCGCGAGGGATTCGACGGCGACGTCGACCGTGCGGCCGCCCGCCTCGCCGAGCTCGACGGCACCGTTGACGCGCTCAGTCTGGGTGGCATCGACCTGTACCTGCGCGCCGCCGGTCACGACTACCATTTCCGCGCGGCGAAGCGGCTCGCCGCCGCCGTGAAGCACACGCCGCTCGTGTGCGGGGCCGCGCTCAAGGGGCCGCTCGAGCACGCGACGGTTCGCTACATGCATGACGAGCTCGGAGTGCCGCTCGCCGGCAAGCGTGCGCTCGTCACCTCGGCGGTCGACCGCTACGGGTTGGCCGAGGGCCTGCGCGAAGCCGGGTGCGATCTCAGGTACGGCGACCTGCTCTACGCCCTTGGCATCCCGGTGCTCATCCGGGGGAAGCGCGCTCTCGATATCCTCATCCGGATACTCGCGCCGGTCGTGGTCCAGCTGCCGTTCTCGTGGCTCTACCCCACCGGTTCGGCGCAGGACAAGCCGCCCTCGGCGAAGCGCACGCGCCTCTACGAGGAGTTCGACATCATCGCCGGTGACTACCAGTACGTGCGGAAGTTCATGCCCGAGGACATGGCGGGAAAGTGGGTCATCACCAACACGACCACCACCTCCGACGTCGAGGAGATGCGGAGCAGGGGCGTGGAGCTGCTCGTCACCTCGACTCCCCGGCTTGCAGGACGCTCCTTCGGCGCGAACGTGATCGAGGCGGCGCTCATCACACTGGCCGGCGCGCCGGGCGAACTCGGGTCCGCCGACTACCTGAGGCTTCTCGGCGAGGTCGGCTTCGCTCCCGACGTTCGGTGGCTCCAGAGTGAGGCCGTATCGGAGATCACCGGGCGAGACACCGCACGCACGCCGCAATAGGCACCGCGTTTGCTTTCCTATGCGTGGTCGGGGCGTGTCCGGAGAGCGATTGTCGGAAGCCGTCCCCGGTGGTAGTATTAATAGCTGTTCAGGCAGGCAGGCGTTCGAGCGGTGTTCTCCCACGCCCACGTACCGGTGCGACCGTGCCCGGTGACGGCTGAAGTGAGCCCTCTCGAGCGGTGCCCTCCCGGTCAAAGGAGTGGTTTCGTGAACAAGCGGGCGAGGATGCGCCTCATCGGTGTGACCGCCATCATCGCGATCTCTGTCGTTGCGATCGTCGTCGGCGTCGGCGCCGGTGACGGATCGTACTCGCGCAGCGTCAGCGAGGTCGTGGACGATGCCGGGGCCGTTGGAGAGCGCGTACGCGTGACCGGCACCGTCGTTCCGGGCTCGTGGGACAAGAAGTCGAGCCCGATGCGCTTCGATATCCGGGACGAGGGCGCGTCAGAGGGTCCGCAGATCGCCGTCGTCTACCACGGTGGCGTACCGAGCACCTTCGGTGACGAGGTCACGGCCATCATCACCGGCGTCGTCAACACCAACGGTGTGCTCGAGTCCGAGGACATGATCACCAAGTGTCCCTCGAAGTACGAGTCTGCCACCGGTGCGCTCACCATCGCCGACCTTCTCGCCGAGGGTGAGGGCGTCATCGGCAAGTCCGTCCGCGTCACCGGCTACGTGGCCAACGGCTCGATCCTGCCTCCGGGCGGGGCCGTCCGCTTCGTCATCGCCGACGAGGGCGGGAGCCCGAGCGTCGACGTCTTCTACGATGGCGCGCTGCCCGAGGGCATGGTCGACGGTTCCCAGGTCGTCCTCGGCGGCCTCCTCGACGAGCAGGGTGTGTTCGACGCCGTGAACGTCTCTCTTTCAGATACCGAACAGTAGGTGAGTGATGGCGCCCCGTACGCGGGGCGCCTCTGCACGTACACAGAGCCCCGGGCGCCCCGCCCGCGAGGCCGGGCGGAAGTGGAGTAGAAGCGGATGGCCAACCTCGGCAACCTGTTCATGGGCGTCGCCCTCGTGGCGGCCTTCATCTCGATCGCGGCGCTGGTATGGGGCCGCAAGCTCGGAGCGAAGGAAGGCGAGGGGCTCACCAACATCGGCTACCTCGCCACGTACGGAGTGCTAGCGGGGGTGACCGCTAGCATCGCCATTCTCACTGCGGCGTTCTTCAGTGAGGACTTCACGTTCGAGTATGTCGCACAGCACCACTCGACCGACGTCTCAGCTCTTGCGTGGCTCTACAAGTTCGCGGGCGTGTGGGCCGGCCGGGAGGGCTCCCTGCTCTTCTGGGCGTGGCTGCTCACCATGTTCGCGGCCTACATCGCCTACAAGCGGATGTCGATCACCGACGAGCTCTCGAACATGTCGCTCGCGGTTCTCAACTTCGTGCAGATCTTCTTCCTGGTCGCGCTCTTCATCCCGCTCAACAACCCGTTCAAGCTGTCTCCCGAGTCCTGGGTCGGTCCCGGTGGCGAGCTGCTCATCCGCGGCGGCATGAACCCGCTGCTCCAGCACTGGGCGATGACACTACACCCGCCCACGCTCTTCATCGGCTACGCCGGCCTTGCGGTGCCCTTCGCCTTTGCAATCGGCGCGCTGATCGTCAACGACTCCTCGAAGCTCTGGGTCGAGATCGTCGACCGCATCACGGTCTTCTCCTGGCTTATGCTTGGCATCGGTATCGGGCTGGGCTCTGTCTGGGCGTATGTGGTGCTCGGCTGGGGCGGCTACTGGGCATGGGACCCGGTCGAGAACGCATCGCTGCTGCCGTGGCTGACCGGTGTTGGTCTGCTCCACTCGTTTACCGTCTACAAGCGCCGCGGCGGCTTCAAGAAGTGGGCCGTCATGATGGCGGTCGTGAGCTTCGTGTTCGTGCTGCTCGGCACGTTCATCACGCGCTCGGGTGTCGTTCAGTCGGTGCACGCGTTCCAGCAGGACGAGCTCTCGTTCTGGTGGTTCCTCGCGATGATGGTGGGCTCGCTCTTCGCGGGCCTCTACGGCATCGTGGTCCGGGGTGAATCCTTCAAGGGCGCCGACGAGTTCGACAGCCTGACCTCGAAGGAATCCTCGTACTACTTCAACAACGTGCTCATGCTCGTCGCGGCCGTCGTGGTTGCGGCGCTCACGCTCTCGCCGGCGGTCGGCGGCAAGACCTACGGGCCGGCGACGTTCGACGCCATCGCGCGACCGGTCGGCATACTCTACGTCTTCATCATGGCGGTCTGCCCGCTGCTCATGTGGCGTAAGACCGACGGCACGCTGTTCTGGTCGAAGATCAAGTGGCCGCTGCTCGCCGCCGGCGTGATCACCGCCGCGCTTGCCTACCTGTGGTGGACCATGCTCTGGCCCATCCATCTGTTCACCAACCCCTACGCGAACCCGCTCACCTCGGTCACGCACACGTGGGAGGCGCTCATCGCCTTCGCGGTCGGCGCGCTTGCCGTGACCGTCGCGTCCTCGCTCTTCATCGTCGGTGCCCGCAAGCGGGCGGAGGCGAAGGGAGAAGGCTTCTTCGGGTCGCTCTTCCACATCATCACCAGGGCGCGCACGCAGTCCGGCGGTTACCTCACCCACCTCGGCATGGGCATCATCATCATCGGCCTGGTGGGCTCGTCGATGTTCGTGAAGGACGTCCGCGTGTCCATCGACGGCCAGCCGGGTGCCGAGTTCGAGGTCGGCGGATTCACCTTCGTCTTCCAGGGGGTGGAGGAGCAGACGCTGCCCAACCAGGACCAGGTCACGAGGCTCAACTTCGACATCTACCGGGACGGCCAACTGACCGGCACCGCCACTCCGGGCCAGGTGCAGTACTCCCGCCAGGACCAGACACGCCTGGACGTGAGCGTCATCGTGGAGCCCCTGCGCGACATCTTCGTGGTGTTCGAGGGTACCGACCAAGCCGGGCAGATTCAAATGAACGTCAAGATCAACCCGCTCATCAGCTGGGTCTGGTTCGGGTTCGCCGTGACGATCCTCGGCACGGGCATCGCCATGTGGCCCCGCCGTCAGCTCCCCGCATCGGCCTGACCGGACGCAGATGACCCAGTCCGTCACCAGTGACGTCGCCGTCGAGGTCCGGGAACTGACCCGGACCTTTGGCGCGCGCAAGGCCCTCGACAAGGTGAGCTTCGACCTGCCCGCCGGAGCGTTCCTCTCCGTCTTCGGGCCGAACGGCGCGGGCAAGACCACGCTCGTCAAGGTGCTCACCACGCTGACCGCCCCGTCGAAGGGGACGGCGAAGGTGAGCGGGTTCGACGTCGTGGCCGATGCGGTCGAGCTGCGCAGCCGTATCGGGCTCATCAGCCACAACCCGCTGCTCTACCCGGATCTGTCCGCCGAGGAGAACCTCGAGTTCTTCGCCGACATGTACGGCGTACCCGACGCCGAGGCCCGCGTGCGTGAGCTGCTCGTTGCGGTCGAGCTCGACCACCGCCGCCTCGATCTCGTGCGCACGTTCTCCCGCGGCATGCTGCAGCGGCTCTCCATTGCACGTGCCCTGCTGCACCGGCCGAAGGTACTCTTCCTCGACGAGCCGTACTCGGGGCTCGACCCACACGCGGTCGAGATCCTCGACAACCTGATCGCGCAGATCCGCGCCGACCACACGTTCGTCATGATCAGCCACGACCTCTCCAAAGGCCTCGCGCTCTGTAGCCATGCGCTCATCCTTGCCAAGGGCAAGGTCGTGCTCTCGGCACTCCGCGAGGAGCTCGACGAGGAGCAGTTTGCGGCGACGTACCGCGAGACCGTCGGCCTGGGGGTGGCGTAAGGTGGCGGGCGAGGCGACAGGGCTGAGCATGAGGCAGTTCAAGGCGATCCTGCGCAAGGACATCGTCATGGAGCTGCGCACCAAAGAGATGATCACCTCGATGGGCATCTACGCCCTTCTCACGATGGTCATCTACCAGGTGGCGCTCTCACAGTCGGGAACCGCGTTCGACCCGCGCAACATCGCGGCGGGCCTGCTCTGGCTCGCGTTCGTGTTCACGTCGATGCTGGGACTCAACCGCTCGCTCGTGCACGAGAAGGACCAGGGCTGTCTCGAGGCGCTGCTACTCTCGCCGGTCGACCGCCCGGTGATCTTCTTCGCGAAGGCGAGCGGCAACCTCATCTTCCTGCTGATCGTCCAGGTGCTCACCATCCCCGTGTTCGCCTTCCTCTTCCTGCAGGAGGGCTCCTACGCCGGCGAGTGGTGGATGATCCCGCTCGCGCTCTTCGCAGGCGCGGTCGGCATCTCGGGAGTGGGCACGCTGCTCGCTACTATGTCGGTGAACACGAAGGGCAAGGACTTCGTGCTCGCGGTGCTCTTCGTTCCGCTCATGTACCCGCTGCTGCTCGCTGCCGTCTCGGCCACCAGCGCCGCTATCCTCGGCGGGGACGGCTCGGTCCAGCAGTTCTGGACGGGGATGGGCATGATGGCCGCGTTCGATGCGATAATGCTGCTGGCCTCCTTCGCGCTCCACGAGTTCATCGTCGGCGCGTAGGCAGGAACCGCAGCCTGAGGCTGGAGGTAGACGAAACGGTGAACAAGTACCTCGTACCGGCTCTGCTCGTGCTCGGCGGGTTACTGACGACCGCCGGGTTCATCATGGCGTTCTTCTTCACGCCACCGGTGCTCGGCCCCGCTATCACGAACGAGGCGGGTCGGATCCTGGGATATCAGCCGCTCTTCTCGCAGAAGATCTTCTACTTCCACGTGCCGGTGGCGATCTCGAGCTTCCTGGTGTTCTTCTTCACCGCCTACTACAGCGTGCGCTTCCTCATGACCAAGGAAAAGCAGTTCGACACGAGGGCCCGCATCGCGACCGAGGTCACGCTGCTCTTCGTCATCATGACGATGGCGACGGGCATCTTGTGGACGCGATTCGAGTGGGGCCGCTGGTGGGTGTGGGAGCCGAGGCTCACCACGTACTTCATCATGACGCTGCTCGTCATCGCGTATTTCGTGCTGCGTAACTCGATCGAAGACGAGGAGCGCCGTGCCACCTACGCGGCGGTCTTCGGCATCATCGCCTTCCTCGACGCACCGCTGTCCTTTGCTATCACGCGCATCATCCCGTCCTCGGTGCACCCCGTGGTGCTGCGCAGCGGCGGTGGCCTCACCGGCTCCCAGCTCGCGGCGTTCCTCATCGGCCTGTTCGGGATGCTGATGATCGCCTACGCCATCTTCCAGACTCGCATGCGCGAGGAGCTCGTCCACGACCGCCTCGAGGCCGTCAAGGCCGCACTCGAGGGTTAGCAGCCAGAAGGAGGACATGATCATGGACCCGGTACTTATCGAGATCTACGCACTCGTCGTCCCGTCGCTTCCCTACGTGGCGGGGGCTTACGCCCTCCTCTGGATCGCGCTGGTCGTCTACATCGGCATGGCATACAGTCGTGTCGGGCGCATCGAGAAGGAGATGGTCGTGCTCGAGGAAGCGCTCGAGCGCCGCAACGCCGGCGCCTAGAGTCGCGCGTGTCGCCCGCACGTGATCGTCGGTAGAGCGAGAGGGGGTTGAGAGTGGAACAGGCCGCAATCGTCTGTTACTGGTTCGCCATGGCGCTGTATCTCGTGGCGACGATGCTCTATGCGTATCACTTCGTCACGAAGCGAGCGGTGTTCTCGTGGTACGCGACCTTCGCGACCGGCGCCGGGTTCCTGACGCACACCGCGTCGATCGGTCTGCACTGGGCGGCCACCGGCGTGACGCCCATCACCGGCCCCTTCAACTCGCTGTCGCTGGCTGCCTGGACGCTCATCCTCATCTACTTCGTGGTAGAGCACATCGTGAAGCTCAAGCTCTACGGCATCGTGCTCGTCCCCCTGGCGTTCGTCGCCATGGCAGCGGGTCAGATCCTGGCCGGTGCCGAGAGCTTCGAACTGAGTGAGGCAGCGGTTGCCCAGCTCGACAGCTGGCGGGTGGCCATGCACGTCGCGCTCATCATGATCGCCAACGCCGGCTTCGCCGTGGGCGCGGTCGCGTCCGGCGTCTACCTGCTCCAGGGCGCGCAGCTCAAGAAGCACAAGACATCGGCGCTCATGAAGCGCCTGCCATCTCTCACCCAGACGCAGATGATCGCGCGTCGCGCCATCATGCTCGCCTACCCGCTCTACACCGCGGGAATGGTCCTCGGCATCGTGCGGGCCATCGAGTTCGACCTGAACTGGTGGTTCGACCCGCGCGTGATGATGTCGGGCGTGGTGTGGGCGATCTACGGCAGTTACCTGCTCCTTTACTACCGCAAGAACGCCTCGGGCACGGTGCTCGCCCGCATCGCGATCATCGGTCTCGTGGCCGTGATCATCCTCGCTATCTTCGCGCGCACGTTGGCCACCGGCTTCCACATCTTCGGGCTGTGATGCGCCGATGAGCGACCCTTACTCCGATCCGTACTACCCGGTCTTCCTCGACCTGCGGGGGCGTCTCGCCGTGGTGATAGGAGGCGGCACGGTTGCCGAGCGCAAGATCGCCACACTGCTCGAGTACGGCGCCGACGTGATGTGCGTGGCGCCGCTCGTGACCCCCGCCATCGACGCGCTCGTGGCGCAGGGCCTCGTGGAGCACGAGCAGCGCGGGTACGTGCGCGGCGACCTCGCCGGCGCGTTCATCGTCGTGTGCGCGACGGACTCGACCGAGGTGAACCGAGCGGTCTATCAGGAAGCCGAGGGCCAGGGCTGCCTGGTCAACGTGGTCGACGTACCCGAGCTCTGCAACTTCATCGTGCCCTCGATCGTGAAGCGCGGGCCGCTCCAGATAGCGATCTCGACGGGGGGTGCGGCGCCGGTTGTTGCCAAACAGATGCGCTGCGAGCTCGAGGAGCGCTACGGTGAGGAGTGGGAGTGCTACGTCCGCCTGCTCGGCCAGGTGCGCTGCCTCATCCTCGACCGCGTCCCCGGAGGCGAGCCGGTGCGCAAGCCCATCTTCGAGGCGATCGCGGCGTCGGACCTCTTCGACCGCGTGATGAGTGGCGTGTGCCCGGATCCCGAGGACGTCTTCCGCGAGTTCGTCGCGCTCGGCGCCGTCACCGTCGTGCAGCAGGGTGACGCGACCGAGCCTGTCGGGGACTGACGTGTTCTCGGGAGGGTATGCCGTCGTCACCGGCGGCAGCAGCGGGATCGGCCTCGCGTGCGCCGAGGCGCTCGCCGCTCGCGGCGCCCACGTCGCCCTCATCGCGCGCAACCCGGAGAAGCTCGAGCGCGCGAGAGTCGTTGTGGAGGCGTGCCGCCGAGATACGTCGCAGACGGTCGTTACGACGAGCGCCGATCTCTCAGACCTCGAGACCACCCGCGCGGCGTTCGATGCGCTCGCAGCACAAGGCTTCGTGCCCGACATCCTCGTCAACAGCGCCGGCGTGATCCTGCCCGGCGAGTTCGTGACGATGCCCTTCGAGCATCTCGAGACGAACATGGCGTGCGGCTACTGGAGCGTGGTCAACCCCTGCAGGGTCGTCGCCCCGGGGATGATCGAGCGCGGCCGCGGCCACATCGTGAACGTCTCCTCGGTCGCTGGGTTTCTCGGCATCTACGGATACACCGGGTATGCGGCCGCCAAATACGCCGTGCTCGGCTTCACCGAGGCGCTCCGCTTCGAGCTACGGCCGCACGGGGTGTCGGTCTACGTGGTGCTGCCCCCCGACACCGACACACCCGGGCTCGAGACCGAGCGGGGGATGCGGCCGGCCGAGACCGAGGCGATCGCGGGCAACATCAAGGCGATCGCGCCCGCACGGGTAGGCGAGGCGGTGCTCCGGGGCATCGAGCGAGGCAGGTTCCACATCATCCCGGGCGCCACGAGCCGCTTCTACTTCCGCCTGAAAGGGCTGGTGCCCGAGGTGTTCTTCTGGATCGTGGACTCCGACGTCAGGAAGGCACGTCGGAGCTAGGGCTTCACCGCGTTCCAGATCTGCGCGTATGCCGCCTCGCTCACGCTGATCGTCCCGCCGCACACGATGACGTCGAGACGCTTGGTCTTGTGCTTGCTCAGGTGCGCGGCCCCTGCGTCGGTCAGTCTGTCGGGAGGCGTGAGGATCACCGGTGCCCGAAGGCGCGCGGCGAGCACCGATGACGTCAGAGAGTCCGGGTAGTCCCGCCCCGTAGCCACGATGATGTTCCGCGGCAGCATGCCGAGCGCGAGCCCGTGGTTCGCGATGTTGGCTGCGACTTCATAGCGATTGGCTCCCGAGATGCGCCGCTTCGCGCCGAGCTTCGCGAACGTCTCCTCCGAGATGGTTGCCGGGCCGCCGACTACCGAGATGTCGCTGATATCGAGCGAGGCGATCTTGGCAGTGGTCTCGCCTGGAACGCGGTCACGCCGTGTGAGCAGGACAGGGACGCCGCGCCACGCTGCGACCGCGCCGACCGCCAGTCCGTCCGGATACACTTCCCCGCTCGCGATGTAGGCGGCCTGCGGCTTCCCGCGCACCGTCTCGAGGCGATCGGCGACGGCGATGGCTACGTCGTAGCGGCTGCGTCCCCAGATGCGCTCGGTCGAGGTGATGCGATAGCCGGAAAGAGCGGCGACCGTCGCGTCGGTGATGGTGAAGGGGCCGCCGACGACCACCGCAGAAGTCGCTCCGAGGTCGCGGATCGCCTGACCCGTCGCGACGGGGATCGCATTCTTGCTGACGAGTAGGATGGGGGCGCCGAGCGCGTTGGCGAGAGGAGCGGCCACCATCGCGTCCGCGTAGCCCTCTCCCGAGGCGATGACGACGGTCGAGGTACCCTGCGGGAAGCCGGCTTTGGCGATGCGCGCCGCGGTGTCGTATCTCGTCTGGCCAGCGAGCCTTCTCTGTTCGACGGTGAAGTCTCGGCCGAGCAGCCCGGACTCACCCCACAGGAACAAGCCGTGAGCCTCGATGGACGGACCGTCCGACCACTCCATGAAGAGTACCTGGTCGTCGGCGTTTCCGTCGGCCACCGCATGGACGTTGTGATAGAGGACACCCTGCTCGGCCGGGTCTATCCGTTCGGCCTTCGTCCACTCGGACCCGTCCGGCGAGGTGAAGCGGTAGATGTGGCCGCCGACGTCCTCGTACGTGCGATCCCCGAGCCCCGTGCTCTTCGATCCTCCGGTCTCGACGAACGCGGTGAGAGTTCCGTCGGCCTCAAGGCGCCACGTGCCCGAGTCGAAGAAGTGGTCCGTTGGCGAGACGTCGGTGAGCTCCCACGCACCCTCCGTGTAGCGGGCAAAACGGTATCGGTACGACTCGGGACCCGACCCGGAGCCCACGTTGAACAGGACGCATGGCGCGCCCGAGGCGTCCGCACCGGGAACCGGCAGGTTGGTGTTGATGGCCGGATCCTCGATCTCGCTGTCGTAGACCAGGCAGAACTGCTGCGCGCTGGTTCGGTTGACCGGGAGCGCCACTTCCGCGCCCGCAGCGTTGCGCCAGACGCCCTCCGGATCGCGCTGTAGGTAGTAGAGATTGCGCCGTGCCCATGACGTTCCTGAGAAGTAGGCTTGCCAATCAACGGCGACCCACGCGATGTGGAGCGTGCCGTCCGCGCCGGTCCTCGCCGAGGGGTACGCGTCGAACGAGTTCTGGCTCTGCAGCACCGTGAGCGGTACGGGAGCGGTGCCGGTCGGTTCGAGGGACCTGAGCATCCACCTCATGCCGAGGTCGGTGCGCTCGCGGTAGAAGAGCTCCGCGCCTCCATCGGCATCGTGCACGACCTGCGGGTACGTCACCTGCGTGCCCATCGAGGGTAGCTTCACCCACGAGTCGATCGAGAGCGTCTCCGTTGAGCGGACGTGTAGTAGCGGCGTGTGGTAGGCGCCGTAGTAGACATGGACGTAGCCCTCCCCATCGACGTGTATGGCCGGAGCGCCGTGGGAGTCCTTCTTGAACGGGTTGACGCCCGCCCGGTACGGGCCGATCCACCGGTTGGCCTCGTGGTTCCACGCGGCCACGTACGGGTCGAGCGCGGGGCCCTGGTACGCGACGAAGGTGTAGCGTCCGTACCTGACGGCCTGCGGCTGGTTCGCCATCTGGCCGAAGATCGCGTTCTTGGGCCCGTTCTTCACGAAGAACGGATGTTGGGCGGCCGAGGCATGCAGGGGAGAGATGCCGAGCCCGGTGACGAGCATGCTCATCACGAGGAGGAGGGCCACGAGCTTTCGGGTGTGTCCGCTCGCGGTCACGGTGTCTCTCCGGGCACGAAGTCGATGGCTTCGGACACATCCTGAGCCGTCACGTCTGCGACCACTCCGGCGTCGATCTCGATCCAGTACGCGAACCCGAGCTCGGGCACGTGCCCGTCAGTCCTGAGCGGCAGGAGGATCGTCTCGTCCGAGTCGTTGATGAGCAGGAAGGTCGCACCCTCGGCGGGCATGCTCTCGTCGGCGGGGAGGAGCTGTGCGGGGTCGACCTCCAGGTAGACGACATCGTCATGCTCCACGGACCCCACGACGAATCCGAAGAGTGTGGTGTCCGTGGGCACGACCGGTGCACGCTCCGGATCCGGGTGCCCGGCGGTGTATCCGACCGCACGTAAGGTCCCCAGGGTGGCGATTGCGAGCAGTGCGATCAGCAATGCAGCCGCAAGAACGACACCGGGTCCGCGCATACGCATCTTAGTCAGGAGGGCTCCCATGAGTGCGTAGTCTAGCACGCGTCGTGCCGCCGCCGGTTCGACGGGACGGTCGTGGCGGGCGTGGAGCCCGCCTGCGGGGCGGCTGGAAGCACATTCCGGATTGAACTTATGCCCGTTAAGGTGGTAGAATGTCCGGTGTTCAGGCAACATGCAGAAGGTGCGTGATCCAGCTTGCTCTATGCTTCACATCGCCCTCGCCGGGCCTGCTTGCCTGAACACCTTGCACCGCTCCGGCGAGGGCGTACCCATGCCCCCTACCTCGTGAGGCGAGTCATCGCACGATGCACCTGACCCTCGTGGGACTGAGCCACAAGACCGCCCCGGTCGAGATACGCGAGAAGCTGACGTTCCCCGCCCATCGGCAGGAGGAAGCACTCTCGCTACTGCTGGCCACCCCCGATGTCGCAGAAGCGGTCGTGCTCTCGACGTGTAACCGCACCGAGATCTACGCAGTGACGGCGGCCGGCTCGGACGGCCCGGGAGCCATCGTCGACTTCCTCGCGGACTACCACGACCTCGACCGGCACGATCTCGTGCGCTACCTCTACTTCTCCGAGGGAGAGGCGGTCGTGCGCCACCTCTTCCGGGTGGTCGCGTCGCTCGACTCGATGGTCATCGGCGAGGCGCAGATCCTCGGCCAGGTCAAAGAGGCCTACGAGCATGCGTTCTCGAACGATTCCGCGGGGCGCATCTTCAACAAGCTCTTCCGTCAGAGTTTCGAGGTAGGCAAGCGGGTGCGCAGCGAGACCGATATCGGCGAGAACGCCGTGTCGATCAGCTATGCCGCGGTGGAACTCGCCAAGAGGGTCTTCGACAACCTCAGCGGCCGCACTGTGCTCATCCTCGGCGCGGGCAAGATGAGCGAGCTCACCGCGAAGCACCTCGTGTCCAGCGGCGTGAAGACGGTGCTCGTCGCGAACCGCACGTACGAGCGCGCCGAGGAGCTTGCGTGCCGCTTCTGCGGACTCGCGATCCGCTACGAGGAACTCTTCGAGCGCATGCGAGAGGCCGACATCCTGATCTCGTCGACGGCCGCGACCCATTACGTTCTGGGCAAGGAGCAGGTCGCCGCCGCGATGCGTGGCCGCAAGGGCAACCCGCTCTTCCTGATCGACATCGCGGTTCCGCGCGACATCGACCCCGAGGTCAACGAGCTCGACGACGTCTTCCTCTACGACATCGACGACCTCAACGGCGTGGTCGAGTCGAATCTCGAGGAGCGCATGCGCGAGGCGCGGCGCGCCGAGGAGATCATCGCCGAGGAGATGGTGGCGTTCGAGCGCTGGATCGAGTCGATGGAGGTCGTCCCGACGGTGGCCGCCATGCGCGCGAAGGCCGAGCAGGTGCGCGCGGCCGAGCTCGAGAAGGCACTCAAGCGCCTCGGCGGACTCTCGGAGAAGGAGCTGCAGACGGTCGAACAGCTCACCGCCTCGATCGTCAACAAGATGCTGCATGGCCCGACCGCCCGCCTCAAGACGGTCGCGGGCGAGAAGGACGGATACGACTACATCGAGGCCGCGCGCTTCCTCTACGGTCTCGACGAGAACCCCGAGGGCGCGAGCCCGCACGCGGGGCTCATCAAGACGCTGCTCGGCAGGGCGGAGAAGGCGGCGGAACGTGCCGCAGAGAAGGCCTCCAAGAAGGAGATGGGTGACACGATTGGCTGCTAGCCGCAACCAGCTCACGATCGGAACCAGGGGCAGCAAGCTCGCCCTGTGGCAGTCGAACTACATCAAGGGCCGGATCGAGGAGATCACCGGATTGCCGGTCGAACTCAAGATCATCAAGACCACCGGCGACAAGATCCTCGACGTGCCGCTCGCAAAGGTCGGCGGTAAGGGACTGTTCACCAAGGAGATCGAGGTCGAACTGCTCGCCGGTACCGTGGACCTCGCCGTTCATTCGATGAAGGACGTCCCCACCGAGCTGCCCGAGGGCTGCATCATGGCGGCGACTCCCGAGCGGGTCGACCCGCGCGATGTCATGGTCTCAGGCGCCGGATACGACCTCGATTCGCTCCCCAGGGGCGCGCGTCTCGGCACGAGCAGCCTGCGTCGCCGCAGCCAGGTACTCGCGCTTCGGCCCGATCTGGAGATCGTGGACGTGCGCGGCAACCTCGACACCCGCATGCGCAAGGCCGAGGAGGGCGAGGTCGACGCGGTCATCCTCGCGAGCGCCGGCATCACCCGCATGGGCTGGGCCGACCGCATCACGCACTACATCTCGCCCGAGCAGATGGTCCCGGCCGTGGGGCAGGGTGCCATCGGTGTCGAGATCCGCGACGACGATCCGTTCATGGCCGAGGCGTGCGAGCAGCTCACGCACGGCGAGACCTTCACCTGTGTGACCGCGGAGCGCGTGGTCATGCGCCAGCTCGAGGGCGGGTGCCAGGTGCCCATCGGCGCGTACGCGCGCATCGAGGGCGACGTACTCGTGATGGACGCTATCGTCGGGACGGTGGAGGGCGACACGATCCTGCGCCACCGGCTCGAGGGTTCACCTGAGGAGCCCGCGATGCTCGGCATGCGGATGGTCGCGGTCCTGCTCGACATGGGTGCGGCCGAGATTCTCACGGCGATCAGGGCAGCGGCTGACGCCGCGGGGGGTAGTGTGGACAGCCTGCTGGAGACGTGATCGTCGCGTCCCGGTGAGCGTGCGCACCGCCCGGCAGCGGCTGCGTCGAGATGACCGCGAACTGATCGGAATGGAACGAGGAGGTCAGATGGGTGCACCCATCGTCTACCTGATCGGAGCCGGCCCGGGTGATCCGGGCCTTATGACCGTCAAAGGTCTCGAGTGCCTGGCAAAGGCCGAGGTCGTCGTCTACGACTACCTCGCCAACCCGCGCTTCCTCTCGGCGGCCGACCCGGATGCCGAGCTTATCTACGTGGGCAAGAAGGGCTTCTCCCAGCACGTCACGCAGGAGGAGATCAACGCCATCCTCGTGGAGAAGGCGCTCGAGGACGGCGGCAAGGTTGTCGCGCGTCTCAAGGGCGGCGACCCGTTCATCTTCGGGCGCGGCGGCGAGGAGGCTCTCGCACTCCACGAGAACGACATCCCGTTCGAGGTAGTGCCGGGCATCAGCAGCGGGTATGCCGCTCCCGCCTACGCCGGCATCCCGGTCACGCATCGCGGCATCACCACCGACATGGCGTTCGTGACCGGTCATGAGGATCCCACCAAGGAGACGACCGACGTCAACTGGGAGCACCTCGCCACCGCCGTGGGCACCATCTGCTTCTTCATGGGCATCAAGAACCTGCCCATCATCACCGAGCGGCTGATGACCTTCGGCCGCTCCCCCGAGACCCCGGTCGCCCTCGTGCGCTGGGGTACCACCCCGCGGCAGCAGACGCTCGTCGGCACGCTCGCCGACATTGCCGAGAAGGCCGCGGCCGCCAAGTTCAAGGCTCCGGCGATCACCATCGTTGGCGAGGTGGTGAACCTGCGAGAGCAGCTCGCGTGGTTCGAGAACAAGCCGCTCTTCGGCAAGACGGCCATCGTGACGCGCTCGCGCGCCCAGGCCTCCGACCTGTCGGAGCGGTTTGTCGAGCTCGGCGCCGAGGTACTCGAGTTCCCGACCATCAAGATCACCGACCCCGAAGAGTGGGGGCCGGTCGACGAGGCGATCCGTAACCTCGGTGTGTACGACTGGGTCGTCTTCACCTCGGTGAACGGCGTCGACCAGTTCTTCGGCCGCATGGAGGAGATGGACTCCGACGCCCGCCAGTTCGCCGGGTGTCGCGTGGCCGCCATCGGCCCGGCGACCGCTGCGCGGTGCATGAGCCACGGGATCCGTCCCGACTACGTACCCGATGAGTACGTCGCCGAGAGCGTGCTCGAGGGCTTTGACGAGCGCGGCGTGGGCGAGGGCACGCGCTTCCTCATCCCGCGGGCGCTCGAGGCGCGCGAGGTTCTACCCGACACGTTGCGCGAGCGCGGCGCTATCGTCGACGTGGTAACCGTATACCGCACCGTTCTCGGCGCCGGCGAGCAGAGCGTGCTCACCCGCCTGGCGGAGGGCACGGTCGACATCATCACCTTCACGTCCTCGTCCACGGTGAAGAACT
>Ga0114946_10001230_pt1 | contig 17537 bp, 16 predicted proteins | sample WalLakDeSediment_FD_88676 | JGI IMG/M metagenome (GOLD analysis project Ga0114946, IMG submission 88676) | Lake sediment microbial communities from Walker lake, Nevada to study Microbial Dark Matter (Phase II) - Walker Lake 11/02/13 Deep Sediment | ecosystem: Environmental > Aquatic >... | reverse complement strand
CCGCAGTCGAGCCTGCGGTAGCTTTGGGCGTGCTCGCCAGTTCTTGGCTTCTCACCCATTCTGCACATCACGATGCACCATTCTGTGACCACTCCAAAAGCCCAGATGTCCAGACATCTGAGCCTAGCCCGTGCATGGTCCCGGGATGGTGAGGGGGTGGGGTCTGTCATCTTCTCCGCCTTGTTGTAAGCTACAAATCTAGTCTTACTGAGAGAGATTCCTCGGATCAAATCTCAGAATGCTTTTTCGTCATGTTGCCGTCGCGAGCTTGTTTTTTTTGACGGTTTTTGTTATATTTCTTGCCTGTGCTCCAGTTTATGTTGTGGAGAAACGGGGTGGCTCCAATGCTTTTGTGGCAGCCCCCTTTTTTTTGTTGCCAATTTTGAAGAATCGAGGTTAACGCTGAAATGGATGTGCTAAGCCCTTATAAAGAAGCGACAGATGTGATAGTCGAGGCTGGTGGTGAGCCTCTCAAATTGTGTTACCAATGTGGTCTTTGCACCGGCATTTGTCCCTGGAACTTGGTTCGGAGTTTTCTTGTTCGCCGCATAATGCATGAAGCTCAGCTTGGGGTAACTGATTTTGGCAGTGGGGATGTCTGGACTTGCGTTACCTGCCGAGCTTGTGTTCAGCGCTGTCCCCGTGGTGTCGAGATAATAGATGTTATGAGGGCTATACGCCGGGCTGTAGCCAGCCTGGGCATTGGCGTTGTCCCCGATGCCCTGAGAATTTCAGCCAAGAACATCGCTGGCGTAGGTAATCCGTTTGGTGAGGCACCGGAAAAACGCAATGACTGGGCCAAAGACCTGGTAGTGAAACCATTTACTGCGGGCACCGAAATACTTTATTTTCCTTGTTGTGTCCCTTCCTACGACCCTGATGTAAAAATAGTAGCTCAATCTACCGCTAAAATCTTCAACAAGCTCGGGGTTGATTATGGCATCATTGGCACTGAGGCAAAATGCTGTGGCGAGGCAATTAGAAAAGCCGGGCATGAAGATACATTTCAAAGTCTGGCCCAAAACAATATTGGTCTCTTCAGCGGTAATGGTGTCAAAACTGTGGTAGTTTCCTCACCGCACTGCTACCACACTTTTAAGAATGAGTATCCTGAGCTTGGAGGCAAATTTGAAGTAATTCATGTCACTCAATACATAGCTTCGCTTATGGAGAAGGGGAAATTGAAGCTCTCTAAAGAGATAAACAAAAAGGTAATCTATTCTGACCCTTGTTACTTGGGACGCCACAATGACATATATGATGAGCCAAGGGGAGTTTTGCAAAGTATTCCAGGCCTGGAATTAATAGAGTTCCCCGATGCTCGCGAAGATGGTCTTTGTTGCGGCGGTGGCGGCGGCAGAATCTGGATGGATACCCCGAAAGGAGAGAGATTCTCTGATATAAGAACGGAGCAGGCTCTTGAGAAAGGCGCTGATATAATAGCCGTAGCTTGTCCCTACTGCGTTCTCAATTACAAGGATAGCGTGCTCTCCATGGGCAAGGCAGAGACTATGCAGGTTAAAGATATCACTGAGCTCGTTGCTGAGGCAATGTGATAATGGAGCAGTGAACATGGAAGAAGTGAAGGTTGGTGTTTACATCTGTCACTGCGGGCTAAACATCGCTGGCGTAGTGAATGTAGAAGAAGTGACCAATTATGTTGGAACTCTACCTAATGTAGTGGTCTCCCGCGACTACAGGTACATGTGCTCCGACCCGGGGCAGGACCTTATCAAGAAAGATATCAAAGAATTGGGATTAAATCGAGTTGTGGTTGCTTCCTGCTCCCCGAGAATGCATGAGCTTACATTCCGCAAGGCAGTCGAGGACGGGGGGCTGAATCCTTATCTCTATGAGCATACGAATATCAGAGAGCATGTTTCCTGGGTTCACGACGACAAAAAACTGGCTACTAATAAGGCAAAGGACTTAATCAGGGCGGCAGTAAGGCGAGTTTATTACCATGAACCCCTTGTGATTAAGGAAGCGCCACTCAATCCCAATGTCCTGGTTATTGGCGGTGGCATCGCAGGGATGCAGGCGGCATTGGATATCGCCAACGGGCAGAATAAGGTGTATCTGGTCGAAAGGGACCCCAGTATTGGTGGGCGTATGATACAGCTCGACAGGACGTTCCCTACTCTGGACTGTGCCGAATGTATTCTCACTCCTAAGATGTCTGATGTGGGACATCATCCCTTTATCGAGCTTTTCACCTTTAGTGAGGTAGAGGAGGTCTCTGGTTCTATAGGCAGTTTCAAGGTGAAGATAAGGAAGAAAGCACGCTATGTAGATATCAGCAAGTGTGTCGGTTGTGGAGACTGTAGCAAGGATTGTCCGGTGAGGTATATACCTCAAGTAAAAGGGAGAGGGAATGGACCAGGAAAAGATTGACCAAATCGTAGATAACTATACAGGTGAAGACGGGGTTTTGATCCAGTTACTACTGGATGTGCAAAAGGAATTGAACTGGGTTCCGAAGGAAGCTGTACAGCGGATAAGTGAGAGACTTCAGATTCCGCTGAGTCAGATATATCGGGTAGCCAGCTTCTATAAAAGTATGAGCCTGAAACCGAGGGGCAGGCATTTAGTAAATGTCTGCCTAGGTACTGCCTGCCAGGTACGCGATGGTCCCAGAGTCATGGATAGGATAAGAGATGTTCTTGGCATAAATCCTGGGGAGACAACCCCGGACATGAAGTTCACCCTGGAGAGGGTCAATTGCCTCGGCTGCTGCGCTTTGGGACCAGTGATGGTAGTTGATGGTGAGTACCATGGCAAGATGATGCCAGCCAAGGCGGAGGAGATACTAAAAGGCTATGTTTAGGGAGGAACCATGCCAAGGTTAGATTCACCTGCTGAGTTAGAGGCACTCAGGCAGGAGATATTATCGAAAAGGGACCCCGACAAACCCTGTATTACGATTTGCTCTGGAACTGGCTGCCATGCTTACGGCAGCGAGAAAGTCAATGCAGCTTTGGAGAAAGAGGTCAAGAAGCAAGGCTTGAAGGCTGAAGTAGATGTTAGAAGAACGGGCTGTCACGGCTTTTGTGAAAGGGGCACACTGGTCGTTATTTATCCTGATGGAATCTGCTATGTTAATGTACAACCTGAGGATGCTGCCGAAGTTGTTCGGAGTGCCAAAGAGAACAAGGTCATCGATCGCTTGCTTTATGTTGATCCTACTACTGGTGAGAAAGTAATACACGAATCGGATATCCCCTTCTATAAGTATCAAAACCGAATTATCTTTGGCAATAATAGGCGGATTGATCCTAAGAGCATTGATGACTATATTGCTCTTGACGGCTACTCAGCCCTGTCTAAGGTACTATCCCAGATGACCCCGGAGCAGGTGCTGGAAGAGGTGAAAAGGTCAGGCCTGAGAGGCCGGGGTGGTGGTGGGTTCCCCACAGGGTGGAAGTGGCAGACTACACGTGATGCTTCCGGTGAGCCTAAGTATGTAATAGTCAACTGCGATGAGGGGGATCCTGGGGCTTATATGGATAGGTCTCTTATGGAAGGCAACCCTCACAGCGTCCTCGAAGGTCTGACTATCGGAGCTTACGCCATAGGCTCTCATGAAGGTTTTATTTATGTTCGGGCTGAATATCCTCTGGCCGTGGAAAATCTCGACATTGCTATCCAGCAGGCTGAGGGATGTGGGCTTCTTGGCAAAAATATTTTAGGCTCAGGATTCGACTTCGAGGTCAAGGTGCATCGGGGAGCAGGTGCCTTCGTTTCTGGCGAATCAAGCGCCCTGATGACAGCGATAGAAGGCAAGGTGGGAGAGCCTAGACCGAAATACATTCATACCTCAGAGAAAGGTATTTGGGACAGGCCCAGTTGTTTGAACAATGTGGAGACATGGGCCAACGTACCTCTCATAATCAATAATGGAGCTAATTGGTATGCCTCAATTGGTACCGAAGGAAGCAAAGGGACTAAGATTTTCTCCCTGGTGGGTAAGGTGAATAACACAGGATTGGTTGAAGTACCTATGGGGATTCCGCTACGGGATATCGTGTATAAGATTGGAGGAGGTATTCCAAGAGGCAAGAAGTTCAAGGCAGTTCAAACCGGCGGACCATCTGGTGGTTGTATTCCTGAGCAATTTCTCGATTCTCGCGTAGATTTTGATGAGCTTGCCAGGTTGGGCTCTATGATGGGGTCGGGGGGCATGATTGTCATGGATGAGGATACCTGCATGGTTGACACGGCCAGATATTTTCTTGACTTTCTGGCTGATGAATCTTGCGGGAAGTGCACCCCATGCAGAGAAGGCATTAAACAGATGCTGGACATTTTGACTGATATCTGTGGAGGAAGAGGTCAGGATGGGGATATTGAGCTACTGGAAGAGTTGTCTGAAGTACTTAGAGACACATCTCTCTGTGCTTTGGGAGGAACCGCCCCCAATCCAGTTTTGACTACAATCCAGTATTTCAGGGATGAGTATGCAGCACATATCAACGAGAAAAGGTGTCCTGCTTATGTCTGCAAAGAATTGGTGTCGTACTATATTGACCCGGCCAAGTGTCAAGCTTGTATGATTTGCCTGAGAAACTGTTCGGCGGAGGCTATAAGCGGGGGCAAGGACAAGATTCATGTCATTGAACAGTCTAAATGTACCAAGTGCGGCAACTGCTTTGACCTTTGTCCACCTCGCTTCGAGGCAGTGGAAAAGATTTCAGGTGAGTCTGTGCCACCGTCGCTTCCGGAGGATGAAAGGGTCCTGGTAAGAGGCAAGGAATAGGGGGACAAAAATGAATGAAGTAACTTTGGAGATCGACGGCCAAAAAGTCAGGGCTGAGGAAGGGACGACAATACTGGAAGCAGCCAGAAGTGTTGGTATTGATATACCTACGCTTTGTTATCATCAGGCGCTGACTCCCTATGGCGGTTGTCGGCTTTGCACTGTAGAGATTTTTCGAGGGCGGAGGTCGAGGATAGTTACCTCCTGCGTCTATCCTGTGGATGAGGGACTGGTGGTCAAGACCAAGAGTGATACCGTGATAAGAGACCGCAAGATGCTCATTGAGCTTATGCTTGCTCATGCTCCCAAGGCCAAGGTAATTCAGGATCTCGCCAGGGAATACGGTGTCAAGGAAACAAGGTTTAAAACAGAAGACCCGGAAAACCTCTGCATTCTCTGCGGTTTGTGTACCCGAATTTGCGAAGAAAGGATTGGAGTAAGCGCTATAAATTTTGTTGGCCGGGGGGTTGCACGCAAAGTGCAAACTCCTTTTCAAGGAACACTGGATGTGGACTTTGATGCTTGTATAGCATGCGGGTCCTGTGCCTCCGTTTGCCCTACGGGAGCAATCAAGCTTGAAGATATTACACCGAAAAAGCCAATCCCGATCCTCTCCGAGTTTGAGATGGGTTTGGATTCAAGAGCCCCTATCTATATTCCGTTCGCTCAGGCAATTCCCAATGTTGCCACGCTGGATCGTGACCAGTGTGTTCATTTTGCTACCGGGAAATGCAAAATCTGCGAAGAATCCTGCGAAGCGGGCGCTATTGATTTCGAGCAGGAAGATGAGATTATCGAGGTGGAAGTTGGCACAATCATTGTGGCGACAGGCTATGACCAATTTGACCCTTCCGTAATACCGCAATATGGATACAAGAAATACGACAATGTGTTAACTGGACTTGAATTTGAGAGGATAACCTGCGCTGCGGGACCGACTGAAGGCAAGATCCTGTTGAAGGATGGGCGGGAGCCAGAAAGTGTAGCCATTGTTCACTGTGTGGGCAGCCGGGACCAGAACTATCATGAGTATTGTTCCAGGGTGTGCTGCATGTATGGGCTCAAATATGCTCATCTGGCAAAAGAACTTGCCAATGCCGATGTATATGAATTCTATATTGATATGCGCTGCTTTGGAGAAGGCTACGAGGAATTCTATAAGCGCCTTTCGGAGGCGGGGGTGAATTTCATACGGGGGAAGGTGGCAAAGGTTACAGACGAAGCCATTAATGACGAAGAGAAAGGCAAGTTGATTGTAGTCAGTGAGGATACACTTCTGGGTAAGATGGTACGGGTCCCCGTGGACATGGTTATACTATGTTGTGCCCTGGAAGCTCGCTCCGACGCAGAGAATGTCGCCAAACTCGTCAATATTAATCGCAGGGCAGATGGCTTCTTCCTGGAGAGGCATGTCAAGCTCGACCCTGTGGCTACTCCAACAGATGGCATTTTTATCGCTGGCTGTTGTGAAGGCCCGAGAGATATTCCTGATACTGTAGCTCAAGCTGAAGCAACAGCAGCCAAAGCCTTGTCGTTGATAAGCAAGGGCACGGTAACGCTTGAGGCTGCTGTATCAACTGTGGATGAATCTATTTGCCACGGATGCGGACGCTGCGAGGAAATTTGCACTTTTCATGCTCCCACAATTATTAGCAAGGACGGGGTATTGATCTCAAGCGTAAACGAAGCTTTGTGCAAAGGATGTGGTTCATGTGCTGTGGTCTGCCCCACAGGGGCAATAGCTATAAAGCATTTCACTCAGGACGAGATATTGGCTCAAGTTGCTGCTTTGACGGAGGCATAATAAGGAGGAAATACGAAATTCCAGGCACCCAATCCGAAACAAATTCAATTCGGAAATTAAAAATCAAAGGTCAATCCCTGATTTAATCAGGGACAGGGAGTAACAGGTAAGTTTTTCCAAAAGATGGACCCCTGGCTCCCCCTCTTAAGATAAGAGGGGGTAAGGGAGAGTTATGATTATTAAGAACGCAACAGGCGCTGAGCAAAAATTATGGAGTATATTGCGAAATAGACAGATGGCTGTATTCATAACCCCCTTTATCCCCCTTATTTTAAGGGGGATATTATTGGAGAAACTAAATTATTGCACAGGGACAGGGATTGGAGCTTAGGACTTAGGATTTCTCTGAAGGAGGTATATGGCTGAATTTGAACCTCAAATAATTGCTTTTTGCTGTAATTGGTGCACTTACGCTGCTGCTGATTTAGCTGGGACAAGCCGCCTTCGTTATCCGCCGAATGTCAGGATTGTAAGGGTAATGTGTAGTGGTATGGTGAATCCTATCTACATACTGAAGGCCTTCGAGGGCGGTGTTGATGGGGTTCTGGTCGCAGGTTGTCATCTGACCGATTGCCACTATATCGATGGTCCGGTGAAGTGCGATGCCGCGGTTGACAAACTAAGAAAGATGCTTCATGTGCTTGGACTGGAGGATGAACGTTTGAGGCGTGAGATGATAGCTACATCTGAAGGAGTACTGTTTGCTCGGGTAATCCATGAAATGGTGGAGCAACTCAAGAAAATAGGACCTTCACCTTTCAAAGTAAAAATGGAGGCTCTGGCGTGAACTTAGAGGATATTATTCAGCAGACCAAGACTTACTACTGCCTGGAGTGTGGCAAGTGTACCAGCATATGCCCCGTCGCTAAATACGATTCATCTTTCTCTCCGCGGATGATGATTGAGAATGCGCTTCTGGGCTTCGAGGATGATGTGGTGCTCAACCAGAAGCTTTTTTCCTGCCTGACTTGCTATAACTGCCAGCAGGAATGTCCCAGTGATGTTGACTTTCCCATCTTCGTGCGGAAAGCCAGGAGTATAGCCCAGGACAACGGGCAACATGGTGTTTGTGCCCATTCTGGACAACTGCAATCGCTGGCCAGGCTTATGACCAGCCCTGCTATTAAGCAAAAGAGATTGGAATGGCTTTCAAAGGAGTATCGTGTTTCAGAAGACAGCGATGTTCTTCTCTGGGTGGGATGTGCACCATATTTTGAGCCCATCTTTAAGGACATCGAATTCAGTGCTCTGGGCATAATCAAGGCCAGCCTCAGGATTCTGAACCTGCTGGGGATCGAGCCCAGGCTGCTTCCTAATGAGAGATGCTGTGGTCATGATGCACTTTGGACTGGCGATATAGAGACATTTAAGAAACTGGCTGAGCACAATGCAGCTCAAATAAAGGAAGCAGGAGTCAAGAAGATAGTTTTTTCCTGCCCTGAGGGCTATCGCACATTCAAACTGGACTACCCCGAGCATGTGGATTTAGGTTGTGAAGTGCAGCATGTCTCTGAATTGTTGGTGGAGAAGATGGGGCAAAACGGACTGAAATTTGGCGAAATCAAGAAAAAGGTCACCTATCAGGACCCTTGCAGGTTGGGAAGGCATTTAGGTGTGTATGATGCCCCACGGAAGGTGATTGAGTCAATTCCCGGCATAGAATTGGTCGAGATGAGACACAGCGGATGGGAGTCCATTTGCTGTGGCACCAGCGCCTTTACCAATTGCGACTCGTATTCCAACATGCTAAGGGCTGAGAGGTTATCTGAGGCGGTGGCCACGGGGGCAGAGTTGCTCATAACCGCCTGTCCTAAATGCCAGACCCATTTTAGATGTGCCACGGTGGACAAAGGAGAGGAGCATCGACCGACTCCGAAGATTGAGGTAATGGACCTGGCAAACCTGGTAGCAAATGCTATGGGAGAGAGTAATAATGGGTAACGGTGAAAACGGACGCGAATCGATATTAGTGGTCGGTGGTGGCATAGCTGGGATTCAGGCTTCACTTGACCTGGCCAATATGGGCTTCAAGGTGTATCTGGTGGAAAAGTCGCCCAGCATCGGGGGCAGAATGGCGCAACTGGATAAGACATTCCCCACCAATGATTGCGCCATGTGTATCCTCGCCCCCAAGATGATTGAGGCCAGTTCCCACCTCAATATCGAGCTGCTAACTTATTCTGAAATGGAAAAAGTCTCTGGAGAAGCAGGGAACTTCAAGGTCAAGATAAAGAAAAAGGCGGCTTTTGTCGATTGGAACAAATGCACAGGGTGTGGCCTCTGCGTGGAAGGATGCCCCGTCATTATACCAGACGAATTCAATCAGGGAATTGGAAATAGAAAGGCTATATACCTGCTCTTTCCCCAGGCTGTTCCCAAGAAATGCGTTATAGACAAAAGGGAGGAGCGCCCCTGTAAGGCGGCTTGCATAGACGCTTGCCCCGTCCATACTAATGTGCCCGGGTACATCAAGCTCATTGCCGAAGGGCAGTTCAAAGAGGCGTATAAGCTTATAAGAGAGACAAACCCCCTCCCTGCTGTTGTCGGGCGGATATGCTATGCCCCTTGCCAGGAAGCGTGTAATCGTGGCGAGATAGACGAGTCGTTGTGCATCCGCGACCTTAAGAGAGTTCCCGCGGAACAATGGAATATCGAGGAACTCGAAGTCCCGGTTGTTACGAAAACGGATAAGAAGGTAGCGATTGTAGGCTCAGGTCCCGCTGGCCTTGCCGCTGCCAATGACCTGGCACTAAAGGGTCACAATGTAACCATCTTTGAAGCTCTTCCTGAACCAGGAGGTATGCTTCGCGTTGGCATACCCGAATATCGCCTTCCCAACGACATTCTACGCCAGGAAATAGGCTACATCCAGAAGCTTGGCGTGGAGATAAAGACGGGCGTCCAGGTTGGCAAAGATATTGCCCTCAAGAAGTTGAAAAAAGACTACGATGCCATTTTCGTCGGCGTTGGAGCGCACGGCGGGATGAGACTTGGGGTGGAGGGTGAAGATATTCCCGGAGTAATGGAGGGGATCGGATTTCTCCGTGCGACAAGCCTCGGGGAGAAAGTAGACATGGGAAAGAAGGTAGCGGTGATTGGGGGAGGTAATACGGCCATCGATTGTGCCTGCACAGCAAAGCGACTGGGGGCAGAAGAGGTAACTATTGTTTATCGTCGTTCTCGAGCTGAGATGCCGGCTGCCGTGGAAGAAGTAGCGGCGGCAGAAAAGGAAGATATAAAGATAGAATTCCTGACTAATCCAGGCCGATTCCTGGCGCAGAACAAAAGACTTGTCAAGATGGAATGTGTGCGAATGGAGCTTGGGGAACCGGACGCCAGTGGCCGCCCTCGCCCTATTCCTGTTAAAGGCTCTGAATTCACCATTCCGGTGGATACAGTAATTGCTGCCCTGGGACAGGTTCCGGAAACAGAGTTCGTCGAGGAGTCAGGAGTTTCGCTTTCCAAGAGGGGCACGATAGAAATCGATTCTAAGACCGGGGCGACGAATGTGGAAGGTGTATTTGCTGGCGGCGATGCAGTTACCGGACCTGCTTATGTGATCGACGCCATCGCGGCGGGGAAGAAGGCAGCTCGCTCTATCAATCTATATTTGAATGGGCAACCGCTTGAGGGTGAAGAACCATGGAAAGAACCAGAGAAGTTCTCCCAGGCGGAGATAAATGACCGTAAAAAACGGTTCCCTGCCAGGAATAGGGTGAAGATGAGAGAAGAGCCTGCCAAGAAGAGAATCCAGGACTTCCGCGAAGTGGCGCTGGGATATTCTCTTGAGGAAGGCATGGAGGAAGCTTCACGCTGTCTTGCCGGGCAGATAGAAGGATGCATTGAATGCCGCGAATGTGAACGGCGATGTGAGCCAAATGCCATAGTCTATACGATGCAGGAGGAAAGCATTGAACTCAAAGTAGGCGCGATAATCGTTGCTTCAGGACTCGGCTTATACGATATTTCACCGTTAACAGAATACGGCTATGGAAAAATAAAGAATGTGATTACCGCCATGGAATTCGAGAGGTTGACTGCGGCATCCGGACCCACCATGGGAGAGCTCAGGCGTCCTTCGGATGGCAGGATACCCGAGAATATAGCCTTTATCCAGTGCGTCGGCTCCAGGGATATGAGGAATAAAGCTTATTGCTCCAGTGTCTGCTGCATGCACGCCACCAAGGAGGCAATGCTGGCTTTCGAACATCATCCAGGGACAAAATCCACCATTTTCTATATGGATATGCGAGCGGTGGGTAAAAGGTTCCAGGAATACATTGCCAGGGCTAAAAAAGAATACAATGTGACCTATGTCAGGGGGCGTCCTGGCAAGGTTGAAGTTAACCCTGAGAATGATAACCCCATTATTTTGTATGAGGAAACCACCAGCGGGGAAATAAAGAGCTTTGAGGCGGAATTGGTGATTCTTGCCCAGGCTATGGTTCCTCAAATCACCAAAGAACTGGCGGAAATATTAGGCATAGAGTTAGACGAAGATGGCTTTGTAAAGGCTCCTGATAAATTGCTGCATCCACTGGATACTACAAAGCCGGGCATTTTTGCCTGTGGATATGTACACAGTCCCCGGGATATCCCGGATTCTGTAACCCAGGCCTCGGGGGCAGCAGGCAGGGCTGCTGAAGAGATTGCCTCGCTCCCGCCTGCCAAGTCTCGGAGGGCAGGCCGCTCGCAAGGAGGCAAGTAAAAGTGGAAGAACCTCGTATCGGTGTTTTTATCTGTCATTGTGGCATAAATATCGCGGCCTATGTCGGCGTCCCCGAAGTTGTTGAATATGTCAAGCAGCTCCCAAATGTAGTGCATGCCGAACGAAATTTGTTTACCTGTTCCGAGGAAGGGATTTCAGCAATTAAGAAAGGGATAAAGGAATACAATTTAAATCGAGTCATAGTAGCTTCCTGTACTCCCAGGACCCATGAGCCGCTTTTCCGAGCCGCTTGTGAAGAGGCAGGCTTGAACAAGTATCTTTTCGAGTTTGTTAACATAAGAGACCAATGCTCCTGGGTGCATATGCGTGAGCCTGAGAAAGCTACGGAAAAGGCTAAAGACCTTATAAGGATGGGAGTGGCCAAAGCCAGGTTGCTGGAGCCATTAGAGGAGATTGAAATGCCGGTAACTCCTGCTGCATTGGTGATTGGTGGAGGAGTTGTTGGGATGGAGGCAGCCTTAAACCTGGCCAGGCAGGGTTTTGATGTTTATTTAGTGGAGAAGGAGCCAGAGCTTGGGGGGACTCTTCGCAGTATTCATAAGCTTTTTCCCACGAATCGAGAAGCAACGGAGTTAACCAAACTACTTATTGAACAAGTTAAAAGCCATCCCAGGATTAAGACCCATCTCTCGTCCAAAGTAAAACAGGTAACCGGATTTATAGGCAACTTCGATGTCACTCTTTCCCCTGTCATTGCCAGTTGCGAGGCGGAGCCGAAGCAAACTCGGAGCGAGATTCCTCGCTTACGCTCGGAACAAGCTCCGCAATCTCAAGACGCTTCGCCCGACTCAGGACTTCAATTCAATGTCGGTACCATTATAGTGGCTGTCGGAGCTCAGCCGTTGAAACCGACGGGTCAATATGGCTATGGGAAGATGGCTAATGTAGTTACCCAGCTGGAGCTCGAGGAGCGTATGAAAAAGGGGGAATCCCTGGGTCAGAATGTTGTGATGGTCAATTGTGTGGGAGCGCGGGTTCCTGAGAGAACTTATTGCAGCAGAATCTGCTGCATGACGGCAATCAAAAATGCCTCCTTTATTAAAGAAGCAAATCCCAGGGCCAGGGTCTGGATACTGCACCGAGACCTCATGACCTACGGTGTGGATTTCGAGAACTATTATCGAAGAGCCATGGAGCTGGGGGTCAGATTCATCAGGTATAGCCTGGAAAAGCCCCCCGAAGTCATCGGGGATAAAAAAGTGGAAAAGATAAAAGTGTACCATGAATTATGGAGAAGAGAGATAGAACTTCCCTGTGATATGCTTGTTTTAACTACTCCTCTTATCCCTCCCCAGGATAACCAGGATATCTCCAAAATGCTTAAGGTCTCCTTAGACGAGTTTGGTTTCTTCATGGAAGCACACTTAAAGCTCCGCCCTGTGGAGTTTGCCATGGACGGAGTTTATATCTGTGGCTCAGCACGCTGGCCTACAGATGTAACTGAAGGAATTTCTCAAGCCTATGCTGCTGCTTCAAAAGCAGCCGGTCCCCTGAGAATGGGCTATGTCAAGGCTGAGGCGATAAATGCCCTGGTCAATAAAGATGAATGTTCAGGCTGTGGGATTTGCGAACTGCTCTGTCCCTTTCAGGCTATTGAGCTTCAGCCTACTAAAGATGGTAAGAGAGTGTCCCATGTCAATGAAGCCGTATGCAAGGGTTGCGGTACCTGTGGTGCTGCCTGTCCCTCGGGAGCTATCGCCATGCACCACTTCACTGACGAGCAAATTCTCGCCCAGGTAGAAGCTTTGTTTGGCTAATGGAATTGGTATGGAAGAACAAGGACGAAAGTACTGGCACAACAAAGGGGAAATTATTGGAAAAACTAAGCTCTTACCCGTCGTTGGTGCCTGGTTGAAAAATTTAGGTTGCGTTATTTGGGCAGAGATGGTTATAATTGCCTGTGTTAGCAGATTGACAGGCAGGGGTAGATTGAAGCTACCCTATTTTGTTTACAGGATGATACATGGATAACTTTGAACCCAAAATACTGGCTTTTTGCTGTAACTGGTGCTCTTATGCCGGTGCTGACCTGGCTGGCACTTCCAGAATGCAGTACCCGCCTAATATAAGGATAATCAAGGTGATGTGTAGCGGTAGAGTAAACCCGTTTTTTGTCCTTAAGGCACTTCGCGTTGGTGCTGACGGGGTGTTAGTCCTTGGTTGTCATCCCGGTGATTGCCACTATATGACAGGCAACTACCGTACCCGCCGCCGGCTATCTATCACCATGAAATTCCTGGAGTACATGGGGATTGAACCGGAACGTGTCCAGGTTAGCTGGTGTTCCGCCTCGGAAGGAGCTAAATTCGCCGAGGTGGTTACCGAAGTAACCGATAAACTGAAGCAAATAGGCCCGAATCGATTATTTAATGACTAAAGAGATAGAACAGAAGCTGCGAGACGAAATCCGGGACCTTCTGGAAACCGGAAAGGTCGACCATATTATCGGCTATGAAGCTGGAAGCCTTAAATTTTCCACCACTCCACTAATAACCGGCGATAAAGCTGATGTCGACCGGCTGGTTATCAATCCCTTTATTTACAATAACCTCAGTGTTTTCCTGCGCGATATGTGCGGCAAAGTGGGTATTGTGGCTAAAAAATGCGACGCCCGCTCTATCGTCAGCCTTATCCAGAGCCAACAGATTGCCCGCGAAAATGTCTTTATTATTGGTGTTCCCTGTGGCGGTATCATCGACCTGGCTAAAGTGGAAAAACTGACCGGTCTGGACCGGGACGAGATTGATGATATTGTCTGGCAGAAAGAAAAGGCGGTTGTCACCTTTGGCGGGAACACCCGGGAGTTTCCGGCCAAAGAAGTGCTGGCTGATGCTTGTCTTGGCTGTGCCCCCTCCGATTTTCCGGAATACGATATATTCATCGGGGAGAGTGAATCCCTCGTTGCCGGCAAAGACCTCGGCCGAAATAAGATTAAAGAGCTGGAGGAGATGGCTCCGGCACAGCGCTGGGAGTTCTGGAAAAACGAGTTCTCCCGCTGTATCCGCTGCTATGCTTGCCGTCAGATCTGTCCAGCGTGCTTCTGCAACCGATGCTTTGTCGAGGAAACCGAGCCACTATATATATCACCGGTGCCGAAATGGCAGGATAACCTCTTCTTTCAAGCAATACGAATGCTGCATGTGGCCGGTCGGTGTACCAACTGCGGTGAATGTGAGCGAGCCTGCCCTGTGAATATCCCGCTGGGAGCCCTCAGCAAAAAGATGGAGGAGATTGTGGAAGAACTTTTTGAATACCGGGCCGGTATGGATAAGGATGCTCCGCCGCTGATGACTGCTTATCAACTCGAAGAATGCGAAGACTTGATACGGTAAATAATATGAAAAAGATTAAAAAACAAAGCATTCCCGGGCTACTTGGGAAATGGCAGCAGGAATTTACTGTGTTCGTGCCATCGAAGGCCAGCGGTGTGTCGCAGATGACAGTCTGGGACGGGAAGGATACGGCTTTCCTCGACCGCAACCGTAATACGGCTATCCCTCCCAAGGCGAATTTTCTCCCTGCTATGGAGAAGTTGTTCGGTTTTCGCAAGGAGGCAGGCAGCTATAAACTGGAACCGGCAGACGGTGAACCTCCCAGGCAACTTCTCTTCGGCATCCATCCCTGTGATGCCAGGGCGATAGCCATAATCGACATGGTCTTCAAAGATGCCTATGAGGATAGATATTATCTCAGCCGGCGACAGAACACTGTGCTCGTCGGTATGACCTGCACCAGTGCTTATGACAGTTGTTTCTGCACCTCGCTGGGTTTTGGCCCGGCCGATCCGGTGGATGTCGATATCATGCTGACCGATATCGGCGATACTTTTCTGATAGAGGAAGTTACCGAAAAGGGTAAAGAATTATTAGCCGATGCGAAGGGTGTTGTCGAGGCAACCCGGGATGACGAAAAGAAAGCCGCAGCCGCCAGGGAATCTGCCAGCGCCAGGGTGAGCAGGAAGATTGATACCGGTGAGATTAGCAAGCGGCTACCACTCGTGTTTGATGACCAGGAATTCTGGGAAAAAATCTCCGCCAAATGCGTCAGTTGTGGAATCTGCACTTTTTTATGTCCTACATGCTATTGCTTCGACATCAACGATGAGATGCTCCGTAGCGACAGCGGAGAGCGCTACCGGAACTGGGACTGCTGCAGCTTCGCGGTTTATACCAAAATGCCGGTCGAGAATCCCCGGGAGGAAAAGTGGCGGCGGGTGCGGCAGAAGGTATATCACAAATACCTGTTCTACCCGGAACTATTTGACATTATCGCCTGTACCGGCTGTGGCCGATGCATCCGGCAGTGTCCGGTGAACTGGGATATTACGCAGACATTGAGCAATCTGCCTGCTGGAACTCCGGTGAAAAAGTAGGGGAGGGCTTGCCCTCCCACTGGAGAAATGAGAAATGGCTATTAGCGATATCAGCCACCGTAAGAGATACCTGGCGGAAGGAAATGTTTACCTCCCACACATCGCTGTTATAGAGAAGATAATCGATGAGACTTCCGGCGTCCGGACATTCCACTTCAATTTCAGGGATGAGAAGCTCAAAGCAGAATTTACCTTCGAGTCCGGCCAGTTCGGTGAGTATTCGATATTCGGGATCGGAGAGGCTACCTTCTGTATTTCTTCCAGTCCCACCCGTCGAGACCACTTTGAATTTGCCGTCCAGCGGGTCGGTAAGGTCACCAATGCGTTGCACCGGCTGGGCGTGGGAGCTGAAATAGGTTTTCGCGGGCCGTTCGGCAACAGTTTCCCGCTGGACTACCTGGCGGGCAAGAACCTGGTTTTTATCGCAGGCGGCATCGGTCTGGCGCCGCTACGCTCGCTTATCTGGAATGCACTCGACAACCGTGCTCAATACGGTAATATCGATATAATTTATGGAGCGCGCAGTCCTCAGGACCTTTGCTTCAAGTATGATCTGGAAAGCTGGGAGAAAGATAGCTCGGTGAAGATGACTACCACGGTAGACCGTGAAGCGCCGGACTGGCAAGGCAATGTCGGCTTCGTGCCCGCCATCACAGAAAAGGTGGCGCCCTCGGCCGAGAATGCGGCGGCGATCGTCTGCGGTCCACCGATTATGATACGTTTCACCTTTCCCGTGCTGGAGAAACTGGGATTTACTCCGGCGCAGATGATAACCACTCTGGAAAAAAGGATGAAATGCGGCATCGGCAAATGTGGCCGGTGCAATATCGGGGATATTTATGTCTGCCGGGATGGTCCGGTCTTCAGCTATGAACAGATTAAGAATTTTAATTCGGATGAATATTAGATGGACTTCCGTTCAATCGTTGAGGTCTAAGAATTATATGTAGTTGAATGATTTAATGAAAAAGGAAAGTATATATCTTGACACATCAGTTCCAAGTGCTTATTATGATGAGGGAGCTAAAGAACGGATGGAAGCAACAATCAAATTCTGGAAAGATGTTTTGCCCCATTATAACACTTATGTTTCTGAAATCACGTTAAAAGAATTGGAAGATACGAAAGACGAAAACTTGAAAAAGAAATTTAGAGACCTCATCAAAGGCTTTAAATTACTAAAAGAGAAGAAGGCTATTAAGGAGTTAGCAAAAGCCTATGTAGAAAAAGGGATAGTTTCAGAAAAATATATTGATGATGCCCTCCATGTGGCTATGGCTTCTTATTATGAGATTTCTTATCTGGTTTCTTGGAATTATGAACATCTGGTCAAGGTAAAAACAAGGAGACTTGTCAACTCAGTCAATATACTGGAGGGATTTAAGGAGATTGAAATTGTCTCTCCATTAGAGTTATAAGGAGGCGGTGATGGAAAAGATAGAGTATTTTGACTATCAGAAGGTAGCCCGGGAGCTGAATGTTCGTGATACTACATTAAAGAAGATCGAAGAGGAAGTAAAAGCGGAGTTCCCAAAGGATAAAATGATGTATGAACTCCATGTTTTAAGGGCAGTTAGGAGCAAATATTGGCAAAAAGGCAAGAAATAGAGCGGCAACGGCAGATTTTATTTTTTGCCCCAGCAAAAGGACTCTGAACTGCCCCTTTTTTGGTGGATGGTAGTAATTGGCGTAGGAAGAATAATAGGAATCTGGGGTTGGCAGTTTATGGTAAATTTACGTGCGCATATTGCGTCAATAAACTGTTGACTGATGAGAAGATTCACGGAAGATAGTCTTGGGTTCTAATTACGCAAAGCGATAGGTTTGCCTATTTACTTCGTGGGTGTTTCAGATCTCTAGTACACAACGCGGCGGT
>Ga0114946_10001229_pt1 | contig 17540 bp, 18 predicted proteins | sample WalLakDeSediment_FD_88676 | JGI IMG/M metagenome (GOLD analysis project Ga0114946, IMG submission 88676) | Lake sediment microbial communities from Walker lake, Nevada to study Microbial Dark Matter (Phase II) - Walker Lake 11/02/13 Deep Sediment | ecosystem: Environmental > Aquatic >... | reverse complement strand
GAGACCATGACCTCCACCATCTGTGACGGCCCGTCCTCCAGCGCCTCCAGGCTCACGTCCACGTCCCGCTCCACGCGCAAGCCGGCCAGGCCGCGCAGCACGTCCAGGTCGCTTTGGGCGGAAACACGGCCGGCCGCCGCCGGCTGGGGCTCGTCGTCGCTGACCAGGGGCTGGGCGGCGATCTGTTCGATCCGATCGAGACGACCGAGGATGAGGAGCCGGTCGCCGCCCGCCAGCACGGTGTCCGGCGCGGCGGCCACGCGCCGGCCGTCGGCCCGCCGGATCCCGAGGACGTTGAGGCCCAGCGCGCGGCGGATGCCGCTTCGGTCCAGGGTCTTGCCGGCCAGGGGGCTGTCCGGCGGCAGGTCCAGGTACGCCAGCCGCTCGTCCAGCCCGTAGTGCGCGCGCGCCTCCGCGCCGCCCTCGGCGGCCGCGAGCGGCCCCACCGGCTCGCGCACGGGCAAGAAGCGGCGGCCGACAAGTGCCATCCAGGCCACGCTGGCGGTGCCGATGATCAGCCCGCCCACGGTGAAGTCGAACATGCCCAGCGGCCGGAAGCCGGCCTCGCGCAAGGCGTCGCGCACCAGCAGGTTGCTGGCGGTCCCGATCAGCAGGATCAGCCCGCCCAGGAGCGAGCCGTAGGCCATGGGCAAGAGCAGGTGTGACGCCGGCCGCCCGGTGCGGCGGGCCATGTCCAGGGTGATGGGCAGGAACATGGCTGCCACGCCGATGTTGTTCATGAACGCCGACAGCAGGGCGGTGACGGTCATGAGAACGCCGACGAGGCGGCCTTCGCCGCCGCGCGCAAAGCGCAGCACCTGGCGGCCCACGGAGCGCGAGACGCCGGTGCGGGCCAGGCCGGCGGACAGGATGAACATGGCCCACACCGTCACCACCGCCGGGTTGCTGAAGCCCGACAGGGCCTGCTCGGGCTCGACCAGGCCGGTGAGCGCCAGCGCGCACAGCACGGCCAGCGCCACCAGGTCCACGCGCACGACCTCGGTGACGAAGAGCACTATGGCGACGGCGAGTATGCCGAAGGTGAGGGCGATGTCGGCTTCCATGTCGGCGGCGGGCGGCATTGTACCGCACGCGCGGGCGGGGCGGAACCGGCTACAATACACGTTGCGAGACCATCGGGGCTCGGAGAGGAGCGTGGACCGTGTGGCGCAGCGCCTTGATCGTGTTGGCTCTGAGCGTGCCGCTGCTTGGCGCGCAGGCATGCCGTCCCGCCGGAGACGTGAGCGGCGGCGCCTCAGTCGTGGCGCCGGAAGCGCCCGGCCCCGGCTTGCCGGAGGACGCGGTCACCGCCGCCCAACCGCCGCTGGAGACGGCACCCGGTCCCGCGGCGGACGCGGACCTGGACTGCGCCGCGCCGGCGGAGGGCTCGCTTGCTTGGGTGGCCTGCAACGTCATGGACGGCCTGCGCTCGCGCAACCTGGCCGCCCTTCACGGCTACATGAGCGAGGAGTTCCGGCTGGGGCCGTGGCGCTCCGAGTGGAGCGTGGCCGATCCGCAGCAGGTCACCACCGAGCTGCAGGCCTACCGGCTGCCGAGCGACCCGGCGCAACCCATGACCTTCACCGCGGACCACGCCGCCTTCCCGGACCTGGGCGGGGTGCCGGTGGAGACCATGCTGGGCCCGGACGACGACGTGGTGCTGGTGCTCTACAGCGAGGGTTGGGAGTACGACGGTGGCGGGGCGGCCTTGCTCTACTTCGTGGAGCGCACGCCGGGGCGCTACGCGTGGCGGGCGCTCCTCATCGCGCCGGACGGGTTCGACGGCTAGACGCGTGACGCCACGGATCGTACTATACTCGGTGTCCGCCGCCCACCGCCGGGTGCCGGCCACCGGGAGCCTGCCATGACGGACGCGCCGCAAAGCGAGATCGAGATCATCCTCATCCGGCGCTGGGCCAGCTACGTCTCGCTGCCGCTCTTCCTGCTTGCGTCGGACGGCGCGGTGCTGTACTACAACGACGCCGCCGGGGCGCTGCTCGGGCGCTCGTACGACAGGAGCGGACCGTTGACGGCGGACGAGCTGGCGGACGTCTTTGCCACCTCCACCGAGGGCGGCGCGCCGCTGCCCGCCGAGCAGTTGCCGGCCGTGCGCGCCCTGCGCTCGCGGCAGCCCGTCACCGGCCGCATCCGCTTCCGGGCCCTGGACGGTGTCCAGCACTGGATAGAGATCTGTGCCATGCCCGTCACCGGGCTTGGGGACCGCTTCCTGGGCGTGCTGGTGGCCTTCTGGCTGGCGGAGCCGGCATGAGGGTCACGTTGTGGGGCACCCGGGGCTCGCTGCCCAGCCTGGGGCCGGGCAACGCGTCCTACGGCGGCAACACGCCGTGCGTGGAGGTGCGAGGCGACGACGGCACGCTCCTGGTGCTGGACGCCGGCACCGGCATCCGCCGCCTCGGGACCACGGTCGGACCGGAGGTGGACCGGATCGATGTGCTCCTGACCCACCTGCACATGGACCACCTGCAAGGGTTGGGCTTCTTCCGGCCGTTGTTCGTGCCCGGCGTCAAGGTCTGCGTCTGGGGCCCGGCCGCCGTGGGCGCCAGCCTGCGCGACCGTCTGTTGCGCGGCCTGTCGCCGCCGCTGTATCCGGTGCGGCTGCGCGACTTGCCGAGCGAGATCACGTTGCGCGACGCTCCGCGCGGGTCGTTTCGGGTGGGCGGCTTGATGGTCACGGCCGACTTCGTGTGCCACCCGGGGCCCACCATGGGCTACCGCGTGGAGGAGGGCGGGCGGGTCCTCTGCTACCTGCCGGACCACGAGCCGGCGCTGGGCGTGCGCAACTTCCCCGGCGAGGCGCGGTGGACGTCCGGCTACGGCCTGGCCCGCGGAGCGGACGTGCTCATCCATGACTGCACGTACACGGCGGTCGAGTACCCGGAGCGCGCCGGCTGGGGCCACAGCGCCATCGATCACGCCGTGGCCTTCGGCGAGTTGGCGCGCGTGGGGCGCCTGGTCACGTTCCATCACGAGCCGGGGCACGACGATGTCATGCTGGACCGCATGCGCGAGGCTGCGGTGGCCGCCGCCCAGCCGGCGTTCCCCGTGGTGGCCGGCACCGAAGGCGCCAGCTTCCGCGTGGGCGCCTGACGGGCGGGCGGGCTCATGGAACACGAGGACGGCGGGTCGCTGGAACGCCTGAACAAGGTCCTGGCGCGGGCCGGGGTGGCTTCGCGCCGCGGCGCGGACGCGCTCATCGCCGCCGGCCGGGTCACGGTCAACGGCCGCCGGGTGACGGACCTCGGCACCAAGGTGGACCCGGGCGCGGATGAGGTCCGGTTGGACGGCGCCCGCGTCGGCGGTGCCCAGGCCACCGTCACCGTGGCGTTGCACAAGCCGCCCAACGTTCTCACCACCGTGTCGGATCCCCTGGGCCGGCCGACCGTGATGACCTACGTGGACGTGGGCGAGCGGTTGTACCCGGTGGGTCGCCTGGACTTCGCCAGCGAGGGGTTGGTCATCCTCACCAACGACGGCGACCTGGCCCTGCGGCTGGCCCATCCCCGCTATCGCCACGAGCGGGAGTACCGCGTTCGGGTCTCCGGCACGCCCACCGAGGCCACGCTGAAGGTGTGGCGCGACGGCGTCTACCTGGAGGACGGGCGCACCGCGCCGGCCATTGTAGAGGTGGTCTCCAGCAGCGGCGGCTCCACCTGGCTGCGCGTCGTGCTGCGCGAGGGGCGCAACCGGCAGATCCGGCGCATGGTGGAGGCCTTGAAGCACCGCGTGCACCGGCTGGTGCGGGTGCGCATGGGGCCCGTGGCGCTCGGCGACCTGCCGGCCGGCGCCTGGCGGCGCTTGACCCGGGCGGAGGTGGCGGCGCTGCGCTCGGGCGCGGACCTGCCCGCCGGGGCGCATGGGTCGGAGCCCGCCCCGCAGCCCGAGCGGGCGACGCCCGCCGGCCGAGGTCGTCCGCGCTACAAGCCCGGCTGGGCGCGCCCCAAGCCCAAGCCCGGGCGCGGCGGCGGGCGGCGGCGAAAGTCGTGAGACCGGCGCTCGACAGGACCGCCGGCACCGCCGGCACCGCCGGCGCCGGCAGGCCATCGGGTCCAGCGTCCGGCGGACCGCCCGCCTCGCGCAACGACCGGGACGAGCCCATCCGCAGCGGGCTCCTGGAGCGCCTGATCGACGCTCAGGAAGACGAGCGCAAGCGCATCGCGCGGGAGTTGCACGACGGCGTGGGCCAGGCCCTGCTCTCCATTCTCGTCGGCCTCAAGCTCATCAGCAGGTTGGACGACATCGCCGCCGCGCGCGCCAAGGCGGAGGATCTGCGCTCCGTGGCCGCGGAGACGCTGGAGCAGGTGCGGCTCTTGAGCCGCGAGTTGCGGCCCAGCGTGCTGGACGACCTGGGCTTGTCGGTGGCCCTGGAGCGCTACGGCGCGGAGTTCCCCGGGCGCTACCCGGGCATCTCCGTGGACGTTCACTGCGACCTGGGCGAGCGGTTGCCGCCGGCCCTGGAGACGGCGCTCTACCGCATCTTCCAGGAGGCCATGACCAACGCCGCCCGCCACAGCGGCTGCACCACCGTCAGCGTCCTGTTGACCCGCCGCGACGGGCGCGTGCAGGCCATCGTGGAGGACGACGGCCATGGCTTTGACGTGGCGGCCACGCGCCGGGCGCGCACCAGCGTGGGCATCCACGGCATGGCCGAGCGCGTGGAGTTGATCGCCGGCACCATGGACATCGAGAGCGGCGAGGACGGCACCACGGTGTACGTGGAGGTGCCGCTGTGAGCGAGCCCATCCGCATTCTCCTGGCGGACGACCACGCCGTGCTGCGGGCCGGCATGCGCGCGCTCTTGGACGCGGAGCCGGACATGATCGTGGTCGGCGAGGCCAGCGAGGGCCACGAGTGCGTGGCGCTGGCCGAGCGGCTCCGGCCTGACGTGATCTTGCTCGACATAAACATGCCCGAGTGCAACGGCCTTGAGGCGCTGGACGTGCTGGTGGTGCGGGTGCCCGAGAGCCGCGTGCTGGTGCTCACCATGCACGACGACGCCGGCTACCTGCGGCGCGTCCTGGCCTCCGGCGGCGTGGGCTACGTCCTCAAGCAGGCGGCGTCCGAGGAGCTGCTGTCGGCCATTCGCGCCGTCCACGAGGGCGGCACGTACCTGCATCCGGCGCACACGCGGCTGCTGGTGGAACAGCCGGGCGTCGGGGGGCGACCCGAGGCGCGCGACGGCGGCGCGGCCCGACCGGAGCCGCTCAGCGAGCGGGAGGCGCAGGTGTTCCGGCTGGTGGCGCTGGGCTACCGCAACGGGGAGATTGCCGACCAGCTCGGCCTGAGTGTCAAGACGGTGGAGACGTACAAGGCGCGCCTCATGCAGAAGCTGGGCTTGCGCAGCCGCGCCGCCCTGGTGCGCTACGCCCTGGACCTGGGCATCCTCGAGGATCCCGACTGAACCGCACAAGGAGGGGCGCATGCCGGCCTTGAACACGGCGGTCGCTCTCGTTCGCGAGGTCAACCCCGGCCGCTTGTACCGGGAAGCCGAGACGCCGTGCGCCGTGCTCGTAGCCGGCGCCAGCGGCCCGCGCGAGGAGCTGGCGCGGCTCCTTTCGGCCGGCGCCCCGGAGGGCGGGGAGCACCCGTGGCTGGTGCGCGCGTCGCTGGAGCCGTCCGCGCTGCCGGGTGGCGAGGAGCGGGCGGTGGCCCTGCTGGCGGTACAGGGAAACGTTCCGGACGCCGCGGAGAGAGATGCGGCGCGGCGCCTGCGGCAGGCCGGGCTGCCTGCGCTGGCGGTGGCGTTTTCCGCCGGCCCGCCTCCCGAGCGGCACGCGCCCGGGACCGGGCGTGGCACGCCCCCGCCGGCCGCGCCGCTGGCCGTGCCATTGGCGGTGCCGCTGGTGGTCCTGCCGCCGGACGGCGGCGCGCAGGCGTTCGCAACGCGCGTGGCCCCGGCGCTCGTGGGTCGCGCCGGCATGGACGCCGCCGTGGCGCTGGCGCTGGCGCGCCAGTTCCCGGTGCTGCGCGACGCGTACGCCCGGCGGTTGGTGGAGGACACGGCCCGCGCCAACGCGCTGTACGCCCTGTCCACCGGCGTGGCGCAGGTGGCGGCGGTGCTCAACGTGCCCATCGCGCTGGCCGACATCGCGGTGCTCAGCAAGAACCAGCTGATCATGGCCTACAAGATCGCCCTGGCCGCGGGCCGGCGGGACGCGCCCCGCGTTCTCATGGGCGAGGTCGTTGGCGTGATTGGCGCCGGCCTGCTCTTCCGGCAGATCGCGCGCGGGTTGGTGGGGCTGGTGCCGGCGTTCGGGATGGCGCCCAAGGTGGCGGTGGCCTACGCCGGCACGCGCGTGATCGGTCAGGTGGTCATGGCCTGGGCGCTGGAGGGTCGCCAGGTGCGGGCGGACGAGTTGCGTGCCCTGTACGGCGCCGCGCTGGCGGCCGGCGAGCGAGCGGCGGCCCTGCTCACCCGTCTGCCGGGGCGCTGAGCGCTGCCCGTCTGCGCCGTCCCGAGCTTGCCACCGTAACCGACCCCCTGAACCTTCACGAAGCGTCAGTCGGTGGCGACGGTTGCCTCGGCATGCATGCCCGCCCGCAGGCCGTGCCGGGCGCCATAGGGGCGAAGCCCCTTGGAAGTGTCCTGTCCCTTTCCGGATGTGTCAGCCAACATCTGGGACAGGACACTGGTGGCCGCCCCCCTCGATAGCGTCCAGCAGCGCGATGAACTCCGCGGGCCGGCAGATTCGCGTATCGCCGTGGGCCCGCAAGACGAGCAGGTCCTTGTCTTCCGTGAGCAGGTAATCCGCCCCAGCCTCCTTCGCGCAGGCGAGGAGCTTGTCATCGTCGGCATCGCGCGCGACCGGGGGGTTGGTGCTTGGCACTACGACCTCGGCCAACTCGAACCAGCCGATGACCCGTGCCATGTCGAGGGCGGCGAGCTGGGGGAACTTCGCCACCAGCTTTGGCCGATGCAGCACCTCCAGAATCTCGCGCACGATGGGCGGCGATACCACCAGGGTGTAACGATCCGTCAACTCGTCCAGCAACCGCCCGCAGTGGGAGTGGGGGTTGAGCAAGGCTCGCAGGAACACATTCGTGTCCAACACCGCCTTGGTCATCGCGGCGCAGCTCGAACCTCCGCGACCGCTTCATCGATCCGGGCGTCGATTTCGGCTTCACTTAGCTCCGTCGCCTCCCGCCGCACGTCGCCGAACTGGCGGTAGAGCTCGCGCGCCCACTCATTGCCCGCGGCGGGCATCGCGACGACCGGCTCGATCTCGATGACACCGCGCCGCAACGTGAGCCGCAGGAGGCTGTCATCGCCAATGCCGAGGCGCCGGCGGAACTCGGTGGGGATGGTCACCTGTCCTCGCCGCAGCGGGCGGACGATCTGAGTGAGTGTCGCTTCTGCCATGTGGATGCTCCTGAAAGTGGAATGTCCACATCAAGACTATACCCAGAGCCCTGAGGCGGCAAATCTGCGGGCGGTCCGAGAGCCTCATGCCCGCTGCCGCCCCATCCTCGCCAAGCCCTCCTCCGCCGCCCATCGCCGGCCAGATCCGCACCGAGGCCGGCTGCGGCACCGACGGGTCAGCCCCTGTACCCTTCACGAAGCGTCAGTCGGTGGCGACGGTCGCCTCGGCGTGCATGCCCGCGCGCAGGTCGAGACCGGCGTTGTCGACGGCAATCCGGACCGCGAACACCAGCCCGGCCCGCTGCTCCTTGGTTTGCGCCCCGCGCGGGGCGAACTCGGCCGCGGCGGCCACGTGCTCCACGCGCCCGCGCGCCGTCCGCTCATTCTCGGTGGCCGTGACGGTGACCGCCTGCCCGGGCCGGATCCGGGCCACGTCCTCCGCCGGCAGGTAGACGGTCAGCGTCAGGCGCGCCGGATCGGCCACGCGCAGCAGGGTGGCGCCCGGCCGCGCCAGCTCGCCGGGCTCCACGGCGCGCAGCGCGACCCGGCCGGAGATGGGCGAGCGCAGGGCAAGCGCGGAGCGCCGGGCCAGGACCGCGTCCAGCGCCGCTCGCGACTGATCCACGGCGGCCGCTGCGGCCGTCACCTGCGCCGGGTGCGGCAGGTCCTGCAGCGCGCCCAGCGCCGCCCGCGCGGCCTCCAGCTCGGCCTCGGCCTGCAGGTAGGCCCTCTCGGCCGCCGCGACCGTCGCGCCAGCCGTGGCGGCCACACCGCCGGCCGGGCCCGCGGCGCGCGCTCCCGCGGCCGCGGCCGCCCAGGCGCTGCGGGCGCCGTCCCAGCGAGCGGCGGCGGCAGCCAGCGCCGCCTCGGCCACGGCCAGCTCGTGCGCCGACGGCCCGGACCGAACGCGCTCCAGCTCGGCGCTCGCCGCGTCGAGGGCGGCTTCCGCCTCCGTCAACTGGGCCTCCACCACGGACGTCTCCAGCTGCACGAGGACGTCGCCGGCGCCCACCTCGGCGCCCAACTCCGCCGTCACCCTGGTCACGCGGCCGGCCGCGGGCGCGATCACGGCTGCCTCGCGGGCCTCCAGCCAGCCCGCGGCGACTACCACGTCCGGTGGCGCCTTCTCGCGGCAGGCGCCGAGGGCCAGGGCCAACGCGGCCAGGGTGGCCAGAGAGGCCAGGGAGGCCAGGGTGGCCAGGGAGGCCAGGGGGGCGGCGATGGGCAATGGGCGGGCTGTCATGCGCTTCCTCCGTCTGGGTGCCGGCGCGTCATGGCGTCAGGCGCGCCTCGGCCGCCAGGCCCGGCCGCAGCCTGCCGTCCGGGTTGGGCACGCGGATGGTGACCGCGAACACATACGCGCTGCGGTCGCGGGCCGTCTGGGCGGTGCGGGGCGTGAACTCCGCCGTGGCGGCCACGTGCGCCACGCGGCCGAGATACGTCCCGCCGTCCAGCGCGTCCACCGTGATCTCCACCGCGGTGCCCGGCCCGACGCCGTCCAGATCGGCCTCGGCCAGGAACACCCTCAGCGCCAACGGGTCCGTGTCCACCAGCTGCACCAGCGGCGTGCCGGCCACCACGGCCTCGCCCTCGGTCACCAGGACGTCGGCCACCAGACCGGCCGACGGCGCGGCCGGCGCCAGGCGCTCGACGTACAGGTCGCTCAGCGCCAACGCCGCCTCGGCCCGCCGCACGGCGGCCTGCGCCAGCCGCTCGTCGGCCGCCGACGGCCCGGCGCGCGCGAGCGCCAATCGCGCCCGCGCCAACTGCAGCGCAGCCGCCGCCACCTCGTGGCTCACGCGCGCCTCGTCCGCCCTGGCGCCGAGCTCCGCGCCGGCGCCGGGCGCCGACCGGGCGGCGGCCTCCGTAGCCAGGCGCCAGGCGCTCTCCGCGCGCTGGGCCGTTGCGTGCGCCCGTCGCTCCGCCGCCTCGGCGGCCTGCAACTGGGCCGGTGGCGGGCCGGCCGAGAGCTGCTCCAACCGCGCCGCGGCCCCGGCCACCGCCGCCGCCGCCTGCCGGCGCTGCGCCACCAGGCCGTCGTCACGCAGCCGCAGCAGGAGGTCGCCCGCCCGCACGCGATCCCCGGGCCCTACGGCCAGCTCCGCCACGCTGCCGCCGACCTCGGCCGAGACCAGTACCGACCGCCCCTCCAGGTAGCCGCTGGAGAGCACTGGCTCGCCGGCGCCGTCCCCGTCAAATGCCGACCGCACCTCGGACCACGTCAGGTCGCCCTCGACGGCAATGCGCCACACCACGGCAACGCCTGCCGCCGGCACGGCCAGGACGGCCACCGCCGCCAACGCAGCCAGGGCCCATCGCACGCGTCTCATGTCGCCTCCTCGCCGGCGGTCGCGGCCTCGCCGGGCGGCGCGACCGCAGGCGGCCGCGGCGCCCGTTCCGGTGATGCCGTGCGCATGCTGTGGATGAACACGTCCTCCAGTGACGGCGGGATGATCTCGAGAGTCGCCGGCGCCGCACCGGCGTCCTGCAGCACCCGTTCCGCCACGGGCAGTGCCGCCCGGGCATCGGGCGCCAGGACGTGGACCTGGGCGCCGTACAGTGCCACCTCCGTTGCCGGCAGCGCGCCGGCCGCGAGCGCCCGGCGCAGGGCCGTCAGCGCCAGGTCCGGGCGGCGGCAGTCTATCTGGAGCACCTGCGCCCCCAGGCTCTCCTTCAGGGCGTCCGGCGTGCCCTCACGCGCGATCCGTCCGTCCTGCAGGAAGGCCAGGCGACGGCAGTTCTCCGCCTCGTCCATGTAGTGCGTGGTCACGAACACCGTGCGCCCGGCCTCCGCCAGCGCGTACAGGTGGTCCCAGAAGTCGCGCCGCGACAGCGGGTCCATGCCAGCGGTCGGCTCGTCCAGGAACAGAGCCTCCGGCTCGTGCAGGATGGCGCACGCCAGCGCCAGTCGCTGCCGGAAACCGCCCGCCAGGCGCCCGGCGCGCTCCCCCTCGCGACCCTCAAGCCCGGTCACCGCGATGGCCTCGGCGCGCCGCGCCCGCAGGCGCGCGCCGGTCACGCCGTAGGCGCGACCGTAGAAGTCCAGGTTCTCGCGGACCGTCAGGTCGCCGTAGAGGCCGAAGCGCTGCGCCACGTAGCCTATGCGCTGCTGCACGCGTCGCGGCTCGCGCGCCACGTCGATGCCCAGGACGCTGGCCCGGCCGGACGTGGGCGCGAGCAACCCGAGCAACATGCGCATGGTGGTCGTCTTGCCGGCTCCGTTGGGGCCCAGGAAGCCGAACACGTCGCCGCGCGGGACGAACAGGTCGATGGCGTCCACGGCGGTGAAGCCGTCGAAGCAGCGGGTCAGCCCGCTGGCCACCACGGCGGGCTCCGGAAGCGGCCCGGCGTCGCTCACGGGAGCCCGTCCTCGGTCGCGGCCCGCACCAGCGACAGGAACGCCTCCTCCATGCGCGGCCGACCGCGACGCAGCCCCAGCACGTCCACCGACGCTGCGCGCAAGGCGGCCTCCAGGCGCTCGCGCGGCCAGGCGGCCTCTTCCACGAACACGTGCAGCCGATCACCGTACACCTGCACCTCGTACACGTGGGGCAGGGCCTGAAGCACCAGCCGCGCGGCGCGCGGCGCGGCGGCGCGCACCTCCCACAGCACGCCCGGCACGGCCGCGCGGAGGGCGGCCGGCGCGGCGCAGCGGACAAGGCGGCCGGCCACCATCAGGCCCACACGCGAGCAGCGCTCCGCCTCGTCCATGTACGGCGTGGAGACGACAATGGTGACGCCCTGCAGGTGCAGCTCGGTCAGGATGTCCCACAGCTCGCGCCGCGACAGCGGGTCCACGCCCGTGGTGGGCTCGTCCAAGAAGAGCAGCCGCGGCTGGTGCACCAGGGTGCACGCCAGCGCCAGCTTCTTCTGCATGCCGCCCGACAGCTGCTCCGCGCGGCGGCGGCCGTAGGCCTCGAGTCCGGAGAAGGCGAGCAGGCGCGCGCCGCGCTCTCGGCGCTCGGCGGCGGGGACGCCGAAGACGTCGGCGAAGAAGTCCAGGTTCTCGCGCACCGTCAGGTCGCGGTACAGCGCGAAGCGCTGCGCCATGTAGCCCACGAGCGGCTTCACGGCCGCGCCGGCGCGCGCCGGATCGCGGCCCAGGACGGTGACGCGGCCCGCGTCCGGCCGCAGGAGGCCCATGGCCAGGCGCAGCGTGGTGGTCTTGCCGGCACCGTCCGGGCCCACCAGGCCCATGATCTCCCCGGCGCCCACGGAGAGGTCCAGCCCGTTCAGCGCCCGCGTGGCGCCGAAGGCCTTCTCGACGCCCTGCAGGAGCACCGCCGGCGGCGCGGTCGTCGGCGCGGTCGGGGGCGGGGCGCGCATCGGGTCAGTCCAGGTGGCGGCGGAAGCGGCTCGCGGCGGCCAGGACCACCACCACGCCGAACACCGCCAGCGCCGCCACCTGCGGCCACAGCACGTCCATGCCGACCCCCTTCAGGATGATGCCGCGCATGATGGTGAGCAGGTAGCGCAGCGGGATCACGTAGCTGATGGCGCGCAAGGCCGCCGGCATGGCCTCGATGGGGAAGAAGAACCCGGACAGGAAGATGCTGGGCAGGAGCAGGAACCACGTCAGCAGCATGGCCTCCTGCTGGGTGCGGGCGATGGTGGAGACCAGCAGCCCCATGCCCAGCGACGTGGCCAGGAACAGCGTGGATAGCCCGAGCAGCAGCGGCAGGCTGCCGTGGACCGGCACGCCGAACCACAGCACGCCCACGATCAGGACCTCCAGCAGCACGAACAAGGCCACCACCACGTAGGGCAGCACCTTGCCCAGGACCAGCTCCAGGGGCCGCACCGGGGTGACGATGAGCTGTTCCAGGGTCCCGAGCTCGCGCTCGCGCACTATCGCCAACGCGGTCAGCATGGTCGCCAGGAACTGCAGCACGATGCCCATCAGGCCGGGGATCATGAAGTTGGCGCTCTTGAGGGCCGGGTTGTACCACACCCGGGGCCGGACCTCTATGGCCGGCAGCGCGGGGCGCTGGCCGCCCAGCGCCCGCAGCGCCAGCTGGACGGAGACGGCCTGCCCCACCTGCTGCGACGCGGCCAGGACGGCGTTGGCCACCGCCGGGTCCGAGCCGTCGATCACAAAGCCGACCTGCGCCGTCCGGCCGGCGGCCAGGTCGCGGCCAAAGCCGGCCGGGATGAGCATGCCGGCCCGGGCCGAGCCGTCGTCCACCAGCCGCGCCAGCTCGGCTTCCGACTCCACGTGGGCCACGATGGCGAAGGTGCCGCTGGCGCGGTAGGCTTCCACCAGCGCCCGGCTCTGGGCGCTGCCGTCGGCGTCCAGGACGCCGGTGCGCAGGTGCTCTATGTCCGTGGTGGCGGCGTAGCCCAGCAGCACCAGCTGCACGATGGGGATGAGGAAGATGACCGCCAGCGTGCGCGGGTCGCGCAGGATGTGGATGGTCTCCTTGCGCGTCACGGCCAGCGTGCGATGGACCATCTCGGGGCTCCGTTCGGCGTGCCGCCCCGCCGGCACCACACGCGCGGCCCTGGAGCGGGACGGCGGTCATGATGGTCCCGTCCTGCACCGGAATCAAGTGCCCGCGCCCACACCGCCGTTGTTTGTGCAACCCACGACCGCTTGGCACACTTAGCCGGCGCGGCGGCCCCAGTGGCCGCCCGCGCCCGTCCGGTGTCGCGCCCGCGCGCCCCGCGAGCGCCCCGCTTGTCACGAAGGGACTCTGCCGCATGCCCGCCCACAGCCAACCCGGTGCCGTCACCATCCGCCTGCCCCAGGCGCGCGATCAGGGTCTTGAACACGTGGTCACGCTGCCGCCCTACGATGCGGAGCGCCTGGACGACGTGGCCTTCATGACCGCCATGATGCTGGTGCTGCTCGGCAACTACAGCCAGACCGGTCACTATGGCGGGCCGCTGGCCTACACGCCCTACAACGTGGCCGTGCACCTGGCCGGGCCCGACCTGGGCGGCCTGCGCTACGACATCCGGCGGCCCAAGCACCCCTTCGCGGACAAGTTCATGCTGGCCGGCGGCCACAGCATCCCCACGTGCTACGCGCTGTGGATGGTGCTGTACGAGGCCATGCGCCGCCAGCACGAGGCCACGGGCGACGCCGCCTACGCGTTCGACGCCCGCGACGCCGTGCTGGCCGTGGACGCGCTGGGCTTCCGCCGCTCGCCGGGCGCCGTGAAGCGCCTGCTGGCCGACAACGGTCTGGCCGACCACCCGCTCTTCGCCCAGGCCCGCGAGCGCGGCATTCGGCCGCTGATGGGCCACGCCGAGAGCACCGACGTGACCAACGACGTCAACGGCGGGCCCTCGGGCATCGGCCTGTCCACCGCCGCCGGCAAGGCCCTGTTCTGGGACTGGGCGGGCGCGCCGCGACTCAAGGTCATCGCGTTCGAGGGCGAGTTCGCGCTGACGGAGGGCCACGCGCAGGAGCTCAAGACGGCGGCGCTGGCGCAGCAGGTGGGCAAGCGTCTGCGCCTGCTGGTCTCGTGGAACAACGCCGGCATCGACGACATCCTGGTCGGCGGCGTGATCCGCTCCGAGTACACCGGCTACGACATCGCCATGCAGTGGGCGTCCTACGGCTGGAACGTGCTGTGGATGGGCGACGGCAACGCCTGGGACCGCGTGCTGGGTGCGCTGAAGGCCATGGAGGACTGGCCGGATCACGATCGGCGGCCCATGGTGGCCATCGGCGAGACGCTGAAGGGCTGGTGGCCCGCGGCGGCCGACGGCCGACTGCCCGGCGGCGAGCCCCTGCTGGTAGGCTATCCCAGCCACCCCTACGCCATCAAGATGAACGCGCCGTACTTCGTGGCGCTGGCGGAGACGTACGAGCAGCGTTACGGCGTGCGCTTCGAGGGCATCCGGGACGGCGCGCCCGCCGGCGAGGCGGAGCGTCTGCTGCAGTTCAAGACCAACATTGACATCTGCCTGTCCGTCATGGAGCGCCGGCCCGGGCTGCGGTCCTGGATCGCGGAACGGCTGGTGGCCATAGCCGGCACCGTGGAGGCGGCGCCGAGCCTGCGCCTGGACACGGCCTCGGATCCGTTCCTGGACGGGCGGCTGGCGCCGGCCAACCTGCCCGAGGGGCCGGTGGAGGTGCGCGAGACGGACCCCGCCGGAGGCGAGGAGCAGGTGCGGACCATCCAGCTGTTCCTGCCGCCGGGCAAGAAGGCCGGCACCCGACGCGCCATCAGCGAGGTGGGCGCCTGGCTCAACCACGTCACCGGTCACCGCTTCTTCACCGTGGCGGCCGACCTGTCCGACTCCATCAACCTGGAGCAGGCGTCGTTCTTCGGCCACTACGACCCGGTGCACAACCCGGCCGGCACGCGCCTCAAGGCGGGCATCCAGGAGGCGGTCAACGCGTCCACCATCATCGGCCTGGCCTCGCAGAACGCGTCGCCGGACCCAGACCGCTTCGCCGGCGTGTGGGGCGTGTCCGGCACCTACGGCGCGTTCACGCCGCTCATGTACACGCCGGCACGGGTCTTCAGCCAGCAGAACCAGGACAGCCCGTTCCGCCTGGGCGTGGTGACCATCCTGGCCGGGCACTCGGGGCCGGAGACGGCGGCCGACGCCAGGACGCACTTCGGCATCTTCGCCCCGCAGGTCTGGACCCTCTTCCCGCGCGGCCAGATCGTGAACCTCTACTTCTGGGACTACAACGACGTGGCGCCCGGGTACTTCGCCGCGGCCGAGCGGGCGGCCCGCGAACAAGAGGTGGGCATCATAGTCATCCACGTGGCGCGGCCCGACTTCGCGGTGGCCGACCGGTCGTCGTTCGCCGACACCGACCTTCGCGCGGCGGCCAAGGGCATCTACCTGATCCGCGACTTCGACCCCGGCCGGCCGGCCATGGGCACGGTGTGGGCGCAGGGCTCCAGTTCCACCGTGAACCTGCTGGCGGCGCTGCCGCGGCTGGAGGCCGAGGGCGTGAACGTGCGGGTGGCGGCGGTCATCAGCACCGAGCTCTTTGCCTGGCAGCCGGCCGCCTACCGCGAGCGCGTGCTGCCGGCCGGGGCGCGCTTCGACTCCATGGTGGTGAGCACCATGACCAAGCGCGTGCCGCCCATCCCCGATCTGGGCCCCTTGACGGAGGAGTACTCGCTGTACGCCGACCACGACGATCGCTGGCGCACCGGCGGCACCGAGGCGGACGTCATCGCCGAGGCCGGGCTGGACAGCGAGTCCATCTACCGCGGCGTGCTGCGCTTCGCGCGCGACAGGCAGGCGCGGCTGGAGCGCCAGCGGGAGGCGCTTGGCGGGCTGTAGCGGGGCGCCGCGAGCGGCAGGCGGCTGCCGGGCCCCCGACGCGGCCGGCCGGTCAGAGCGCCAGCAACAGCCGGAGCCGGTCCTCGACGGTGCGCAGGGTGGCGGGGGCAACTCGACCCCACGCCTGTCCGACCAGCCGGCCCGTGGTGATGGATCGAACGGCGTCGCACAGCAAGACGCTGCGGGCCGTCACGCCGCCCTCCGGCGGATCGATGACGACGTGGATGGGGATGCCCCGATCGGTGCGCGTGATCGGCACCACGATCACCAGGCCGGCGGGGCCGTGATTGTAGGTGTCGTCCGAGACCACCAGCACCGGCCGCGTGCCGGCCTGCTCGTGGCCGCGAGTAGGGCTCAGGTCCGCCGACCAGATCTCCCCGCGGAGCGGGGTGGCCGTCACTTCAGGTCCTCCAGGCCGTCGGCCAGCGTCTCGTCCCAGGCGTCGCGGTCCCGTGCCCAATCCACCCGCGCGGCCGGGTCGGCATGGAGGGCGGCGTAGGCGGCGTTCGTCTCGCGCAGCAACCGGTGCCGGCGGTAGGCCTCTACGGCCCGGGCCACCGTCTCCTGCATGCTCAGGCCGTCGGCCTTGGCCAATGCGTGGATCAGCGCCCGTGTCTGTTGCGATACGCGTATCGTCGTGCTCGCCACCGGTGCACCTCGCGGGAGTCGCCCGTCACCAGGCAGTCTACAACAGCGTAGACGGGATGGTAGCCGCAGTGGGCGCGGCCGCCAAGTCGCGGTGGTCGGCCTTCCGGTAGTTTTGGAACCAAGACCTTACAGTTTGGAGGCCTGGAGGGCCCTTGGTCCGGCCTGACCGGCGGAGGCCCAGCTTGACATGTGAGCCGCCCCTGCGTGCTCCGGCCGAATGCGGCCACCGATTACGACGGAATCCGGCCACCGATTACGACCGAATCCGGCCACTGATTCCGACGGAATGCGGCCACGGATGGCCCGTTCTCGGAATCGGTGGCTGGATACCTCGGAAACCCTGGCCGGATTGCTCGTAATGGCGCCGTGCCAGGTTGGCGGCGGGGCGTAGCGGCGCTGGGTATCCCGGCCGAGAGCGGCCATCCTCAACCTCCAATCGCTCAGAAGAACGGAGGAAGAGGATGACCAGAAGGAGGATACCCGTGCGGAGGATCAAGGAGGTAATGCGGCTCGTTCACGACCGCAAGCTGAGCCGGCGGCAGACCGCGCAGGCGGTTGGGCTCGGCCGTGCCGCGGTGAGCGACTACCTTGCGCGAGCCAAGGATGCCGGCCTGTCGTGGCCGTTGCCCGACGGGCTCGACGACGCGACGCTGGAAGCCATGCTGTTCAAGGAGCAGGCTCCCTCAGGCCCGCCCAGCCGACCGCTGCCCGACTGGGAGGCGGTGCGGCGCGAGCTGTCCAAGAAGTCAGTGACACGGCAGCTGGTGTGGGAGGAGTACGCTGACGGCGAGGAGAATCCGTACAGCTACTTGTCGTTGTCTTAGACTTTCCACCTCGAGCCGGCGGGGAAATGCCTGACGGATTCGGCAGTCCGGAAGCTGAGGCATCCACGCTTGATGGAGGATGTCATGTCGAAGGTGGAGGGCGCAGGGTCTTGCCCGGCGCGTGGCCGCAGGTACTCCGCGGGGCAGCGGAAGGAGATCCTCGAGTTCGCGGCCGAGCACGGGGACGCGGCGGCGGTGGCAGAGTACGGCTGCTCGCAGTGGTCGATCGGCAACTGGCGCAAGAAGGCGACGGAGGCGACCAAGCGCGGTGAGGAAGGGGTCGGCTCGAGTGCGGAGCGGGCGAGCCCGGCGGTAGATGACCGGGAGCTGCTGGTTCTCGAACTGTGGCGTCAGCAGCCGGGGCTTGGCCCGAGCCAGATCCGCAACCTGCTGAAGCGCAAGGGGTTCAAGGCCTCGGTCAGCACCGTCCG
>Ga0114946_10001226_pt1 | contig 17560 bp, 17 predicted proteins | sample WalLakDeSediment_FD_88676 | JGI IMG/M metagenome (GOLD analysis project Ga0114946, IMG submission 88676) | Lake sediment microbial communities from Walker lake, Nevada to study Microbial Dark Matter (Phase II) - Walker Lake 11/02/13 Deep Sediment | ecosystem: Environmental > Aquatic >... | reverse complement strand
GTCGAGCAGCGCCATGAAGAGCTGAAAGTCCGCCTCCTTGCCGTTGTGCGGGGTGGCCGACATCAGGAGGAAGTGGCGGGTGAGGGTCGCCAGGAGCTGCCCCAGGCGATAGCGCTTGGTGTACTTCGTCTCCCCGCCGAAGACCGTGGCCGACATCTTGTGGGCCTCGTCGCACACCACCAGGTCCCAGCGGCAGTCGGGGGCCTGGAGCTTCTGCTGCACGTCCTCGTTGCGCGAGAGCTTGTCCAGCCGGGCGATGGCGAGGTTGGTCTCGAGGAACCAGTTGCCAGTGCGGGCCGCCTCCAGCTTGTCGTTGGTGAGGATCTCAAACGGCAGGTGAAAGCGCCGGTACAGCTCGTCCTGCCACTGCTCGGCGAGGCTGCCCGGGCAGACGATGAGGCAACGCTGAAGGTCCCCGCGGGCGACCAGCTCCTTGATCAGAAGACCGGCCATGATGGTCTTGCCGGCACCGGGGTCGTCCGCAAGCAGGAAGCGCAGCGGCTGGCGCGGCAGCATCGCCTCGTAGACCGCGGTGATCTGGTGCGGCAGGGGCTCGACCACGGAGGTGTGGACCGCGAGCACCGGGTCGAACAGGTGGGCGAGGCGGATGCGGTGGGCCTCGGAGACGAGGCGGAAGAGCGCCCCGTCGCCGTCGAAGCTCCAGGGGCGGCCCTGCTCGACCAGCTCCAGGCGCGGCTCGTCGTCGCGGTAGAGCAGCTCGTTGGCGACCTTGCCGTCGGGGGTCTTGTAGGTCAGCTCCAGCGCCTCGCTGCCGAACCACTGGGCGCTGACGACCGTCACCAGGGCATCGGGCACGATGCCGCGGATCGCCGCATTGGGCTGGAGCTGATCGAGCTTCATGATCGCGGGGCTACGGTCCTTGTTGTTGGTCGGCCTGCGGGACCCCGCGCCGCTCGGCGGGGACCCTGCCGATTCGGGATACTACTCAATGGAGTGCGAGCCGCTCCACCGTTTCTGGGCCTGATCGCCGTCGATCGGACAGTTTCGTGACGGGAGACAAGCTTCCGCGCTGCGGCGGACGTAGTCGAAGCCGGCCGGCGCCCCGCCTACGCTTGCTCTCCGGCATCGGGTGCCTTCCGAGCGGCTAGGGGCGATCGAGCGTCTGGTAGCTCAGCCCACGGACTCTGGCTGTCGCTCAGGAGCGGCCGCGCGGGGTGCTGCTGGCGAGGAAGGCATAGCCAATGGCATGCAGGTCGGTCGGCGACGAGACGTCCGCGACCCGCAGGCCGAAGCAGGGATCGGGGATCAGCTCCGCCGCCTTGGCCCAGGCCGCCATCCGCCGCTCGGCGCTGTAGCGCCCGCGCGGCTCGTCCATCAGGGCAGGATCGAGCCCCGCCTCGCGGAACACGAACGCCGGATCGGCCTGGTAAAGCTCCAGCAGGCGCCAGAACGGGCGGGCGGCGGAGGCGAGCGTGGTGGCAATCACTGTGAAGAGGTGCTCCGCTGCCGATTACGTCGCCCGGCGAACTGTGGCCAGAGATCCAGCAGCACGGCCGCCCGCCTGGGGCCCTCGCTCGGAGCGCTGCGCCGGCGCTAGAGTTGGAGCCAGGGAGGGCGTCACCGATCCCGCTTTTCTGCACCTGCTGTGAACCGGGCTTCCGGAGCGCCGCCGCCACGCCTTGGGAGCCCGGTTGTTGCTTGGTGGGCCGTCTAGGATTCGAACCTAGGACCAAGGGATTATGAGTCCCCTGCTCTAACCGCTGAGCTAACGGCCCGGCGTTGGCGCGCCGCCATCCCTGGCATCGGTGGAGGGGGTCGAGGGGAGTCAGTCGCCGTCGAGGAAGCTCTTGAGCTTGTCGGAGCGGGTGGGGTGGCGGAGCTTGCGCAGGGCCTTGGCCTCGATCTGGCGGATACGCTCGCGGGTGACGTCGAACTGCTTGCCGACCTCCTCCAGGGTGTGGTCGGTGTTCATGTCGATGCCAAAGCGCATGCGCAGGACCTTGGCCTCGCGCGAGGTCAGGCTGGCGAGCATGTTTTGCGTCGCCTCGCGCAGCCCTTCCATGGTGGCAGACTCCACTGGTGAGACGACGCCGCCGTCCTCGATGAAGTCGCCGAGGTGGGAGTCCTCGTCGTCGCCGATCGGGGTCTCCATCGAGATCGGCTCTTTGGCGATCTTGAGGACCTTACGCACCTTGTCCTCGGGCATCTCCATGCGCACGGCAAGCTCCTCAGGGGTGGCCTCGCGGCCCATCTCCTGCACCATCTGGCGCGACACGCGGTTGAGCTTGTTGATGGTCTCGATCATGTGCACCGGGATGCGGATGGTGCGGGCCTGATCGGCGATGGAGCGGGTGATGGCCTGGCGGATCCACCAGGTCGCATAGGTCGAGAACTTGTAGCCGCGGCGGTATTCGAACTTGTCCACCGCCTTCATCAGGCCGATATTGCCCTCTTGGATGAGATCGAGGAATTGCAGCCCGCGGTTGGTGTACTTCTTGGCGATGGAGATGACCAGACGCAGGTTGGCCTCGACCATCTCCTTCTTGGCCCGGCGCGCCTTGGCCTCGCCGATCGACATCCGGCGGTTGACGTCCTTGATCTCGCTGATGGTCAGGACGTTCTCGCGCTCGATCTCCTGGAGCCTACGCATGGCCCGGCGCAGGTCCTTGGCGTGGACCGCGAGGCGCTCGGCATAGGGCTCGCCGCTCTCGAGCTGCTGATCGAGCCACTGGGGGTTGGTCTCGTTGTCGGGGAAGGTCTCGATGAAGACCCGGCGCGGCATGCCGGCGCTCTCGACGCAGAGCGCCATGATGGTCTTCTCTTGATTGCGGATGCGGTGGATCGTGCTACGCAGCAGCTCGGCCAGCTCTTGGAATACGCTGGCGACCAGCTTGAACTGGAGGAAGACCTCGGAGACCGCCTTCATCGCGGTGCGGGTGCGCTCATCGTCGCGGCCGTACTGCTCGAGCGCGTCCTTCATCACGACGTAGCGCTCACGCAGGAGCTGCACCCGGCGGCGGACCTCCTCGGGATCTGGGCCGGTGTCGGGGGCCGCGGTCGAGGTGCTGTCGTCATCTTCGGAGTCGCTGTCTTCGCCACTCGCGTGCTCGCTGGCCGCCTCCACGGGCTCGGCGACGACGGGCGGAGGCGGCGGCGCGGCCGGCTCTTCGGTGTCGGTAAAGCCGGTGATGACATCGGAGAGGCGCATCTCCTCACGCTCGACGCGCTCGAAAATCTCCAGCAGCTTCTCAACCGAGCGCGGGTAGACAGAGAGGGAGGCGAGGACCTGGTTCAACCCGTCCTCGATGCGCTTGGCGATCTGCAGCTCGCCCTCGCGGGTGAGCAGCTCGACGGTCCCCATCTCGCGCATGTACATGCGCACCGGATCGGTGGTGCGGCCGAACTCGCTGTCCACGCTCGCCAGGGCCGCAGCGGCGGCCTCGGCGGCCTCGTCGTCGGCGACCGCGGCGTCGCTCAGCGTCTGATCAGAGAGGTCGGGCGCCGTCTCGTGCACCAGGATCCCCATGTCGTTGATCATGCGCACGATGTCTTCGATCTGCTCGGGCTCGACGATGCCCGGAGGCAGATGGTCGTTGACCTCGCTGTAGGTCAGGAACCCCTGGTCCTTGCCCTTGGCGATCAGTTGCTTCAACTGGGACTGTTGCTGTTCTTGATCCATGAGTGCCCTGGCGGATGCTGGCAGTCAGCAGCGGATAAAGAGAATTTCACATTTTAACAAAATTCTAGACGATGGCGCGAGCTACAGCTCGGCCGACGGGTCCCCGCGCGGTCGCGACAGGGCACGGCGCATGCGGGCCTTCTCTTCCTCGCTGAGCTCCGAAGGGCTCGCGCGAGCAAACAGCCGGGCGGCCTGGGCCTCACGAAGCTCCGCGTTGAGAAGCCGCAGCGCGCCGAGCAGCTCGGCCTCACGGCCGTTGCTCGGGATATGGCGGAGCAGGGCCGGATCCGCAAGCCGCTCGAGATGGCCGTAGTGCTCGCTGTCGCGCCAGCGCTCCAGCAAGGCGCCGGCGGAGAGCCCCGGATAGGCGGCGATGAGATCGATGAGCTCGCCGAGCAGGGCGACGCCGGGGCGCTCGAGTGCACGCCAGTCGGCCGGCTCCGCCGCGACCGCGGGGCTCAGCTCCGGGTGCTGGAGGAGGAGCGCGATGGCGAGCCGCAACGGCGGCAGCGTCTGGCGGCTGGGGGCGAGCCGCCGAGGGGCCGCCGACCGCGGCCGGCCGGCACCGACCCGACCGGGCTCCACCCCGACCAACGCGGCCAGACGACCGGCCAGCATGTCGCGATAAAGACCTGGCGGGACCCGCGCGATGAGCGGCTCGGCCAGCGCGGCGAGGCGGGCGCGACCGTCGATGCTGGTCAGATCGAGGTCGCCGGCGAGTTGGTCGAACAGCAGCTCCGAGAGCGGCAGGGCGCGCTGCAGGCGTTGCTCGAATCCCTCGCGGCCCTCCTTGCGGACCAGGGTATCCGGGTCCTCGCCCTCGGGCAGGAACAGGAAGCGCATCTGCTGGCGCCCGGTGGCCAGCGGGAGCGCGGTCTCCAAGGCCTTCCAAGCGGCGGCGCGCCCGGCGCGGTCGCCGTCGAAGCAGAACACCACCTCGGGGGCGGTGCGCAGGAGCCGCTGCAGGTGCTCCGGCGTCGTGGCGGTGCCCAGGGTCGCGCAGGCGTAGGTGACGCCGAACTGGGCGAGCGCGATCACGTCCAGGTAGCCCTCGACCACCAGCACCCGCTCCAGCGCCCGGTTGGCCTGCTGCGCCTCGTAGAGCCCGTAGAGCTCGCGCCCCTTGTGGAAGATCGGCGTCTCGGGGGAGTTGAGGTACTTGGGCTTGCCGTCGCCGAGCAGACGCCCGCCGAAGCCGATCACCCGTCCGCGGCGGTCGCGGATGGGGAACATGATGCGGTCGCGGAAACGGTCGTAGCGCCGCCCGTCCTGCTCGATCAGCAGGCCCGCCTCCAGCAGCCGGGCGCGTCCCTGGGCGCTCGCCCCCAGGGCGTCGAGCAGGTTGTCCCAGCCCGGCGGGGCGTATCCGACCCCAAAGGCCGCGGCGATCTCGCCGGTCAGCCCGCGGCCCCTGAGATAGGCCACCGCGCAGCCGGCCTCGGAATGGGTGCGGAGCTGGCGGCGGAAGTGCTGGGCGGCCTCGCCGAGGACTTGATAGAGCGGCGCGTAGTCCGGTGCGGCCGGGGCGTCGGCGTCCTTCGGCAGCTCCAGCCCGGCCTCACGGGCGAGCTCCTCGACGGCGTCGCGAAAGCCCAGGCGGTCGTACTCCATGAGGAACCCGATGGCGCTGCCATGGGCGCCGCAGCCGAAGCAGTGATAGAACTGCTTCTCTCGGCTGACCGTGAAGGAGGGGGTCTTCTCGTCGTGGAAGGGACAGCAGGCCTGGTAGTCCTTGCCCGCCTTGCGCAGGGGGACGCGGCGGTTGATGAGGTCGACGATGTCCGTGCGGGCGAGGAGGGCGTCGATGAAGTCGGGCGGGATTCTGCCGGCCATGGGGGTGAGCGAGCAGACTGCGGGGCAACGGAGGCCGGGGGGTTAACCTCCGAGGCGCTGCTTGACGCGGGCGCTGACCATGCCCATGTCGGCGCGACCCTGGACCTGCGGCCGCAGCTCGCCCATGACCTTGCCCATATCCTTCATCGAGGACGCCCCCGCGGTGGTGACGGCCTCGTCGATGAGTCGGTCGAGGGCCTCTTCGCTCAGCGCCTCCGGCAGATAGCCCTGGCAGATCTCGATCTCGTAGCGCTCCTGCTCGGCCAGGTCCATGCGGCCGGCCTGGGCGTACTGGGTCTCGCTGTCGCGCCGCTGCTTGACCATCTTGTCGAGCACGGCGAGGACCTGGGTGTCGTCGAGCTCGATACGCTCATCGACCTCGCGCTGCTTGATGGCCGCGAGGATCAGGCGCAGAACCCCCAATCGCCGCTTTTCGGCCGCCTTCATCGCGGCCTTCACGTCGTCTTGAAGGCGTTGTTTGAGCATGGCGGCTGGCGGCCTCAGTACGGGCGCTCCCAGCGACGGGACTCGCGTTGCAGCTTCTTATGATGCCGTTTCACGGCCGCGGCCTTCTTACGCTTGCGCTCCGCAGTGGGCTTCTCGTAGAACTCGCGGCGGCGCACCTCGGCGAGCACGCCGGCCTTCTCGCAGGAGCGCTTGAAGCGGCGCATGGCGACTTCAAAAGGCTCGTTATCCTTGACGCGGACGCTGGGCATGAAAGACGCTTCCTCTTGATTTGCGGATTGTCGTCTGGTCGGGACGAAAGGCGGCGAGTGTACTCGAACCCCCGCGGGCTTTGCAAAATGCGTGTACTCGGTATCGAGACCTCCTGTGACGAGACCGGCATCGCCGTCTACGAGGGTGAGCGCGGTCTGCTCGCCCATGCCGTGTACAGCCAGACCGAGATCCATGCCGAGTACGGCGGGGTGGTCCCGGAGCTGGCCTCGCGCGATCACGTCCGCAAGACCCTGCCCCTCATCCGTCAGGTGCTCGACGAGGCTGGGCTCGCCAGAGGCGACATCGACGGCATCGCCTACACCGCCGGTCCGGGCCTGATCGGCGCCCTGCTGGTGGGTGCCGCGATCGGCCGCAGCCTGGCCTGGGCTATGGGCGTACCCGCCATCGGCATCCACCACATGGAGGGGCACCTGCTCGCCCCAATGCTGGAGGAGCCCGCGCCCGAGCTCCCCTTCATCGCCCTGCTGGTCTCCGGCGGCCACACCCAACTGGTGGAGGTGACCGAGGTGGGCCGCTACCGCATCCTCGGGGAGTCCCTTGACGATGCCGCCGGCGAGGCCTTCGACAAGACCGCCAAGATGCTTGGTCTCCCCTACCCCGGCGGACCCGCGCTCGCGCGGCTCGCCGAGCACGGCGACCCGCGGCGTTATCGCTTTCCTCGCCCGATGACCGACCGTCCAGGGCTCGACTTCAGCTTCAGCGGACTCAAGACCCACAGCCTCAACTGCCTGCGCGAGGAGCTGGGGCGCCGCTCGGACCCCGAGCAGACCCGCGCCGATATCGCCCGCGCCTTCGAGGAGGCAGTGGTCGACACCCTGGTCATCAAGTGCCGGCGGGCCGTGCGCGAGACCGGCTGCCCACGGCTAGTGATGGCCGGCGGGGTGAGCGCCAACCGGCGGCTGCGCGAACGTGTCGAGAAGGCCCTGGCCGCCGAGGGGGCGCGGGCCTACTACCCACGCCCGGCGCTGTGCACCGACAACGGGGCCATGATCGCCTACGCCGGCTGGCAGCGCCTGCGGGCCGGGCAGACTGAGCCGCTCGCGATCATGCCCCGCGCCCGCTGGCCGATGGAGTCGCTGACGCCCGTCGCTGAAGCGCAGTCCCTGTAGCGGCGGTTATGCGGTAAAGCCGGTCCTTGCCCAATCCCGGCGCCCTCGTTAGAGTGCGGCGGCGACTGGCCCCTGCTCTGGAGCCTGCCCGAAGCGGCTGGTCTCGGGCCGCGAGAACCGATCCACCGGCCCTGCCACCTATTGGTGCGCGGCCCTTGCACGCCGGAGCGAGCGCGAGCGCCCATGCCCCGAAGCCTGATCCGCTACTCCAAGGTCGTCGAGATCGTCGGCGATATCCTCAAGGTCCAGGTCCCACCGCCCGTGACCGACCGGGGGGCACGGGTCGCCTTCGGGGATCTCGCACTGGTCGAGGACCCGAGCGGGCTCAAATCGCTCGCCCGCGCGATCAAGCTCGAGCACGAGCTGGTGTCGCTGCAGGTCTTCTCCGGGACCAAGGGGCTCTCGACCGAGGCCAGCGTGCGCTTCCTCGGTCACCCGATGCGGGCGACCTACTCGGCGAACGTCCTCGGGCGGGTCTTTCGCGGCGACGGCCAGCCCTTCGACACCGGACCGGACCTCTCCGAGGACCCCAAGATCGAGATCGACGGCCCCTCGGCGAACCCGGCCCGGCGCCTGCTCGCCTCCAAGATGATTCGCACCGACGTGCCGATGATCGACATCTTCAACTCGCTGGTGGAGAGCCAGAAGATCCCGATCTTCTCGGTCGCGGGCGAGCCCTATAACGCCCTTTTGGCACGCATCGGCATCCAGGCCGATGCCGACGTCGTCGTCTTCGGCGGCCTGGGTCTGATCTTCGACGACTATCACTTCTTCCTGCGCCGCTTCGAGGACGCCGGTGTCTTCGCGCGCACGGTGATGTTCGTCAACCTCGCCTCCGACCCGGTGGTGGAGCGCCTCCTGGTCCCGGACATGGCGCTGGCGGTGGCCGAGCGCTTCGCGGTCGAGGAGGGCAAGCGCGTGCTGGTGCTGCTCACCGACATGACGGCCTACGCCGATGCCATGAAGGAGGTCGGCATCGCCATGGAGGCGGTGCCCTCCAACCGCGGCTACATGGGCGACCTCTACTCCCAGCTCGCACGCCGGTATGAGAAGGCGGCCGACTTCAAGGACGGCGGCTCGCTCACCATCCTCACGGTGACCACCATGCCCGGCAACGACGTCACCCACCCGGTCCCGGACAACACCGGCTACATCACCGAGGGGCAGTTCTACCTGCACAACGGGATCCTGGACCCCTTCGGCTCCCTCTCGCGTTTGAAGCAGCACGTGATCGGCAAGGTCACCCGCGAGGACCACGGCCAGATCATGAACACCATGATCCGCTTCTACTCGGGTGCCCGCGATGCCGAGCAGAAGCAGGCGATGGCCTTCGACCTCTCCGAGCTCGACCTGCGGCTCATCCAGTTCGGCCGGCTGTTCCGCAAGCGCTTCATGGACATCGAGGTCAGCCTGCCGCTGGAGAAGGGGCTGGATCTCTGCTGGCAGACCCTCGCCGAGTGCTTCTCGCGCGACGAGCTCCTGATGAAGGAGCATCTGATGGACAAATACTTGCCGAGGCTCGACGCCGAGGCCGACGAGCGGGCCGCGGCCTGAGCACAGCCGCATGGCCCGGATCAGCCTCAGCAAGTCCTCGCTGGCGAAGCAGAACCGCGACTTGCAGACCTACGAGCGCTACCTCCCCTCGCTCGATCTCAAGCGCAAACAGCTCATCGCCGAGCGCGCCAAGGAGGTCATCGCCGAGCAGCAGACGCGCCAGACGATCAATGCCCTGCGCGAGCGCGTGCGCGACACCCTGCCCATGCTCGCCAACCGCGAGATCGCGCTCGACGACTTGGTGCAGGTCCAGGGCGTGCGTCTGGGCGAAGAGAACCTGTTGGGCACGCGCCTGCCCGTGCTCTCCGGGCTGGATCTGATCAAGGCGGACTATGGCCTGCTGAGCAAACCGCACTGGGTGGATGCCTTGGTCGACGCCCTGTCGGAGATGGTCCGTCTCCAGGCACAAATGGCCCTGCATGAGCGCCGCCTGATCTTGCTCGACGAGGCCGTACGCAAGGTGACCCAGCGCGTCAACCTGTTCGACAAGGTCCTGATCCCGCGCGCCCGGCGCAACATCAAGCGCATCCGCATCCACCTCTCCGACACCGAGCGCGCCGCCATCGTCCGCTCCAAGATCGCCAAGGGCAAACGGGCGAAGGAGGGGCTGGCGTGAGCATCGAGCGCCTCAACCGCCTGACCCTGGCCGGGCTCGCCACCGACAAGGAGGCGGTCCTCGACCGGCTCCAGACCCTCGGCTGCCTGCACCTGATCCCGCTGCGCCCCGCCCCGCGCGAGCCGGAGAAGGAGCCCGCGAGCCACGCGGTCGAGGCGATGCAGGCCCTACGCTACCTGCAGGACGTGCGTGAGAAGCGCCGGCAGGTCCGCGACCCGGCGGGGTTCGACCTCCCCGGCACGATCCGAGCGGTGCTGGAGAACCAGCAGCGCCTGCGCGACCTCAGCGACCGCCGCGATGCGCTGATCGAGCGCATCGCCGAGCTCGGGCCCTGGGGCGACTTCACCCTGCCGCCGGAGGCGGAGCTCGCCGGGCGCAAGCTCTGGTTCTACATCGTCCCGCAGCGGCAGATGGGCCAGCTCGCGTCCTTGGAGCTGCCCTGGCAGGTGGTCCACCGCGACAACCGCCAGTCCTGGGTGGTGGTGATCGACCGCGAGGAGCCGCCGCGCGATGCCCTGCCGGTCCCCCGCACGCTGGCCGGCGCGCTGAGCCTCTCGGAGGTGCGCCGACGGCTGGAGGCCACCGAGCTGGAGCTCGAAGACGCCCTGGCCGAGCGCTGGGCGCTAACCCGCTGGATCTTTCTCATCTCCAGTCACCTCGCCCAGGCCGAGGACCAGGCCCAGCTCCGCCACGCCCAGAGCCTGACCCTCGACGAGGAGAGCCTCTTCCTGGTCCAGGGCTGGGCGCCGGAGGCCGCCGCGGCGCCGGTCCAGGCCCTGGCCGAGGAGCTCGGCCTGGCGCTCCTGATGGAGCCGCCGGGGCCGCAGGACGCGCCGCCCACCCTGCTCACCAACCCCGCGCCGATCGCGGCGGGGCAGGACCTGGTGGCCTTCTACCAGATGCCGGCCTACGACGCCTGGGACCCCTCGCGGGTGCTGTTCTTCTCGTTCGCCGCCTTCTTCGCGATGATCCTGTCGGACGCCGGCTACGCCGCGCTGCTCGGCCTGCTGCTGCTCGCCTACTGGCGCCGGCTCGGCGAGGGCGAGCTGGGGCGACGCCTGCGCCTGCTGGGCGCGGCCCTGGTCGGCAGCTCGCTCGCCTGGGGTGTCCTGGTCGGCAGCTACTTCGGCTTCGTGCCCGCGCCCGACAGCCTCTGGGGACGCCTGCATCTGCTCGATATCAACGACTTCGAGTCCATGATGCGGCTCTCGGTGGGGATCGGCGTGGTCCATCTCGTCATGGCCAACGCCGAGATGGCGGCCGTGCAGCGCGGTCGTGCCGCCGGCCGGGTGGCGATCGGCTGGATCCTGGTTATGCTCGGCGGCTTCACCCTCTGGCTGGCGAGCGACGCCGGCGCCGGGCCCTGGGTGATCCTGGCGAGTCAGGCCCTGCTCGGCGCCGGGCTGCTGGTCGTCCTGCTGCTCGGCAGCGATCGGCGAGTGGACGGACTCAAGACGCTGGGGCTGCGGGCCTTCGACGGGCTGAGCAACCTCGCCCGGGTGACCCAGGTGTTCGGCGACGTGCTGTCGTACCTGCGGCTCTTCGCCCTGGGTCTCGCCTCGGCCTCGATGGCGATCACCTTCAACGGGCTGGCGCGTGACGTCGCCACCGAGCTGCCGGGTCTGGGGCTCCTGCTCGCGATCTTGATCCTGCTGGCCGGCCATGCGCTGAACCTGCTGCTCGCGCTCATGAGCGGCGTGGTGCATGGGCTGCGGCTCAACTTCATCGAGTTCTACAACTGGGCCCTGGCCGGCGAGGGCTACCCCTTCAAACCCTTAAAACGGACGGAGTTGCGCGAATGAACGAGCTGGTGGTGGCGTTGGGCTGGGCGGGGCTCTTCGCCCCTATGGCCCTGGGGGCGATCGGCAGCGTCATCGGCTGCGCGGTCGCCGGTCAGGCGGCGATCGGAGCCATGGTCGACACCGACTCCGGCTACGGCCGCTACATCGGTGTCTCGGTGATGCCGTCCTCGCAGGTCATCTACGGGATCGTGATCATGTTCACCCTGCAGCGCGACGTGACCCCCCAGACGGCCCCGGCGCTCTTTGGTATCGGTCTGCTGGCCGGGCTGGCGCTCCTGTTCTCGGCGATGCGCCAGGGCCAGGCGTGTGCATCGGCGATCCACGCGAGCAAGACCAAGCCGGAGATCTTTGGGCTGTCACTTGCACCGGCGGCGATCGTCGAGGGCTTCGCGGTCTTCGCCTTCGTCTTCGCGCTGGTACTCGCCGGCGGGATCCCGGGGTGAGCGGCGCCATGGCCAGCGGCGAGAAGGACAGGCTCGAGGGGTTCGCATCATCCGGCGTCGAGGCCCTGATCGAGCGGCTGCGGGGCGAGGGGGTTCAGGTCGGGCGGAGCGAGGCCGACCGGATCATCGCCGAGGCCAGGCGTGAGGCCGGGCGTCTGGTCCGCGAGGCGGAGGCACGCGCCCAGGCGGTGCGCGAGGAGGCGCAGCGGGAGGTGGAGGCGCTCCGCAAGGGCGGCGAGGAGGCCCTGCGCATCGCCATGCGCGACACCGTGCTGCGGCTCAAGGCGGAGCTCTCCGACCGCTTCAGCGACGAGGTCAAGCGCCTGATCGCCGCCAAGATGGAGCAGGAGGCCTTCCTCGAGCGGCTGATCCTGGAGGTCGCCGGCCAGGCGCGGGAAGAGGCCGGAGTCGGCGCCGGCCAGGTGGTCGAGGTGCAGTTGCCTAAGGCCCTGGTGAGCCCGGAGGAGCTGCGGCGCAACCCGCTGGAGCTGCGCGAGGGCTCGCTGTCGCACTTCGTGCTGTCGCTGGCCGGCAATGTCCTCGCCGAGGGCGTGACCTTCGGTGTGGCCGCGGGCACCACGGACAAGGGGATCCGGCTCTCGCTGGAGGGCAAGGACGTCCATATCGACCTCACCGACGAGACGGTCGCCGCCACCCTGCTGGCGCACCTGCAACCGCGCTTTCGCGCGATCCTCGAAGGCATGGTGAAGTAGCAAGACAGCCGTGGCCCAGTCCGACCGCTACGCGATGCTGCTCGCCTCGCTGCCGTATCACGGCCCACTCTTCGGCGCCAAGCAGACCCCGCTCTCGCGCATCCGGCTGAACCAGCGCCTCGCCCTGCTCGACCCGATCGAGGCGCAGTGCCTGCAGGATGCGCGGCGTCTGATCGAGTGGGCGCAGCAGGAGCCGGGCATGACCGACACGCAGGCCATCGCGCGGGCGCACCGGCTCATCGACGGCATCGCGAGCCCGTTCGTGCGCGACCTGGTGACCTGGCGCCTGGAGCTGCGCACCCTGGTCGCGGCGCTGCGCCGCCGGCACCGCGGCGAGCGCGCGCCGCGCGGGCGGCACTGGGGGTTCGGGCGCTGGGTCGGGCGGATCGGCCAGCATTGGAGCGAGCCCAGCTTTGGGCTGGAGCGCGCCTTCCCCTGGCTGCCCGAGGCGGCGCGCCTGCTGGAGCGAGGGCCGGCGGTGGCGCTCGAGCGCCTGCTCCTCGGCGTGGTCTGGGACCACCTGGAGCGGGTCAGCGATGGCCATTACCTCGATTTCGAGGCGGTCGTGGTCTATGTCCTGCGCTGGGACATGATCGCCCGCTGGACGACCTACGACGGCGACGCGGCCGTACGGCGCTTCGACGAACTGGTCGAGCAGGCGATGGCGGGGCTGGGTGATCTCCGCCCGCAAGCCGATACCCTGGCCCCAGCGGCGGCGGCCGCCGCCTAGCCCCAACCCACAGGACCTCGCCTCATGGCAGACGACAACGCAACGCCCGTGCCCGCTCAGGACCAGGCCGACCGCCTCGCCCGCGCGGTCTCGGTCCAGGAGAGCCTAGTGACCATCGAGGCCGGCTGGGCGGGCGGCGCGCGCCGCCCGCTGATGAAGAACGAGGTGGTCTTCATCCTGCCCAGGCGTGTCCCCGCGGACGGTCGCCAGGAGCGGCTCAAGGCCGAGGTCTTAAGGGTTCGCGGCGATACCGCGGACGTCCAGGTCTTCGAGGACACCCGCGGCGTCTCGATCGGCGATCCTGTCGAGCAGAGCGGGGAGATGCTCTCGGTGATCCTCGGGCCCGGGCTGCTCGGCCAGGTCTATGACGGCTTGCAGACGCCGCTCGACAAGATCGCGCTCGAGCACGGGGTCTTCCTGCCGCGGGGCGTCGCCGTCGATCCGCTGGACCGCCAACGCAAGTGGCCGTTCGTACCTGCCGTCCACCAGGGGGCCAAACTGCGTGCCGGTGGTCTGCTCGGCAAGCTCACGGAGGGCCGCTTCGCGCACAAGATCATGGTCCCCTTCGACCAGGAGGGCGAGGTCGAGGTGACCTGGATCCAGGAGGGCAGCGTCACCTACGACACCCCGGTCGCCCGCATCCGCGACGCCCAGGGGCGCGAGCGCTCGGTCGATCTCACCCAGCGCTGGCCGGTGCGCCGCCCGCTCACCGAGCGGATGCTGCGCGAGCGCACCGCCGAGCGGCTCTATCCGCAGGAGCCGATGACCACCACGATCCGCCTGGTGGACACCTTCTTCCCCATTGCGCGCGGCGGCACGGCCTGCATCCCTGGCCCCTTCGGTGCCGGCAAGACGATCCTCATGCACCTGCTGGCCAAGCACTCGGCGGTCGACATCGTCATCGTGGTCGCCTGCGGCGAGCGTGCCGGCGAGGTGGTCGAGACCATCCAGGAGTTTCCCCGACTCCAGGACCCCAAGACCGGCGGGTCGCTGATGGACCGCACCATCATCATCTGCAATACGTCCTCGATGCCGGTCGCGGCCCGCGAGGCGTCGATCTACACCGGCATCACCCTCGGCGAGTACTACCGCCAGATGGGTTATCAGGTGCTGCTGCTCGCCGACTCCACCTCGCGCTGGGCGCAGGCGATGCGCGAGACCTCGGGCCGGCTGGAGGAGATCCCCGGCGAGGAGGCCTTCCCGGCCTATCTGGAGTCGGCCATCCGCAGCGTCTACGAGCGCGCCGGCCTGATCCGCAACGCCGAGGGTGCGCTCGGCAGCCTGACCATGATCGGCACCGTCTCCCCCGCCGGGGGCAACTTCGAGGAGCCGGTCACCCAGGCGACCCTGGGCACGGTCAAGAGCTTCCTCGGGCTGTCCTACGACCGCGCCTACAAGCGCTTCTACCCGGCGATCGACCCCCTGATCTCCTGGTCACGCTACCTCGACCAGCTCGCCCCCTGGTACGCCAAGCACCTCGATGCCACCTGGACCGACCGGGTGACGGCGCTCAAGGAGCTCCTAGTGCGCGGCGACGGCGTACAGCAGATGATGCAGGTGACCGGCGAGGAGGGCATCACCACCGAGGACTACGTGGTCTATCTCAAGGCCCTTTTCTTCGACATGGTCTACCTACAGCAGGATGCCTTCGACAAGGTCGATGCCTCTGTCCCCATGGAGCGCCAGAAGCTCACCTTCGACCGGGTCTGGGCCCTGATCGAGCGCGAGCGCAGCTTCCCGGACAAGCCAGCCGCCCGGCAGTACTTCAACAGGCTGACCGGACTCTTCAAGAACTTCCACTACGCCGACGCCGATTCGCCCGACTACCAGCGGCTGCTGGGCGAGATCGACGCGATGGCGGACTAGACGCCCGCGTCCGGGCTAGGAGCCATCGGCGTCCTCGGTGATCCGGTCTTCCCGCCCGGCGAGCAGGTTCTGAATGTTGCTGCGGTGTCGCCAGAACAACAGCAGACTGATCAGGACCTGGGCGCCGATCAGGACCGGCTCGGGCCAGAAGAGCCAAACGATCAGCGGGGCCAGGGCCATGGAGACCAGGGCCGAGAGCGAGGAGATGCGCACCAGCTTGGCCATGACGAGCCAGATCGCGGCGACGCTGAGCCCGATCGGCCAGTAGAGCCCCAACTGCACGCCGAGCGCGGTGGCGACCCCCTTGCCGCCGCGAAAGCCGAAGAAGACCGGATAGAGGTGGCCGAGAAAGGCCGCGAGGCCAGTCGCGGCCAGGGCCTCCGGCCCGGCCCCGAGGAGGTGCCCGGCGAGCATGGGCAGCAGGCCCTTGAGGCTGTCCCCGACCAGGGTGAGCGCGGCGGCCTTTTTCCCCCCGATCCGCAGCACATTGGTCGCACCCGGATTTCCGGAGCCCTGAGTGCGTGGGTCCGGCAGCCCCATCAGGCGGCAGACGAGGATCGCGCTGGAGATCGACCCCAGCAGGTAGGCGGCGATGACGAGTGCGATGTCCACGAGCATGGCGCGCCATTGGAATCGGATCGACCGCGGCGGTCAACTCGAAAAGAGATTGGGTCCGCAAATGAACGCGAATGAACGCAAATCCACTCTGCTGAAACAGAGGGTTGTCCGGAGCAGGCGGTCACCCGCGGCGGGTGTGCCACCCCAAGGCCAAGCCGTTGTGTCTCCGCGCGGTGATTGACGCCCAAGCAACCGGGGAGCCCGTGCGAGCGTCGCGACCCCGGAGCGGGTGGGCGGATTCGCGGACCGTCTGCTTGTAAACCGCCGCCGTCGCCTTACCATCCGGCGAGTGGTCACCAATCACGGGGTAGCACTGTGGATATCGTGTTCCTGCGCGGGCTGCGCATCGAGACCGTCATCGGCATCTACGACTGGGAAAAAGGCATCAAGCAGCCGGTCATCCTCGACCTGGAGATGAGCACCGACGTGGCGCGCGCCGCCGCCAGCGACCGCATCGAGGACGCGGTCGACTACAAGGCCGTCTCCAAGCGGCTCAAGCAGTTCGTCGGCGAGGGGCGTTTCGAGCTGGTCGAGACCCTGGCCGAGCGCTGCGCCGAGATCATCCGCAGCGAGCTCGGGGTGCGCTGGGTCCGGCTCACGGTCAACAAGATCGGCGCCGTGAGCGACGCCCGGGATGTCGGCGTGACCATCGAGCGCGGGGAGCCCTGGTGAGATGCCCTGGGTCTGGGTCAGCATCGGCAGCAACCAGGAGCGGGAGCGCTCGATCCGCGGCGCGGTGGCCGCGCTGCGCGCGCGCTACGGCCCGCTCGAGCTGTCCCGCGTCTATGAGAGCGAGGCGGTGGGCTTCGCCGGTCTGCCCTTTCTAAACCTCGTCGCCGGCTTCGCGACCGACGAGCCGGTCGGCCGCATCAACGCGACGCTGCGCGCGATCGAAGACGCCCTGGGCCGGGTGCGCGGCCCGGAGAAGTTCGCCCCACGCACCCTGGACCTGGATCTCCTCACCTACGGCGATCGCACCGGGACCATCGACGGCTACCGCTTGCCACGCGACGAGATCCGGCGCTACGCCTTCGTGCTCGGACCGCTCGCGCAGCTCGCCCCCGACGAGCGCTACCCGCCGACCGGAGCGACCTACCGCGAGCTCTGGGAGGCCTTCGACCGACCGACGCAGCCAATCCATCCGGTCCCCTTCGATTTCGATAGGGACTGAATGTGCCTGGCCTCAGGGCTGACCCGATCGATCCGCCAGCACCCCGATCCGCAACAGCTCGCGCACCCGATCTCCGGTCTCCTCCCGGCTGCGCTCCTGACCCGCCGGGGTCCAGGACCAGTCGGCCTCCAGCCGGTACGAGCCGATTGGCTCATCGGGAGGCCACCCCCGCCAGTCCGCCGGCGAGAGCATCGAAAAGTAGCTGCTGCCGTCGCCCTTGCGGTAGAGATGATAGGTCTGGCCGGGGATGCGCTTGAAAGTGCAGCGGGCGCGCGTCAGCGCCTGCTCCTGCTGGGCCTCGCGCAACACCTCCCTGGCCTGGGCCTGAAGGGAATGGATCTGCTCGACGATCACCTGGAGCTTGGCGGTCGTGCGGGCACTCAGCATCGCCTCGGCCTGCGCCAACTCCCGCGCCAGATCCTCCGCCTGAAAGGCCGGTGCCAACCGGCTGACCGGATAGGGCGCGCTATGGTCGGGCCCGCGGTGGGGCTTGGATCGCTCATCGTTCATGGGGGCTCTCGCAGGGCTCGCCGGAAGGGTCTCGCGGCGCACCGGGCTCGGCCGGCTCGGACACCTGAGTAACGAGTCAAAAACAAGTGAACAACGCACGGGATCGCTGTCGTAATCGAGCTTATCCTAGCGCCCCGGATGCCCTCGCGCCTCTCGGCTTCGCTGTCCGAGCCTTGTCAGCATCGCAACGATCCGAATCCCTATCCTCTTCCCTGGC
>Ga0114946_10001225_pt1 | contig 17565 bp, 11 predicted proteins | sample WalLakDeSediment_FD_88676 | JGI IMG/M metagenome (GOLD analysis project Ga0114946, IMG submission 88676) | Lake sediment microbial communities from Walker lake, Nevada to study Microbial Dark Matter (Phase II) - Walker Lake 11/02/13 Deep Sediment | ecosystem: Environmental > Aquatic >... | reverse complement strand
CCACTGCTGATATCGTCGCTAGCGCCAATGCGGGCGAATACCCGGTCAATGATTGGCAGTTCAGCTTTGGCCGCAGGGATAAAGCTTCCCATTTGAGCCAGAATGGTAAGCAGGGCTGCAGTGCGGATATAGGTACTTTTTCCGGCCATGTTTGGACCGGTAATAACCAACAGGTGCTTGCTTTTATCCATCTCTATATTATTGGGAACAAACTTTTCTGTCCCCAATTTTTCCACTACCGGGTGCCTGGCATCAACAACCAGGTAATCAATACCGTTTTCAACAACCGGTCGGCAATAGCGATTGTTTTCAGCCAGTTCAGCCAGGCTTTGCATACAATCAAAAAACCCCAGCTTGTGTGAAACGTTTTGCAACTCGGGAAGAAAAGTAATTATTTCTTCCCGGAATTCTTCAAATAGTTTGTGCTCTAAATTGATCAATCGCTCTCTGGACCCGGTGATTTCATTTTCCATTCTGCGCAGTTCATCGGTAGTATACCGTTCGGCATTGACCAGGGTCTGCTTGCGATGGTAGTATTCCGGAACAAGGTCGCTATTTGTTTTGGTAACTTCAATATAGTGGCCAAAATTTCGATTATAGCCAACACGTAAAGTTTTTATTCCCGTTTTTTTGCGTTCATCCTGTTCATATTCGAGAAGCCACTGGCTGGCATCATTAGCTAAAGACCTGAGCCGGTCAATTTCTTCATTGTAACCATCTTTAAATATACCCCCCTCTTTAATGGCCATAGGGGCGCTTTCGGATAAGGCCTGTTCAATTTTCCTGATCAAAGAAGTAAAATCCGGCATCTCATTTAATGTTTTCCGGATTAAAACTGCGTTAAGTTCAGATAGTGTCCTGGTCAGGGGTTTGATGTTTTGCAAAGACCGGTTTAAAGCAATCATATCCCGGGCATTGACCCGTCTGTAGATTAGCTTGCTGCAAAAGCGTTCTATATCGAGGATATCGGCCAGGATGTTCCGTAAATCATGCCTGATAAATGGTTTACAAATCAACTCCTCTACTGCGTCAAGCCTCTGGTTAATTAGATTATGATCGCGCAGCGGCTGTTCGAGCCATGATTTCAGGAGTCTTTTACCCATGGCAGTTTTTCCGTAATCAATTAGACCGAGCAAGCTGCCCTGTTTACTATTTTCCCGGTAAGAGCGAGTTAGTTCCAGGTTACGGCTTGTTACATGGTCAATGATCAGGCTGTTCTCAGAGAAGTATATATCCAGCGAACGATAGTGGTTGTTATCAGTTGGATGATGTAAAGAGTTTAGATATGATACGGCCATAGCAGAAGCGGTAGTCGCTGCAGGAAAAGAGTCTAACTTTTGGTCTTCCCATATTTCAGCGCCCCATAAATTAATGACAATGTTTTTTACTTCTTCTAAATTATAATTAAAGGGAATAATATCTGTTTTGTTTAATAAACTAAAGCCTGATAGCTGTTTAACCTGATTTGCCAAAATTTCAGAGCTACAAAGACACTCTGCAGGGTTAATCCTAGAGAGTTCAGTCTTTATATAATCAAGGGCATCGGCACCACTTTTTTCAGTAGCCCTGAATTCTCCGGTGGTTATATCGACAGATGCCATACCAATAGAGTTTTCCCGGTTGGCATAAATTACTGCCAGGTAATTGTTTGTGCTTTCATCGAGCATTTCGGTATCGGTGATTGTGCCCGGCGTGAGAATTCTGGTGATTTCGCGCTTAACCAAACCTTTAGATGCGGATGAATCTTCTGTTTGTTCACAGATAACAGCTTTATACCCTTTTTTTAATACTTTATTGATATAGTTTTCACCGGCATGCATTGGAACGCCCGCTAACGGTATCGGTTCGCCTTTTTCGGTACCCCGGGAGGTTAAAGCTATCTCCAGTTCACGGGCAGCAGTTCGGGCATCCTCGTAAAAAAGTTCATCAAAATTTCCTACCTGAAAAAATAAGAGTTTATCAGGATGTTGTTCTTTAATTCGCCGGTATTGAGCCATCATAGGGCTGCCCTGATGCAAAGATAGCGCCTCCTAAGGGCTATAGTGATTTAATCGTAATTATTTTTCCCCATCCTGCAGGGATCCGACAAGATTCCAGGTAAGTGCTTTTTCTATTTTCACATTCAACAATTGCCCTTCCAAATGACAACTGCTGGCAAAGTGAACAAGTTTATTGCTTCTTGTTCTCCCGGTTAACATTTGCTCATTGTTTTTACTTCTACCCTCAACTAAAATTTCGCAGGTATTTCCCTTCAAACGCTCGTTAATCATCTTACTAATTGGTTGTTGAACGGCATTGATCCTGCTTAACCGTTCTTCCTTTTCTTTATAACTGATGTGGTCTTCCAGTGATGCGGCTTTGGTATTCATACGTTTGGAATAAATGAAAGCAAAAGCATTATCGAATTTTATTTCTTGCAAAAGCTCCAGTGTGTCTAAAAAATCATTTTCATTTTCTCCGGGAAATCCCACCAGTATATCAGTAGTGATGCTGATTCCGGGCACCTCGGAGCGGATTTTGTTAACCAGGTTAAGGTAATACTCCCGGGTGTACTGACGGTTCATCAGCTCTAATATACGGTTACTTCCTGATTGAACCGGCAGATGGATATGTTCACATATTTTTCTGCTATCCCTTATAACCGCAATTACTTCGTTTGATAAATCTTTAGGATTAGATGTCATAAACCTGATGCGGGCTAAACCATCTATTTGATCTAAGCATGTTAAGAGTTTGGCAAAGGATTCCGGGCCGTAGAGATCATTACCATACGAGTTTACGTTTTGACCTAATAAAGTTACCTCTTTATAGCCTGAGGAGACCAGCTCATGGACTTCTTTGATTATGCTTTCCAGTTCCCTGCTTCTTTCCCTGCCCCTAACATAGGGGACAACACAATAGGCACAAAAATTGTCACAGCCATAGATAACCGGAACCCAGGCGTGAAATGTATTCTTGGGCCGCGAAGGTAAACCTTCGTGCACACGGTTATGCTCCTCAATATCAATTACAGTTCGCTTGTCTGTAAATATTTGCTTAATTAAATCAGGTAGTTTAGTTAAAGCATGAGTGCCGAAGATTAAATCCACTCCGGGAAATCTTTTTTTTAACTGCTGGGCAAAATCCTGTTGTTGACTCATGCAACCCCCAACAGCTATCTTTAAACTGTGTCTCTCTTTTTTGAGGATACTTAATTTTCCCAGCAGCGAAGTTACTTTATCTTCGGGTTTTTTTCTCACTGCACAAGTGTTGATGATAACCAAATCCGCATCAGCCATATTTTCGGTAAAGATAAAACCGAAATTCTCAACGATGGCTGCAATAACCTCGGAATCATTTTCATTCATTTGACAACCATACGTTATCAGGGTATATGTTTTCCCCCGGCCTATTTCCTCATTGACAACATGGCAAGGCTTAAAATCCTGTATCAAATTTATTTCTCCTGTTTTTTTGCCATTAACCGCATCGGTAATGCTATCAACATTTTAATGGCCACGTATAGGCCCCAACCAACAAGCAATCCTAATAAAGCATAGGTGATTCCTTCTATAGTTGTGGGAATACCCGGAACAAAATTCTGCCAGGTATTACGCATAATATCTAGCTCTGCTTCCCTGAGAAAAATAAACCAACGGTTCATTATATTTGCTTCGATGAGCGCATTAAAGGAATGAAACAGCGAATGGTATCTTTCCACAACAGCCTGGATTACTAAACCGGATGAAACAAAAACTTCACTGGTGGAATCAAGGTGATGCTGAATGTACTCTTCGAGGGTAAGCCCCAGTTCGGCTGCAGCGTTTTCATACCGGGATACTGTCGCACGCGCTTCATCAAGGTGACCACCCAGACGTTGCAGGTATTGCCCGTAGTATTGGGGAAATTGCGAAAGGATCAACGCTCCGATTAAAGCGCTAACTCGGTCTAAAAAAGAATCAAAAAATTTTAGAACGCGCTTAAGTATAAGCATTATCAACAAGTCCTCCTTTCTCTTGTTTCATCTAATAAATCAGTTAAAGTTAGCTCAATTTCATTCTATAGTTTCTAACCAGCGAAAGAAAGTGCTCCATAGTATGTCTCTGTGCTCAGAAAAAGTATGATCTGCGCCTTCAATCATCACCAGTTTTTTTGGTTCACGTGCTGCTTCCCAAATCAGATCTGCATCAGCAGGGGGGACATCGTTATCTTTAGTACCGTGAACTATAAGAAAATTACTTTGCTTGATTCGGGTAGTAATTTTAAGTATATCATGTTTTTCCAGGTCTTTTAAAAAATCCTTCTTAATGCTAACCTGACCTTCATTGCTTTTAAGTATGATCAAGCCTTCACTCTCACTCTTTGCTTCACCGTTTACCAGAGATGAGCTAAAGAGTTTTAAGGGCCTGGCAACAGCAGCCCAGCTCGATATTCCCACAACCCGGCTGTCAGATGGTGCATAGCAAATGGCAGTTGTTCCCCCAAAACTCCTTCCGGAAATAATAAATTCACTATAACCTTGCTCAGCGCCCCAGTTTACCACTGAGGATAAATCAGCAACTTGACCGGATAAAGTTAAATCATGCCATGAACCTTCACTTTCTCCGCATCCACTGAAATCAAAAAGAAGAGAATCATAACCTTTTAATAACAAATACTCAGACATTTCAAGGGCCCGGCCTTTACCTTCTTTTGTTCCGGTAAATCCATGGCAGAAGATAAGTAACCTTTTGGTTGTTGCCGCAGCTCTTCGGGATTGTGCATACCATAAAGCAGCAAGATTGTTTCTGCTTTTATTCCTGATAAAGATTTTATACTGTTTACTCATCACTCTTCCCGGAAGCAGTATTGCTTTTTGTTTCCCTGTCAACCTGTATGGCAAAATCAGGACAAAGATATTCACAGAGCTTGCACCCGGTGCAAGCCTGGGGGTCAATCATTTCCGGTGTACCGTCCGTGCCTGCTTTAAGATTATTTTTGGGACAAAATGCGTAACAAATTCCACATTCCTTACAGCGTTTACTATGAACATTAAGTTTGAATTTAGCCTTGCTCATGCAGATGGCTCCTCCGTATATTAATTCTTTCCAGATCTATGGCTCCTGCCGGACAAAATTCCTGGCAGCAGTAACAACGTATACACTTATTATATTCTATTGTCGGTAGTTTATCCTTTAAAGAAATAATTTGCGGTGGGCAGCCGGTAGAGCATTTGCCACAGGCGATACATTTGCCAATGTTAATTACCGGAAATGGTCTTCTCCGGTTCATGTTGTTTCGCAGCCATACCAATGGAAAACGAGCAAGAAGCCCGGCCAGATTGCCATCAGATGCCAATCCGCGATCAAAATCTTTAACCAGGCAATCTTGTATCTCTTTTCCATGTATCTGTAAATCTCCCGGAACCGCTCCGCTAATGCCTCTTGCCCTGGCAACAGCCAGGGTTGTGACCTGGTTCGGTTTGAAGCCGGTAATAACTGCTGCAGCAAGATCAGCGGCAAAAGCATTTTCGGCACCGATAAGCAAACCTAAATGTTTTGGTTTCCCACTACGCGGGCCCATTCCTTCCATCGCTACAACTGCGTCAATAAGTGAAAAGACCGGTTTTACTAAAAGATGAATATCTACCAGGTGCCGGGAAAAATCAAAGGGTAATGGGTGTTCGAAATGCAGCTTTTTCTTCCTTTTTCCGGCCACACAACCATAAGTGTTTTTTACTGCGCCGGTTAAACCGGTTAAAGAGTGAGTTTTAAGCTTCGCCAGGTTAATTATTAAATCCATATCAGTTAATGCGCCGGTTAAATTGTATACATTATCAACGGCATTAGCATCTTCTTCTGTATTGTGTTGATTGAAATATAAAATCTCCGCGCCGGTTTTTAACGCTACATCTTTCATACCGGTTATCTCATAGGTGTACTCTTCCCTGTCGTTACCTGGGCTGTCGCCGATATAAACTTTACACCCAATTTCCCGGATCATGTCAGCTAACACTTCAACTATAAGCGGATGAGTGGTCACTGCTTCTTCAGGAGGGGCTGCAGCCAAAAGGTTCGGTTTAAGCAAAACTTTTTGCCCGGCAGTGATAAAACTGCCAAGCGAGTTCCAGGGAGTAAATATATTGATCAGGCTTTCCCTGATCGTATCATAATGATAACGCTTGCAATCAGCTATTGATACCACACTTTTACCTGTTTCTGTCATGTATTCTCCCGCTTGTTTTTTTTCGTGAAAGTAGGTTAAACAGTTGCTCTTTACTCCTTAAAAAATAATTAATAATTTTTTCGCCTGACAGAGTATGCTTTTTTTTATAATAGAGCAATAAAAGCGATACCAGTAAAATAGGTAATATAATTATCAACCACGGGGCTTTGTCTATCATGGAGAATATTACTTTGATTGAAGCGCTTAATGTAGTGGTTAATACGATACTAACTCCGATAGCCAGTAAGCTGAAAAGAGCAGCGCCAAAAAAAGTATAGATCACAAAGATAAAAAAGTTCATGTGCATCGCACCGGCCGGAAAAGAAATAAAAGTCCTGCTCACACCCCATAGTTGAGCCATAAAAATAGAAAAATTACCGTAACGATTCCATAATGCGCTTAGTTTTGTTTGGTTTTTTTTAGAGCTGGTGAAGCTGTTCTGGTTATTAAAACGGTGTATATAGGTGCCCCTGATCGCTTTCCCTACATGATGGCCCATCAGACCGATACTATAACTGAACATGCTTCCCAATGTGATCCCTAAAGTGGATGCTATTAAAACAGCCCAAAAAGATGCTTTACCCTTGAGGATCATGGGACCGGAAAGCAACACTACAATAGTAGAGGCAAATGGGACACCGGCACTTTCAGCAAACATAGCTACCGATATTCCGAGCACCCCATACCGCGAAACTATCATTTCCATGAAGGTATAAACTTTTTCATATAGCGATAAGTCATCCATTGCTAAACTATCACCGGTTTTCGTTAAAATTTAAGTACCTATCGGATCAAAATAATAGCTACACTACCCTTAAGTATAACATCCTTAAAGCGTGGAACAAAACAACTTACTTTAGTGTTTCGGTTTTTGTTTGCTGAAAGTTGCGGTTATATCGGAAACAAAATTGAGCTTCATCAGATATATATGGTTTGTTAGTGGTAATCATGGAGGCTATATTAATTCCGATACCCGGACCAAGCATTAATCCCTGACCGCACATGCCGACAGCGAGGATTAAACCGCTAAGGTTGGGGGCATAATCAATAATAGGAATACCATCAGGGGTCATCGGGTAGCAACCGCGCCAAATTCTTCTGATTAAAAGATTTTTAAACTTAGGGATCAGAGAGATCATGCGGCTGGCTAATATCGGCAGAAATTCAGACAATGATTCCCTGTAGGTTCCATAAAAGAGTTCTTTCGGGGTATAACAAAAGATAATCTGACCCTCTTTGTTCTGTCCAAAATAGAAATTAGCGGTTTTCCCTTCAGGCCCCGGGCGAAGATCTACAACCAGTGGATCGAGAAAATGGGTTATGGGAGCTGAAATACCACCTTCATGAAGATCCGGAACAACCGGGATGTCTATGTCTAACAGCTTCGCATGTTCTCCGGCGTCGGCTCCGGCGGCAAGTACTACCCAATCTGAATAATAGCTGTCTTTATCAGTCTTTACTCCTTTTATTACGCTACCTTCACGTATATACGCAGTTACAGATTCATTAAACTGATATTTGGCGCCCATTCTTTCAGCTTCTCTTTGAAATGCAATCGGAGCAAGGATTGATGAAACCTGACCATCTTCGGGCGAATAAGTGCCCCCAATTAGACCTACTTCATTTATGCCGGGGATAAGTTCCTTAATCCGCTCCGGTTTAACCCAGTCTATATTTAGCCCTTGCTTAACCTGGTATGGGATCAATCCCTTAAGGGTGTCACCTATATTATTATCATATACCGGGAAACAATAACCACCGCTCTTCCAACCGATATCGAAGCCGTATTCATTTTCCCAGGTAGAAAACATTTTTATGCTTTCAATACAGATACTAATTTTCCCTGCATCAGAATGTGTCGCCCTGACGCCACCAATAGCCGCTTTATTATCACCTTGTCCGGAAGCTGATCTTTTTTCAATGACTAAAACTTTTAGTCCTTTTTTCGCCAGGGCAAATGCAGTTGGGTTCCCTACACTGCCAGCGCCGACCACTATAACATCGTAGTTATTTTTCATCGTTAGTCTCCTCACCTGACGGAGATAGGAAATCACCAAGATGAACTTCAGCAACAAGGGGACGGTGGGAAGGCATAGTTACTTCTGATAAGTCCACCCCTTCTTCCCTGAATATTCGTAAGATTAGCTCTGTGCAGGTTTTACCGTTACAGCCGCCGAGTCCTGCGCGCACAGAAGCTTTAAGTTGGTTCATATCCCTGATTCCAGCCCGTATTTCACGCACTATATCGCTTTTCCTGACTCTTTCGCAGCGGCAGACTATCGGATCTTCCTCCCCGATAAAATTATCTGCCGGCAGTCCCGTAAACATATCACGAATCATAAACCCGGCAACTGTAAGTTTATCAGCATATGGCACTTCGAGAAGTAACAGCCTTCTTTTATTCTGATTATCCCGCTCCTTATAGGCCAAAACCTTCCCTTTACCGACTATATTTCCTTCCATATCGGTTGTTGTAACTTCACTGGCAATGGGAATATCACGATTATTAAATTCAAAAGGGAGCAGCAATAAGGCTTTTTCTTTATGTGGATCATAATCGTTTACCACTACAGTGATAGCCAGTCCCGGGCAGGCCAGAACACATTTTCCACAGCCGATACATTCACCTTCATATTGCGGTAAATCCATTATAGTATTAGGCATTTTAATACAATCATTGGGACATACCTGGGTACAGGGATTACAGGGAATCTCCTGCATACAGCGAATAAGAGGGTAAACAGGCGCTTCAAGATCTTCAGGGATAAATTCTGCAGCTCCTCCCGGTTTGTGCTTTAAAATGTTGCCAAAATCTTCCCAGTGACTGGGTACGGGTAAATCGATACCAATATCCTGGGCTATACGCCGACCGGTTATTTTGCCTGAAAATATAGCAGCTGAAGCTTCGGCAATTTCATTGGCATCACCGGCTGAATAAACGTTCAAGCCATATTCTGTTGCCTTGTGCAGCAGCTCATCAACCGGGCTTAACCCTACGGCGATAAGAACTGTGTCTACGTCAAAAACTTTTTCTGTTCCTTCGATAGGCTTAAATTTATCATCTATAGCCGCAGTAATCACTCGTTCCACTTTTTCATTGCCTTCAATTTTCAAGACTGTATGTTTGGTCCAAATCGGCACTCCCAGTCTTTTAATTTTATCTTCGTGTACTTTATAGCCGCCACAGCGCGGTAAAGCTTCTACCAGGCCGACCACATCTATTCCGGCCTGAAGGGCGTGGTATGCCCCGATTAACCCTACGTTACCGCCGCCAATGATGAAGAGCTTACTGGCGCACTTAACAAGGTCCCGGTTAACCAAAGTCTGAAAAGCGCCTGCGCCGTAAACTCCCGGCAAGTCACACCCGGGAAAAGGAAGGCTCTTTTCACGCGCACCGGTTGCAAATAGCACCCGATCCGCCTTGATTGTTTTGTAAGAGCCATCTTTAGCAACTCCAAATTTACCGTCGCTAAAAACACCGATTACCGTAGAGTTCAGCCAGGTTTTAACCGATGGCAGACGCAGTAGCTCATCTGCTAAAATCTCTCCGATATGTACGCCGCGCGACCCGGCATAACAGTCTTTAACTGATCCGAAAAAATTATGTGTTTGCAAGCTGAGCTTACCACCCAGTTCTTGCTTATCATCAATGATTAACACATCCACTCCGACGTTTCCTAACTCTATAGCAGCGCAGATGCCAGCCGGTCCTCCTCCGATAATTAAAACAGCGGTGGTAATTAAATCTTCAGCCGGTTTAGTATCTTTCGTTACTGCTTCGTCAGACAGATCGGGCGCTTTGTCCAGGCTTTCGACCTTCATGTTGTCAGTAACAGGAGTCATGCAGGATTTTACCGGGACGCCATTGGCTATGACCATACACTGTGAACACTGTCCGTTAACGCAATAAATCCCCTGAGCCCCGCCATCTTTTTCATGGTGTCCGAATACCGTTATACCAGAGGCATATAGCGCCGATGAAATAACTTCTCCTGTTCGGGCTAAATAACTATTACCGTTGAAAGTAAATGGTATGCTGGGATCTTTTAATGGAGGCAAAATTGGGTGCTCGGTGATACGATAAATGTTCTCCCTTTTTGATTCAAGTTCTTGGTGCCTCGATTTTAAAGGCAAAAAGTTTAAATCAGTTATGGTTTTAGCTGATCGCTGCCATGAACCGGAACGCAGAAGGATGTTGTACTGGATATATTGCTCGGGTGTGGCTACGGCAGTTCCATCTGTGCCTTGATCATGGGCGGTTAATAAATAATTAAGTTGCTTATGCGTTAAACGGAATATAAATGGATCTTCTGCCGACAGGTCATTTTCGCTGACGATATCGTAAATACTCTTAACCGGTCCACCTCTGACATGCTCCTTTATCCCCCGGGCAGATAAATCAATAATCAGGTCAAACTGGTTACTTTGCAGTTCTTTAAGCGAACTTATACATTTAACCTGTAAACCTTCTTTCGTTAAAAGGTTTTTTATTCCTGTTAAAATAGCTTTTTCCACATCCGGGCACACCATCTGTTCAGTAAGCATAAGCAGTTCCGGTATATTACCAAGGTAAAGACCAACTTTACTGTCAGACTTAATATCCAGCTCGTTTATTATTTTTAACGGGATTTTTATTGCCAGTTCCGGTCTTTCTTTCAACCAGCTTATTACATCAAGAGCAAGATCAAGACCGTTAGAAACATTGTCTGGTTTAGAGTAGAACTCTTTCAAAGGGTTTTGGTGCGTTTTTACTTTATGCCAATAGTTTGCCCAGGCTTTATCAGCTCCATCCTGCCCCGGCAAACTTTCCACAAGACTGACCCGATCTTCATCCAAACCGGCATAGTTAAGGATATTTTTAACCTGGATTATCCTGTTTTCAGCTTGTGAACTACCTGATTGGTATGGGCAGCTTAATGCATCGCGACAGAGCAAGGCTACACTGTCAACCCCGGATGCCAAAAGATATAGCATTAAGGAAGGGGTAACATTACCAATACAGCTTATCTTAATGTTATATCCCTGGGCATCATTTATCGGGGAACGTGGACAGCTAAAAACAACATGCTTGCCAGCTAAATCTTTTTTTTCAAACACTTCCTGATAACCGGTTAAGGTCTGCGACTCAGTCTGGGAAATAGCTCCGGTTGGGCAAGAGCCGGCACAAATACCACAACCGAGGCAGGTAGTTTCGGATATACGCGAAGTTAAGTTACCTGTACTGGTCAACATAACCCGGGGAATGGAGAATGGGCATGATTCTTCACAAACACCACAGCCGCGACATAATTCAGGATTGACTTTACAAACTGGTGTCGCAAATTCTTTGCCCCAAATAGTAAGCTGTTTATTTTCCTGCGTGAAGGGAATAGCATCAGTAGGGCAAATATAGGTACAGCTTCTGCATCCGGTGCATTTATCGGCAACTTCTGCCAAGTTCGGTCCAATGAACTTATCCACACCGCGGCCAAGGGTAGATATGGCACCCGGTCCATAGTCCTGGCATGCCCGGGCGCAAAGCCCACACATCATACAGCGTTTATGCGGATCTTCTACCGGAAAAGGCGAGGTATCAACACCTTCGAGTCGGGCAAGGTCTTTAATCGATTCTGATGCCGGGCACTGGGCAAGGTATAATTTTAATAAAGTTCTTCGTATCGAAAGTATTTCTTTTGTCCTTGTTTGTACTGAAATTCCGTTTTCTACAGGAAACAAGCAGGAAGCAACCAGGCGTGGCGCTTTCCATCCCTCTTTATTTACTTCTACCAGGCATAGACGGCATGAGCCGCTTGGTGTCAAGGAAGGATGACTGCATAATTGAGGCACATATATCCCATATTCATTTAATACTGCTAAAAGCATATCGCCGGCATTTGCTTCAATAATTCTACCATCAATATTAATAATTGCTTTTTCTTTCATCTGTTTCCTTTCCTTACTCTACGATAATAGCATCAAAGCGGCACCGTGAGCGACAAATACCACATTGTGTACATTTTGTCTGGTCGATACAGTGTAGTTTTTTATTTTCTCCGCTTATTGCCTGAACAGGACAATACTTGGCGCAAACTGCGCATCCGGTGCAAGCATCGGTTATCGCATAGGTGATCAGGTTCCGGCATACCCCGGCCGGACACCTTTTTTCTTCTATATGAGCTGCATATTCTTTATAAAAATGTTTAAGAGTGCTTCGTACCGGGTTAGGGGCAGATTTACCCAGGCCGCATAATGAACCCTTTTCCAAAACATCAAGCAGCTCTGATAAGAGATTTAAGTCGTCAATGTGTCCTTCTCCCTGACAAATCCTTTCTAATATTTCTAACATACTGTTAAGCCCGTACCGACAGGCGGCGCATTTACCACAGGATTCTTCGGTGAGGAATTCGGTAAAATAACGCGCTATATCGACCATACAGGTGTTTTCATCCATAACGATCATTCCGCCGGATCCCATCATTGATCCTTCCCCGGTGAGGGTATCAAAATCAACCGGTAAATCGAGCAGGCTGACTGGTAAACATCCTCCAGATGGGCCTCCGGTTTGTACAGCTTTAAATTCTTTATCGTTCTGAATCCCGCCGCCTATATCATAGATAATTGAACGAAGGGTTGTTCCCATCGGCACTTCCACTAACCCGGTGTTTTTTACTTTGCCAACTAATGAAAATACTTTTGTTCCACTACTTTTATTGCTACCGATCTTGTTAAACCATTCGCCGCCATTTTCCAGAATCAAAGGTATGTTGGCAAAGGTTTCAACGTTATTTAATACTGTTGGTCTGTCATAAAGACCTCTCTCAGCAGATCTGATATATTTTGCCCTCGGTTCACCTACCTGACCGCTTACCGATTGCATCAATGCTGTTGATTCACCGCAGATAAATGCCCCAGCCCCACGATTAAGACTGATATCAAAAGAAAATTTAGTTCCGGCGATATTCGCGCCAAGTAAACCTAACTTATACGCTTGTTCCAGTGCGATGCGTAAATGCTTCATCGCGCGCGGATATTCTTCCCGTACATAGATATAACCTTCACTGGCTTGTACAGCATAAGCACAAATAACCATCCCTTCAATTACTGCATGGGGATCGCCTTCCATTATACTGCAGTCCATAAAAGCTCCCGGGTCGCCCTCATCGCCGTTGCAAATAACATAGCGATTATCGGCCTCTATTCCGGCCGCTGTATCCCATTTAATACCAGTAGGAAAACCGCCTCCGCCTCTGCCCCTTAGCCCGGATATTTTCACCTGTTCAATCACTTCAGTTGGCTCTTTGGTTTTTAAAACATTTAGTAAAGAGCTGTAACCGCCGTTTCGGATATAATCACCGATATCGAGAGGGTTTATTTGTCCGACGTTTTTTAGGGCTAATTTTTTTTGACTGGAATAAAACGGTATTTTGGCATAGTTATCAATGCCGTTTTTACCGTCCCGATAAAGCAACCTGTCAATAATATTACCCTTCAATACGGTTTCTCTGATAATTTCATGTACATCATCCACTGCTACTGCAGTATAAAACGTTCCAGCAGGCATCAATATTACCAGGGGCCCTTTTTCACAGAGCCCGTGACAACCGACCTGCTTAACACCCAGTGAAATGTCGGCTGACACATGGAATTCCTGGATCGCTTTCTCAAAAGCTGACGCAATATTAAAGCTTCCCTTGGCCAGACAACCGGTTCCTGAACAGACTATTATCTCAGTTTTGCGGAGATCTTGATTTTTAATTAAATCCAGTCGTAAACTATCCAGTTTACTTACTGAATCTATTTTGTGTTCGTAATTTACAGTAACAAGGGGTACTTCTTCTTTTACCAGTTCGGTTATGTTTTGATCGTCACTGGAACATATTTTTATCTGTTTACTTAATTCAGAAGAATTGAAATCACCATGATACTTACAATCAATAACCGCAACCGGTCCCATAGCGCAGGCGCCTACACAGTGCACTGAGTTTAAGGTAATTTTTCCATCTTCAGTTGTCTCACCAGGCTTAATGCCCAGTTCGTCCCGGGCCTGATTCATTAAAAGTGAAGCTCCGCGAATATGACAGGCAGTTCCCTCGCAAATATTGATGCGATGCCTCCCCCGGGGTTTAAGCGAAAATGATTTATAAAAAGTAGCCACTGAGTATACCTGTGAGTGGGGAATATTTAGTTTTTCAGCTATGTAGCTAATGGTATCGGGAGAAAGATAATTTAGTTTGGACTGCGCATCCTGCAAAATCATAACAAGGTTAGCCGGGTTAAATTTATAATCAGTAATTATTTCATCAATCGTTTTTAGAGAACTAATCATTATTCAATTCCTTTAAATATTTTCTTTGTAACCAAGCAGATATTTAACACCAAAAATTATTATAGCACTAGAAAATATCTTAGGCAAACATATTATTGTATATATTTATGTGATTGTTAACAAACATCGGGCAGGTAGAGGAAAAAGAAGTACATATTAAAACCAGGTTCCAACAGGCCTTTAACTTACCGCCGGAATCTATTCGCTTTCCATCAGCAGCTGAGTTACCGTTATCGCCTCTGGATAACTTTCGCTCAACCTCCAGTCAGCTACTCTGTTCCGCACTGCGATTGACGTCAGGTTCCTCTGCCAGGAGATTACCCTTCGTCTCTTTCAGTAATCCAATACGAGGTTTAATCCTTGCTAGGATTCCGGTAAGCCCTTCATCCACTTCGGCTTTCGCCCCGATTAGACCCGGTTCGTCTTTCAGTCTCTCGAAACCTGGCAACTACATTATTGATCTTATATTCTAACTTGTCAATACCTTTTTAATATTAAAATGAATTTACGCAAAAACTTTATGGATCTTCTCTAAAGCCCAGTCCAACTCATCTTTACTAATTACCAGGGGTGGAACAAATCGTATCACGTTTTCGTGCGTTTCCTTCGCCAGCACTCCTAAGGTCATCAGTTTTTCACAATACGGCCTGGCTGCTCCAAATAGTTCGATACCGACCATCAGGCCGCGTGCCCTGATCTCTTTTATGTCCGGACTACTAATCTCGCTAAGTTTCTTGACAAAGTATTTTCCACTTTCCAGGGCTTTGTTGTGCAGCTGCTCTTCTTCCATTACTTCCATAGCAGCTATGGCCACTGCGCAAGCCAGTGGATTACCGCCAAAAGTTGAACCATGTGAACCCGGTTCAAACACACCCAGTATTTCTTCATTGGCAGTTATCGCTGAAACCGGTAATACGCCGCCACCGAGCGCTTTGCCCAGGACATAAATATCCGGCACAACTCCTTCCCATTCACAGGCAAACATTTTTCCCGTCCTGCCAAAACCAGTCTGAATTTCATCGGCTACAAATAAAACATTATTTTCCCGGCATACCTTCTGCGCTTCCGCTAAAAAACCATCAGGGGGTATAATTATACCGCCTTCACCCTGTATAGGTTCACAAATAAAAGCGGCGGTGTTTGGTGTTATCGCTTTTTTTAGCGATTCAATATTACCATAGTCTATTAACTTAAACCCCGGTGTTTGGGGACCAAAACCATCGTTATATTTATCATCAGAGCTGAAAGAGACGATAGTCACGGTACGACCATGAAAATTGCCGTTGCAGGCCACTATTTCAGCCTGGTTACTTGCTACTTTTTTAACCCGGTAAGCCCAGCGCCGCACTGCTTTAATGGCAGTTTCAACCGCTTCTGCGCCTGTGTTCATCGGTAAAACTAAATCTTTACCGGTCATGGCGGCTAGTTTTGCACAAAAAAGACCCAGTTGATCGTTTTGGAAAGCCCGTGATGTAACAGTAATTCGATCAGCTTGCTCTTTTAAGGCTTTTATTACTTTTGGGTGGCGATGACCGAGGTTCATCGCCGAATAGGCGCTGAGCATATCCATATATCGGTTTCCTTCCGGATCTTCAACCCAAACGCCTTCTCCCTTGGATAATACAACCGGTAAAGGGAGGTAATTCCGTGCGCTATACTTCTCTGTTAAGGTTAATATTTCAGCTGTTCCGGCCAATTACAAAACACCTCTTTTTTTAAATTTTTCAAAGCACTTTGATTGCTATTTTTTGAAATACATATTGTGCATTTTCTGCTCAATAATCTTATACCTCTGGTAAACACCTTCCCATGATTTATACGGTTTATTCTCCGGCATACTATTCCACTTATCCCTGATTTTCAGCCAAAAAGACTTAGCGCCATTTTTCGGTGGGCCGCCGGTGTTTAGAACCAGGTAGAATAGACGAACCTGCTCTTCGCTTAAAGATTTCATTTTATTTAGTTTCAGCTCACGTCGGTAGCTTTCATATATGTTTTTGAGTTCAGCTGGGGATAAATCGGGTGCATGTATATTCACGCTGAGGCTTCTGCTGGCGATAGTTAAAGGTTTTGTGTCAGGCATGTCATTTTTATGACCGGTAAACGGTAACTGTGCCCGGCCATAGTTAATTTGCAGTGTTACCCGGGAAAAAATTGGCTCTAACCCGGTCAATATGTAAACAATTACGCCATGTTTGCGGAAACCGGTAGCCTGAGAGATATTTATTGCTCTTTTCCCCAGATGATATAGTAACGCCCCCGGTTGAACCCATATTGCTTTTACACTGTTTTTATAGGGAAGGTAAATTTCACTTTTTAAAAACGAAATATTATCCGGCATTTTACCGGCGCTGTCCGCAGCGGTGCTTCCCTTTTGATCTACAGTCTCTGCTTTAACAGTTTCTTCGACCCATTTAATGGCGCTTTCCAGATCGTTATCAAAAGGTGGTTCAGCGCTGTCAAAAAGCTCCTCACGAATCTGGCCAATCCAATGGACTATTTTACTGATCACGAAATCGCTATTGACTAAATCACGGTAACCGATTGCTATATTTTTATTCAACCCATGTAGATCATCTTCATCTATTAAGGTGTTAATTGCAATGCGTTTGGCAGTTCTAATTATATAGGGGATATCTTCTTTGGTTAAACTACCATTAATAACTGCAGCAATGGCATAAGCTTGTTCAAGCGCATTATGTTCTTGCAGTTCCGGAGGCGCTTCCTGACTGATTATTTTCCATAAATCCTGATTGGGCACTAACTGGACCCTTTCCGAGAAGATCCTGTATTTAAACAAGATGCTGCGAAAAAAGCAGCATCTTGTTACACCCGATGGCAGGGGAGACAGGACTTGAACCCGCAGCCTACGGTTTTGGAGACCGTTGCTCTGCCAGTTGAGCTACTCCCCTATCGAAACATATTTTATGCTATTTAAAGACGACTGTCAATGAAAAGATGGTTTTTATAGGCATAATTACAGACCATGTGCAGTTTGGGCTATAATCTCTTCCTGAAGCTGCCTGTTTAGATTATTAAAGTAATCGCTATACCCGGCAACCCGCACGATCAGGTTG
>Ga0114946_10001224_pt1 | contig 17566 bp, 10 predicted proteins | sample WalLakDeSediment_FD_88676 | JGI IMG/M metagenome (GOLD analysis project Ga0114946, IMG submission 88676) | Lake sediment microbial communities from Walker lake, Nevada to study Microbial Dark Matter (Phase II) - Walker Lake 11/02/13 Deep Sediment | ecosystem: Environmental > Aquatic >... | reverse complement strand
TAGATGGTCTGGAGCACCGCTCGCAAGCTGGCGACCTCGGGTTGCTTGCGCCGGGCGAACTCGCAGCCTTGCCGCGCTTCGCCAGGCCGGCCGAGCTCGCGGCAGGCTTGCGCGAGCAGCAGCGCGGCGTCGACCTGGGCCTGCTCGGACTCGAGCGCGACGAGCCGGCCGGCGACCTTGATCAGGCCCTCCCAGTTTTGGTCGTCCATCTCGATCACGCGCAGCTGATGCAGGGCCTCGAGGTCCTTGCGCTGGCGATCGATCCACGCGGCGAGCAGCTCGCGGGCGTCGTCCTTGGCCCCGCGAGCCTGACGCAGCGCGACCAGGCGCAGGGTCGGGCCACGCTCGGCGCCGAGGTCGTTGTCGGCGGCGGCGCCCATGCGCAGGGCCTCGAGCGCGAGCTCGAGCTCCTCGGCGACGCTGGCCGCGTCGATCGAGAAGGCCTGCTCGAGGTCCTCGATCGCCTCGCCGAGCTGATCGACGCTGCGCCGGACCTTGGCCCGGGTGGTGAACAGGGCGAGGCGCAGGACCGGGTCGCTGGTCGCCTCGAGGGTCTCGCTCAAGGTCGAGATCGCGTCGTCGGCGTGGCCGTTGAGCCCGAGCGCGGCGGCGAGATCGATGCGCAGGTTGACGTCGTAGGGGGTCACGGCGGTGGCCTTGCGCAGCAAGCTGATCGCCGCTTCGGGGTCGCCGAGCTGATCGCGTTGAACGACGGCCGCCTCGCGCAGCAGCGCGACCTGGCGGGCCGGATCGGTGGCCTGCTCGGCGACGGTGCCGAGCATGGTCACGAGCCCGCTCCAGTCGTTGGCGGCCCGGTACGCGCTCTCGAGCCGCACACGCACGGGCTCGTCGTGGGGCACCCGCGCGTAGGCTTGCTCGAGCGCCCGGAGCTCGCCGTCGGACTCGCCCATCGCGGCCCGAAGGTTGGCCAGCTCGATCGCAAGCGCGCCGACTTGCGCCTCGCTGGCGCCGAGCAGGCGCCGCTCCATCAAGCTGGCGCGCTCGTCCTCGTCGAGCTCGGTGTCGCCCCACTCGAGCAGCGTGGTGAGCAGCTGAGCGTCGTTGGGCTGGGCGTCGAGGGCCTGGCGGATGACCATCAGGGCCTCGCTCAGATCGTCGGCCCGCAGCCGGCTAGCGAGCTCGATGCTGAGGGTCTTGATCGCCTCGGCGTCGCTCCGGCCTTGCGCGGCCATCAGCTGGTTGCGGAGCAGATCGAGGAGCTCGGTGACGTTACCGGAGCGCTCGAGGTACTCGGCGAGCAGCAGGTTGGCCTCGGTCTCCTCGGGGTTCTCGAGCAGCGCGTCGTTGAGGATCTGGATGGCGTCGTCAGCCCGATCGTCGCTGCGCAGCAGCGCGCGGGCGAGCTGGAGGCGCAAGACGTTGCGGTCCTTGGCGTCCTGGATGCCGTCGAGGGTCTCTTCGACGAGGCGCTCGAGCCGGTCGACGGTGCCGAGCTGGCTGTAGAGCCGAGCGAGCGGCTCCCAGGCCGCGCGGATGGTTGGATCACGCTCGACGAGGCTCTCGTACAGCTTGACGGCCAGGGTCAGGTCGCCCTCGGGGTCGCTCGCGACCTCGGCCAGCTTCTCGGCGGCGGGCAGGACCTTGTCGAGATCGGCGAGCTCGGCGGCCTCGGTCAGCCACTTGACGGCGCCGGCGAGATCGCCGGCTTCGCGGCGGCGCTCGGCGAGCCCGAGCAGCGCCCAATCGATCTGGCTGACCCCGTCGATCACGTTCTCGGACAGCTCGACGGCGCGCAGCATCAAGGCCTCGGCGCGGTCCCAATCGGACAGGCCGAGGGCCAGATCGACGGCCTCGTGGGCGCGCTCGAGGCTGGCCTCGGGCTGCTGCAGGCGGTGCTCGAGGCAGTGGAGCAAGACCTTGGCGTCCTCGGACCGACGCGCGACCTTCTCGTAGAGATCGAGGAGCGCGTCGTTGCCGATGTGCTGCTCGCAGGCGCGGGCGAGGATCATCGCGGCCCGATCCCAGCGCGCGTCATCCTCGAGCGCGACGTTGAGATCGGCGATGCCCTCGAGGATCGACTCGGGGTCGGCGAGGAACACCTCGGCCATGCGGAACCGGGCGTCGGCCCGGGTCTCGGCCTGATCGGCGCCGAGGTTGGCGAGCCGCTGGAGCAGCTCGACTTGGCGCTCGGCGTCGCCGGTCGAGCCGGCGATCCGAGCTTGGGCCCGCCAGACGTCGACCTGACGCACGCCGGTGGCCTCGGCGTCGGAGTAGAGCTGGATCGCGCGATCGAACTCCGAGCGGCTCTCCATGACCTCACCGAGGCGCAAGAGCAGCTCGCAGCGGACCAGGGCCTCGTCGCCGCGGCGCATGCTCGCGAGCCGGTCCTCGAGCAGCTTGGCGTAGCGCTCGGTCCGGCCGAGGCGGATCGCCAGCTCCTTGACGGCGTCGTGGAGCAGCGGCGAGCTGGGGTCGGTCTCGACGGCCTCGAGCCGGGCGTCGAGGGCCTTGTCGGGCTGCTCGAGGTCGCGCTCGAGCACGTCGCCGAGGGCGCCGAGGATCCGCGCGCGGCGGCGCGGGGCGGTGACGTTGGCGAGGCGGGTGTCGAGCACCCGCCGCAAGAGCTCGAAGTCGCCGCGCTTGCGCAGGGCCTTTTGCAGGGTCGGGGCTTGGCTGTCGTCCTCGGCGATCGCCTCGAGCACGGACTCGCGCAGCTCGTTGGCCTTGTCGGCGTCGTCCTTGTCGGCCGCGATGCTCGCGAGCTCGAGGTAGACCTCGGCGCCGCTGAGCGGGGTCGGCTCTTCGCCGCCGCGGCGCAAGCTCAAGAGCAAGGTCCGGTAGGCCCGCTCGGCGCGATCGAGCTGCCCGGCCTTGTGGGCCGTCTCGGCCAGGGCCCGGAGGATCGACACGTTGCCGGCGGCCATCTTGGAGGCCTGCTCGAGCTGGTCGATGGCCTCCTCGACCCGCTCTTGCGCGTGCGCGACCCGAGCGAGGCGAACGTGGACCTCGGCGCGCTGGGCCGAGCGCCGCCGGCCGAAGCTCTCGATCAGATCCTCGAGCAGCGTGCGGGCCTCGTCGAGGCGCCCGGCGCCGCGCATGCCGTCGGCGAGCATCTGCTTGAGCCGGCGATCCTCGGGCGCGAACTCGTGGGCGCGCTCGAGCACCGGGACCGCGGCCTCGGGGGTCCCGAGCTCCTCGTAGAGCTCGGCGGCCTCGCGGGCGTAGGCGACGACGGTGTTGGGATCGCCGACCGCCGTCGCGGCTGCGGCGAGGGTCCGGGCGAGCGACTCCTTGTCCTCGCGCTCACGATGCAAGCGGATCAGCAGCTTGCGAACCTCGCCGTTGCGCGGGGCCTCGGCGAACGCGGTCTCGAGGGCTTGCACGGCCTTCTCGCGCTGCTCGGCGGCGATCCGGGCGCGCGCGAGCTTGAGCAAGAGGGCGACGCGCTCGCTCTCGGGCGTGTCCTCGAGCCGGCGCTCGAGGTGCTTGGCGGCGGCGTCTGGACGATCTTGCGCGGTGTAGAGCCGCGCGAGGGCGTCGAGCGCCGAGTTGTTGGGGGCTAGGTTGACGACCGCCCGGTAGCTGGCGATCGCCCGCTCGGGATCATGGAAGCGGGTCTCGGCCAGCTTGGCCGCGCGCAGGAACAGCGTGGCCGCCCCCTGAACGTCGCCGTTCGCGGACACGCGCGCGGCTTGGTCGGCGAGGATCTCGGCGAGATCTTCGTAGCGCCCGCGCTGCTCGAGCAGCTCGGAGATCGCGGCGATCGACTCGGCGTGGCCCGGGGCCTCCTCGAGGTTCTCACGCAGGGTCTCGACCCGGCCGCCGCGGGCCTCGAGCACGCCGGTCAGGCGCGAGAGCTCGAGCCGCAGCTCGAGCCGGCGGTCGTCGTCCTCGGTCATCTCGAGCTCGCGCAGGCGCAGGCCGATCAGCTCCGAGACCCGATCCTCTTGTTCGCACAGCGTCGCGACCCGCGCGATGTCCTCGAGCTGGGGGTCGTCCTCGGCGAGCACGCCCGTGTAGAGATCGATGGCGCGGCTGAGCTCACCGTCGTCGGCGAGCATCTCGGCGGCGCGGCGACGCATGCTCCGGGAGGTCTCGGGATCGACGGGCAAGGTCGCGCCGTCGAGCAGGATCCGCACGGCTTGATCGAGCTCGCTGGCGTCCACGCACAGCTTGACGAGCTCCTCGAGCGCCCAACGAGCGGCGCCCTCGGGCGCGAGATCGCCGCCGGCCTCATCGCCGCGAGACCACATGCGCGCGGCCTTGCGATACAGCCGAACCGCCGTCTGGCGGGCGAGATCAAGCTGATCTTCGCCAGCCCCGAGCGCGATGCGGGCCGCTTCGCGGAGGTGATCGAGATCGTTCTCGCTCAGCGCGTCGAGCCGCAAGAGGGTCTGGATCAAGTTGGGGTTCGGACCGGAGCCCGAACCGGAGGGGCGCCTTTGAAGCTCGGCGAGGACGCCGAGGGCCTCGATGTGGGTGGGCTCGTGATCGACGCCGCGCTGAGCTGCGGCCGTGGCCTTGTCGATCGCGCCGGTCCGCTCCCACCAGCGCGCGACGAGGAGCTCGAGCGCGCGCGCGAGCGTGGTCCGCAGCTCGGCCTGGTGCTCGGCGATCGCTCGCTCAAAGGAAGACGCGAGATCGGCGTAGGCGTTGGCCGCTTCGGCGGACGCCTCGAGATCGGCGATGATCGATCCTTCGGGTCGCTCGCGGGCGATGATCGCTAGCAACGCGGCAGACGAGGCCTCGGCCCAGCGCCCGGCCCGAGCCGCGCAGCGCGAGACCGCCTCTTGCGAGTCGATCCGCCGGGGATCGAGCTTGGCTGCGGCGGCGTAGGCGTTGGTGGCGGTCTCGGCGTCGCCGAGGGCGGTCTCGTGGATGCGCCCGGCCTCGAACAGCAGCTGGGCCGAGCGGGCCTCGGACGACGCCGCGCGCGAACCGAGCTCGAACGCCGCCGCGGTCGCCTGCCAGCTGCCGGTTTGCTCGCCGAGGCGCAAGAGATCGTGCTCGAGGGCGACGTCCTCGGGCGCGAAGGGCAGGGCCTGGGCGAGGACCTCGTGGGCCTTGGTGGGTTGATTGGCCCGGGTCTCGTAGAGGTTGGCGGCCTCGCGCAGGAGCCGGGCCTTGTCCTCGGGGGTCGGGGCGGCGGCGAGCCGCTCGTCGAGGATCGCCAGCCCAGCTTCCCAGTCGCCGGTCGCCCGGAACGCCTGGGCGAGGGCTTCGCCAGCGAGCGGCCCGCAGGAGGCGACGTGGAGCAGGGCCTGGAGCCCGGCGCGGGCCTGGGCGTCGCCGGGCTCGACCCCGAGCGCGCGGGCGTAGGCAGCGGCGGCGTCGTCCGGCTTTGCGAGCTTTTCGCGATAGATGTCGCCGATCCGAATGAAGGTCGCGGCCGCGCGCTCGCGGCCGATCCCGGCCGAACGATCGAGCAGCTCAGCGAGCTCGGCGAACCGCCCGGTCCTGCTCATGAGCTGGTCGAGGGCGTCGAGGGTCTCGGGCTCGTCACCGAAGCCCTCACGGACCTCGATCCAGGTCGCGGTCGCGCCGGCGTCGTCGGTCAGGCGATCGCTGAGGATCTTGGCCGCGCGGATCAGGTCGGCGCGGCGCTGCTGGGCGAGCACCGGTGAGCCGGCCCGGGCCCGGAGGGCCTCGACGAGATCGGCCCAGCGCTCGTTGGTCTCGAGCAGCTCGATGACCGCGTCCCGAGCCTCGAGGTCGTCGGCGTCGATCTCGAGCCGGCGGTTCCAGTTGGCGAGCGCCCGATCGGCTTGATCGAGGCGCTCGGCGAGCCGCGCGGCGTCGCCAAAGATGGTCTTGCGCACGGCCGAGACCCGCTCGAGCCGAGCGAGGGTCTCGAGCACGTCGAGCCGGCGGATGTTGTCGCCGGCGCCCGCGAGCAGCTCGGCGAGGCTGTGCGCCGCGGCGAGGGCGGCGCTTTGCTCGGGCTCCTCGGCCTCGAGCACCCGGGCGTAGAGCTCGATCGCGGTCTCGTGATCGTCGAGGAGATCGCGGTAGGCGTGGGCCGCCTCGATCAACAAGGTGGTCCGCTGGCCGCCGTCGCTGGCCTCGGCCGCGACGACCAAGGACGCCGCGTGGAGATCATGCTGGCCCGAGCGCTCGGCGAGCTGGCGCAGCTGCTTGCGCGCGTCGGCGTCACCGGGATCGATGGTCAGCAGCGCCGCGTAGTGCTGCATCGCCCGGCCGTCTTCGCCAGCGATGCCGAGCCGACTGCCGAGCTCGCGATACAAGCCAGCGCGCTCCTCATCGCCGACGAAGGTCAGCGCGCGCTCGAGCACGCGGACCACGTCGGCGGGCCGCTCGGCGGCGTCGTAGTTCTTGCGCAGCAGCGAGAGCGCCCGGCGACGCAAGGGCAGCTGGGCGCGCTCGTGCTCGAGCAGGCGCTCGAGCTGGGCGCAGGCCTCGGTGTGGCCGGCGCTCTCGTCGAGCAGCGCCTCGAGCTCGTCGAGGGCCTTTTGCGGATCATCGAGGCGATCGAGGAAGCACGCCGCGATCTCGACCCGCAGCGAGCGGGCCTCGGTCGCCGGGAGCTGGGGCAGGCGACCGCGCCACAGGCCGATCAGATCGCTCCACCGCTCCTGGCGCTCGAGCAAGCGCGCGAGGCTGGTCTCGAGCTTGCTGTTGCCGCGGTCGAGCTCGAGCTGCTTGACCATGTAGTCGGCCGCGCGCTCTTGCTGATCGGCGAAGTCCTTGGCGACGTGGGCCGCGTCATCGAGCAGCCGCTTGCGCGCGCTCTTGTCGGTGGTCGCCGAGAGCGTGCGATCGTAGACGCTCAGGAGCTGATCCCACTCTTCGGCGGCCGTCAGCGTGACCGTGAGCCGATCGAAGGCCCAGGTCGCCTCGGGCGTGCGCGTGATGATGTCGGTCAGCAGCGCGGTGATGACCTCGGGCTCCTCACCAAACCACTCTTCGTGGAAGTTGACCGCTCGCTCGGCGAGCGGACCGGTGATCTCACGGCTGAGTCCACGACCGAGCAGATCGCGGTAGAGCTTGGCGAGGTCGTCGGGTCGTTGGAGGCTCTCCGCGAGCTCCTCGAGGTGGTCCCAAGCGTCGTCGCTGTCGGGCGCATTTTCGGCGGCACGCATCGCTGCGGCAAAGGACTGCTCAGTCTTCGAGGTCATGCTGGCAAACTCCGTTCCATCCGGCCCTGGGGGTGGGCCGATCATGGAGCGAAAGTGTATCAGGGGCGGGCGGCCGACCGTGGGGGAATTGCAGCGAAATTCTCGGGGCGGTTCGACCCGCCACTGCGAGGCCGGACAGGTGGTTGTTGCGGGCACCTGCGGGGGTCCAGGAGCGCTCGCGGGTTTGGTAAGCTGCGCGCCGATGCGGGGCCTACGTCTTGGGGTGCTGGCGTGCACGCTCGCCTGTGCGGCGCCGCCGGCCGGGGAGCGGCCGCCGGAGTTCGGCGAGGACCCCGAGGCCCTCCTGGAGGGGCCCGCCGTATCCGTGACCGGCCTCGCACAAACCGAGCTCGGGGACTCGTACGCGGACGGCTTGCTCGCCCAGGCCCGTGGACGCGTCCGGGGGGGGCGGGTACCTGAGCGGCTGCGCCGCGAGCTGCTCGCGTCGGACGATCCCGATCACCGCCACGCCGGTCGGCTGCTCCAGGCGATCGCCGGCGAGACCCCCGAGGCCCCGCTCGGGCGGGTTCCCACCGCCGAGCCCGAGCCGGATCCGGCCAGCCCGCGTGATCTTCCGCGCGATCTCCCCGTGAGCGAGCCCGAGCCCGAGCCCGAACCCGAGCCCGAGCCCGAGCCCGAGCGCCTCATCGACCTCGAGCTGCTCACGGGTCCGCTCCCCCTGCTGCTGCGCGAGCGCCCCCCGAGCATGGGCTCGGCCACCGACACGAGCGCGGGGGCGACCACGGGTCCGCGTCTGGTGATCCTGACCAGCCTCGCGCTTCGCCCCGAGCCCGACCCGGGGGTCTTGGTGCTCGAGGTCGCTGGCGCGGGCCCCGTCGCGCTCGAGACTCAGGCGCTCGGCGGGGGGCGGGTGCGGCTGTGGGTGCTCGACGCCGGCGCGGTCCCGGGCTTCTTGGCCGCCCGACCCGCCGCGCCGGGGCTCGCGGTCGTGGATGTCCTGCGTGAGGGTCAGCGGGTCGAGATCGAGGTCGAGCTTGGCCGCGGCTGGGCCCTGCGTGGGATCGCGCGCCGCGACAATGGAGCGAGCGTCAGCTTCGAGCAGCGGACCCTCGATTATTGAGCAGCGAGGTACACTCCCGCCGATGTTCGCCGCGACCGAGCACGAACCGGTCCCAGCCTCGCTGCGCGGCGCGCTCGCCGAGGCCCGGCAGAGCCTGCGGGCGGCGCTGACCCGCAATCCGGCCGGAGGCGCGCTCCTTCATCAATATAGCGAGCGGATCATCGAGCTGATCACCCCGGGCGCGGCCCAGGCGGTCGGCCGGGCTGGGGGCGACTTTGGCAAGCTCGCGATCGTGGTGATCGGCGGCCTCGCCCGGGGCGAGCACTGCCCGCACAGCGATCTCGACCTGACCGTGGTCTGCACCAAGCCCGGCCACGAGGGCGACGAGGCGTTCGGCGGGTGGATCCGCGATCTCACCCACCCGCTGTGGGACGCCGGCTTGCGCCTGCGTACGACCGTCCAGCGGCCCGAGGGCTGGCTCGCCGCCGCGACCGAGGAGCTCTCGCTGTGCACGGCGCTGCTCGACATGCGCTTCATCGCCGGCGATCGCCAGCTCGTCGACGACCTCGCCGACGAGGGCCACCGGCGGTTCTTCGGGGATCAGCGCGCGACCTTCCTCCAGCGCTTGGTCGAAGAGATGGACGCCCGCCAGCGCCGCTACGGGACCACGGTCTACACCGTCGAGCCCGACCTGAAATTCGGCCCGGGCGGGACCCGAGACATCGCGATCTTCGAGTGGGCCCTGATGTCTCGGCGCAACCTGCCCGAGCCCTGGGATCCGAGCATGGTCGCCAAGGCCGTGCGCTCGAGCGGGGTCCCGCGTCGGGTCGCGCGCTTGCTCGGATCGGCCCGCGACACGATCTTGCGCCTGCGCGCGGCCTTGCACCTAGTCGCCGGCCGGACCCAAGACCGGCTCAATTTTCAGTACCAAGAGGGCGTGCCCGGGCTGCTCGGCTTGTTCCCGGCCGACGCCGGCGAGCCCAGCGACGCCGAGCTAGTCGCCGCGATCGAGGCGTTCATGCAGGACTACTACCGCAGCGCCAGCGAGGTCCTGCGCTACGGCGGCCGGGTGTTCGCGCGCTGCCAGCCCCCGCGGGTCCGGGCTGACATCGACCTGCGCATCGACGAGCGCTTCCACGTGGTCGACGGCCGCCTGCGCCACTTTGGCAAGGATCCCTTCGCCGACACGCCGGTGCTCGGGCTCGAGGCCCTGATCATCGCCCGCGATCACAACATCGGGCTCTCGGGCCCCTCGGTCGACGCGATCATCGAGGCCGCCGTGGCGATCCCCGAGGGCGACATGCGGCTCGCCGACGAGCCCGAGGCCCAGCGCCGGTTCGTCGATCTGCTCGTCGACCCGGCCGACGTCGGCAGCCCGACGCCGCTCGAGATGTGCCACGAGGTCGGCTTGCTCGAGCGCATCATCCCGGAGTTCGCGGCCTCCCGCGGGCGCATGCAGCACGAGGGCTTCCACGTCTACACCGTCGATCAGCACAGCATCTACGCCGTCGAATTCCTAAAGGCGATCGCCCGCGGCGACCACCGCAAGGACTACACCATGGCCACCGCGGTCCACCTCGGCATCGACGACCCCCGGCCCTTGTACCTCTCGACCCTGCTCCACGACGCGGGCAAGCCCTTTGGTGATCAGCTGGCCGAGGGCGCCCGGATCGTCCGGCTCGCGGCCCGCCGGGCCGAGCTTGGCGAGTCGCTCATCGAGCGCTGCGTGTTCTTGGTGGCCGAGCACCAGACCATGCCGATGCTCAGCCAAAAGCGCGATCTGACCGACGCCCTGCTGATCCGCGAGTTCGCCGAGAAGGTCGGCGAGCGCCGGACCTTAGACGAGCTCTACCTCGTCAGCCTCGCCGACATGGCCAACGTCTCGCCCCAATACCTCACGAGCTGGAAGCTGACCTTGCTCGACGAGCTCTACCTGCGGACCGCGGCCGAGTTCGCCAACCGCGGCCGCCGCGAGACGATCGCCCGCCGGCCCCGGTCCGACGAGCCCGAGGGCCTGCCGCCGCGCTACTACTCGCTCTTCGATCAAGAGCTGCGCCGCGAGCATCGGAGCCTGCTCGACGAGCTGCGCAGCTCGTCCGAGACCATCCTCGTCGACCTCGCCGAGGGCTCCGGGGCCACGCGCTTGACGGTCGTCACCGCCGATCGCCGGGGCCTGCTCGCGATCTTGACCGCCGGCCTAGCCGAGCTCGGCCTCGAGGTCGTCGCCGCCGACATCTTCTCGGTCCCATTCGAGCCCAAGATCGCCCTCGACGTGTTTCGCGTGGTCCCCCGCGATCCCGCCGCGCTCCAGCGCCCCCACGACGACGGCGACTGGGCCGCGCAGGTCCGCCGGCATTTGCAAGAGCGGCTCGCCCAGGCGCCCAGCGGCGAAGCCCTGCGCGAGCCCGCGCCGCCCTTGCCGACGCGCGCGGGCGGTCGCCAGCGCCGGGCGACCACCAAGATCCGCTTTTCCGAAGATCCAGCCGGCTGCCGAACGATCGTCGACGTCGAGACCATCGAGAACCCCGGCGTCGCCGGGCGCATCTCGAGGTCGTTCGCCGCGCTCGACCTCGACATCGAGATCGCCCGAATCAACACGGAGATGCGCCGGGTCGACGCGGTATTTTATGTCAGCAAGCTCGACGACGAGCAGCGCGGCGAGCTGGCCAAGGTGATTCGCGCGAACCTGCGAACGAGGCGACGATGAGCGACGATGAGCGTGCAGATTCACAAGCCCAGCTGTGGGCGGCGATCGGGGCAGGGGACACCGCTGGGGTCCAAGCTGCGCTCGCCGCTGGGGCTGATCCAAACCTCCCGGACGCCAAGGGCGGGCGCGTGCTGCATGGCACGGTCGCCCGCGGGCAGCTCGATTTGATCGAGCTGTTGTTGGACGCGGGCGCCGACCTCGAGGCCCGCGATGACGGGCCTTATGGGCCGCTGACTCCCGTGTTGCTCGCGGCGATCTACGGCCAGGCGGACGCGCTCGAGCGGTTGATCGCGCGCGGGGCGAAGGTCAACGCGAGCGTCCCGGACAGCGAGGACGGGCATGATCGCGTGGGCTGGACGGCCGCGCATTTCGCTGCGAGCGAGGGGCGCTTGGATATGCTCGCAGCCTTGATTCGCGTGGCGCCCGAGCTGCTCGTCTACGAGACGGCCGATCGTCAGCGTCCCTATGCTCTGTGCGAGGATCGACTGTGCAAGGCGCTGCTCTTGACCGTCGCGCAGGGGCGCTCGGTCGATGAGTTTTTGGCCCGCGTGCGGGGGTCCTGACGGTCAGGGATTCGAGAGCCGGCCGCGGCGGAGGCATCACGCGGATGCGTGTGCGGGCCTGACGGGATTCATCTGTGGGTTCCGGTTCGCAAGGTGATGGACGGGGCGGCCCGCGAGCGGCTGGTCGCCAACGTGGTCGGCCACCTGAAGAATGGGGTGTCGCAGCCGGTGCTCGAGCGCGCGTTCGAGTACTGGCGAAACATCGACAAGGAGCTGGGCGAGCGCATCGCCGCGGCCGTCAACCAGGACTGACAACCCTTAAGCGAGGCTCGCGCCGGTCCAGTGACCGGTGCGCGGCCACCCGTGGTAGATCCGCCGGTATGCGGCGGTTGTCCAAGCTCGTCAGGCTCTGCGCTCTACTCGTGCTGTCGTCGCCAGCGTTGCTCGCTTGCGACGGCGACAAGCCAGCCACGCGCAACCCCAGCGATCCCGACGACTCGCTCGGCGACGGCTCGCTCAGCGGCCAGGGGCCCGGGGGGATCGGGCAGCTCACCGCGGGCATGGCCGACGCCGATCCCAAGGTCGCGGAGGCCGAGGCCCTGCTCGCCGAAGGCAAGCACGCGCGGGCGCTCGCGACCATCGACGAGGCGATCGCGACCAACCCCAATCACGCCCGGTTTCACTATGTCCGCGGCAACGCCTTGAGCTACCTCGACCGCGACGACGAAGCGGCGGCGGCCTACCGCAAGGCGATCGAGCTCGACGAGACCGACGCGCTCCCCCACGCGGCGCTCGGCAATCTCCTGGCGTTTCGCCCGGGCGCGACCGTCGGCGATCAGGACCAGGCGATCGCCGCGTACCAAGCGGCGCTGACCCTCGATCCGCGCCTCGCTCCAGCCCACCAATCGCTCGGCGCGCTGCTGCTCAACCGCGGCCAGCTCCAGCAGGCCGTCGAGGCCCTCGACACCGCCGAGCGCCTCGCTGGCAACGTCGAGAGCGCGTACCTGCTCGCCCAGGCCCACGGGCAGCTCGGCAACGACGAGCAGGCCCTGGCCTTCGCCAAGAGCGCGGTCGCCTACGAGCCCGGGGCCAGCGGCGTCGATCTGCGCCTGCTCTACGCCCGCTTGCTCATGAAAGCCGGGCAGCCCAAGGACGCCGCCCGCGAGTTCGAGCGCGCCGGCAAGCTGGTCCCGGACTCGCCGCCGCTGCGGCTCGAGGTCGCGCGTGGGCTGCTCGAGCTCGGCGAGCCCGACGCGGCCATGGTCCACATCGAGTGGCTAGTCGAGGTCGTGCCCAACGAGGTCCCGGTGATCGTCAACCATGGGCGGATCCTCGTGGCCCAAGGCAAGCCCAAGGACGCCGTCGCGCGCTTCGACGAGGCCCTCGCGCTCGCGCCCGATTCACAGGCGGCCCAGACCTACAAGATCGAGGCGCTCGTCGCCGCCAAGCGCTGCAAGGACGCGCTCGCCGGGTTCAACGCCCTCGCCAAGCAGCTCGGTTGGGACAAGCGCGAGCCCAAGCCGCGCGCCCTCGACAAGGCCCAGGGCTACCTCGACGCGGGCAAGTGCAAGTAGCGGACGGTTGTCGTCGATCCTCAACCCGGGGTATAACTTCGGCGCATGCGCCCAGATCTCGAGAAGCTCATCCACAAGGCTCGCAGCGTCGACATGACTGGCGCGCAGCGGGAAACGCAACGGCGCAGCTTCGCCTTTGGCAACACTCACATCGAGAACGAACACATCACCCGCAAGCACATCGAGGAAGCGGCCGAGAAAATCTCGCGCGATGACGGCAACCGGGAGCGAGCGTGACGAGTGACCGGGTGAGCTCGCCCGCCGAGGCTGAGCCGCTGCCCGAGCTCACGAACGAGCAGCGAGCGCGCCGCGAGGCCGAAAATGGTGTCCGTCAGTACGACAGGATGCTGGAGGCCATCAACGCTGGGCTCAATGCGCAGCGTTTCAAATTGCGGGTGTCGGCACTTCAGTCTCTCAATCGAGAGGCTGTCATGGGTCTTCAGATCAGCGCGGGGCACCCTCGGACCGTGCCTATCATGTGACTACGTCAACGACAACTGGGACGAGATGACAGCGTTGCATCTTTCGTCCTACGTCATGTGGCGGTTAAACTGGATCGCAGCCGACAAGCAGCCGTACTACGCCGCTCTCGACGCCGCTGACGCTGCTTGGAAACACGGGCGCCTCGATGTTTCGGTCATGGAAGAGCTGATGGAGAACCTGCTTGCCGGTCAGTTGCTGAGCGTGTTCACGGCAGCCGGTGGCTCGACGGATCAGGACTGACTCAACTGGGTCCGACCCTCGCGCCGTTGTCTCATCCTTCGGTCGTTAGGCGCGCGCGTGCTGTTCGCGCGACGAGCACCCACCCTACGCGGCCACACGACCGAGCGAGGGATCGGCTTGCGTGACCACACGCGGCGCGGCGGCGAAACCAGCCGCCGGCGGCCAGACTGCGCCAACGGGGCCACCAGGGCAGCTGTCCCTGGGCCAGGGGGATCCCTATACTCCCGGGCACTACGGGCCGCTGACGCGCACGCAGCGGCTCTGGAGCGACGATGGCCATCACTGAAATCCGCGAAGCCCTGACCTTTGATGACGTCCTGCTCGAGCCCGGCTACAGCAAAGTGCTGCCCCGCGACGTCGACGTGTCGACCCGCTTGACCCGGGGGATCGAGCTCAAGGCGCCCTTGTGTTCGGCGGCGATGGATACGGTCACCGAGGCCAACACCGCGATCGCGATGGCGCGCATGGGCGGGATCGGCATCGTCCACAAGAACCTCACGATCGAGCAGCAAGCCGGCGAGATCCGCAAGGTCAAGAAGTCCGAGTCGGGCATGGTCGTCGACCCCCTGACGATCCGCCCGGACGCGACCCTGTGCGAGGCCCTGCGGCTGATGGAGCAGCATGGGTTCTCGGGCCTGCCGGTGGTCGAGAACCCCGGGATCCCCGGCAAGCCGGTCGGGATCCTGACCAGCCGCGATGTCCGGTTCGAGACCAACCTCGACCGCAAGGTCGCCGAGGTCATGACCCAAGACGTGATCACGGTCCCGCAGGGGATCGCGCCGGGCAAGGCCCGCTTGATCCTCCACCAGCATCGGATCGAGAAGCTGCTGGTCGTCGATTCCAAGGGTGACCTGCGCGGGTTGATCACCGTCAAGGACATCCTCAAGGCCGACAGCTACCCCATGGCCAACAAGGACTCGGACGGGCGCCTGCGCGTGGGCGCGGCGGTCGGGACCGCGCCCGACACCATGCTCCGGGTCGCCGCGCTCGAGGCCCAGGGCGTCGACGTGATCGTCGTCGATACGGCCCACGGCCACAGCCAGGGCGTGCTCGACATGGTCCGGGCGATCCGCTCCGAGTTCCCCCACCTCCAGCTGATCGGCGGCAACATTGCGACCCCAGCGGCGTTCACGGCCCTCGTCGAAGCCGGGGTCGACGGCGTCAAGGTTGGGATCGGGCCGGGCTCGATCTGCACGACCCGGGTCGTCGCCGGCGTCGGGGTCCCGCAGATCAGCGCGATCATGGATGTCCACGCGGTCGCGCGGAAGACCGACGTCCCGATCATCGCCGACGGCGGGATCAAGTACTCGGGCGACATCGTCAAGGCGCTCGCGGCCGGGGCCGACTCCGTGATGATCGGCAGCTTGCTGGCCGGCACCGACGAAGCCCCCGGCGAGCTCGTCCTCTACCAAGGCCGCTCCTACAAGGTCTACCGCGGCATGGGCTCGATCGGCGCGATGAAGGCCGGGTCCAAGGACCGCTACTTCCAGTCCGCCGTCGAAGAGGAGCGCAAGCTCGTGCCCGAGGGCATCGAGGGCCGCGTGCCTTACCGCGGGCTGGTCGGCGACAGCTTGTTTCAGCTGCTCGGCGGAATCCGCTCGGGCATGGGCTACGTCGGCGCGGCGACGATCGCCGAGCTCGCGACCAAAGCGGTGTTTCGCAAGATCACCGCCCAGGGCCTGCGTGAGAGCCACGTCCACGACGTGATCATCACCAAAGAAGCCCCCAACTACCGGATGGAATAGCCGAACAGCCATGCATGAGACTCTCTTGGTCCTCGACTTCGGATCGCAGGTCACCCAGCTCATCGCCCGGCGCGTCCGCGAGCTGGGTGTCTTCGCTGAGATCCTGCCCTTCGACGCCCCCCTCGACCGGCTGAAGGCGGCCGCGCCCAAGGGCATCATCTTGTCCGGCGGGCCCGAGTCCATCTACCAGCCAAACGCCCCGCGCTTGGCCCAAGAGGTGCTCGACTGGTGCCTCGACGGCCACCTGCCGGTGCTCGGCATCTGCTACGGCATGTTTGCGATGGTCGCGGGCCTCGGCGGCGGGGTCCGTCCGGCCAACCAGCGCGAGTTTGGCCACGCGATGATCACCGTCGACGAGGGCATCGGGCCGCTCGCCGGGCTGGCCACGGAGCCGGGCCACGAGGAGCCGGTCTGGATGTCCCACGGCGACGAGGTCGAGCACCTCCCGCCGGGCTTTCGCAGCGTCGCGCACTCGCGCAACTGCGCCCACGCGGCGATCGTCGGGGGCGCCCACGCGGGCATGTGGGGCGTGCAGTTCCACCCCGAGGTCAGCCACACCCGCCGCGGCACGCACATGCTCGGGCAGTTCCTCGATCACTGCGGCTTCACCCGGGACTGGTCGATGGGCGCGTTCGTCGAGGAGGCCGTCGAGCGCATCCGGGAGCAGGTCGGCGCCGGCCCCGACGGCGGCAAGGTCATCTGCGGCCTGTCCGGCGGCGTCGACTCCTCGGTCGCGGCGGCGCTCGTCGAACAGGCGATCGGCGAGCGGCTGCACTGCATCTTCGTCGACAACGGCCTGCTCCGAAAGGACGAGCGCGCCCAGGTCGAGGCGATGTTCGCCGGCCGCTTGCACAACCCGCTGATCGTCGCCGACGCCGGCCCGCGCTTCCTCGCCGCCCTCGCTGGGGTCACCGACCCCGAGATCAAGCGCAAGCGCATCGGCGGGACCTTCATCGAGGTGTTCGACGAGCAAGCCCAGACCCTCGGCGGCGCCGACTTCCTGGTCCAAGGCACGCTCTACCCCGACGTGATCGAGTCGGTCAGCGCGCGCGGACCCTCGGCGACGATCAAGACCCACCACAACGTCGGCGGCCTGCCCGAGCACATGAAGATGGCCGTGGTCGAGCCCCTGCGCGAGCTGTTCAAGGACGAGGTCCGGCGCTTGGGGGTCCACCTCGGCCTGCCCGAGTCGATGGTCTGGCGCCACCCGTTTCCGGGCCCCGGGCTCGGCGTGCGCGTGCTCGGCGAGGTCACCGAGGCCCGCTGCGCCGTGCTCCGCGAGGCCGACGCGATCATCATCGACGAGATCACCAAGGCCGGCCTCTACCGCGAGCTGTGGCAGGTGTTTGGGGTCCTGCTCCCGGTCCAGAGCGTCGGCGTGATGGGCGACGCGCGGACCTACGAGAACGCCCTCGCGGTCCGGGCCGTGACCAGCGTCGACGCGATGACGGCCGATTGGGCCCACGTGCCCTACGCCGTGCTCGGGACGATCAGCAACCGGATCATCAACGAGGTCCGGGGCATCAACCGGGTCTGCTACGACATCTCGAGCAAGCCCCCCGCAACCATCGAGTGGGAGTAGGGCGGTGGCGCGGGTTCGACACCAAGATCCGGGCGAGCCTGGGGATCCGCAGCCAAGCCCCTCGGTCGAGCTCGTCGATCGCAAGGCCCGCGCCGACGATCAAAATTATGCCCTGCGCCCGCGCAGCTTCGCCGAGTACATCGGCCAGCGCGGGCTGATCGAGAAGCTGCGGATCTATGTGCAGGCCGCCAAGCAGCGCGGTGAGCCCCTCGATCACGTCCTGCTCCACGGCCCGCCGGGGCTCGGCAAGACCACCCTCGCGCAGATCCTCGCCCACGAGATGGGCGTGGTCCTGCACACCACCTCGGGCCCGGCGGTCGAGCACAAGGGCGTGCTCGCAGGGCTCTTGACCGGGCTAGGGGAGGGCGAGATCCTGTTCATCGACGAGGTCCACCGGCTCAGCCCGACCGTCGAGGAGAGCCTGTACTCGGCCATGGAAGACCGGCGCATCGACATTGCCGTCGGCGAGGGGTCGGCCGCGGTCACCCACTCGATCACCTTGGCCGGCTTCACCCTGGTCGGGGCCACGACCCGCACGGCCCTGCTCAGCGCGCCGCTGCGCGACCGGTTTCACATCGTCGAGGGCCTGCAGTTTTACGCCGACGACGAGCTCG
>Ga0114946_10001222_pt1 | contig 17572 bp, 15 predicted proteins | sample WalLakDeSediment_FD_88676 | JGI IMG/M metagenome (GOLD analysis project Ga0114946, IMG submission 88676) | Lake sediment microbial communities from Walker lake, Nevada to study Microbial Dark Matter (Phase II) - Walker Lake 11/02/13 Deep Sediment | ecosystem: Environmental > Aquatic >... | reverse complement strand
GCTGGGACGCCTGATCATGAGCGCCGGCCTGCCGGTCCGGTTGCGGGTGCTGGTGCCGGCGGTGGATAACGCGGTGGCCGGCAACGCCTTCCGCCCCGGCGACGTGCTCCGCTCGCGCCAGGGCCTCACCATCGAAATTCACAACACCGACGCCGAGGGCCGGCTGATTCTGTGCGACGCGCTGGCGGAAGCGGGCGGCGAGCGGCCGGAAGTCCTCATCGACTTCGCCACGCTGACCGGCGCGGCGCGGGTTGCGCTGGGAACCGAGGTGCCGGCGCTATTCTGCAACGATGAGCCACTGGCGGCCGGACTCCTGGCGGCGGCGGCGCGAGAGCAGGATCCCTTCTGGCGGCTGCCGCTGCATCAACCCTACCGGGAACTGCTCGACAGCAAAATCGCCGATCTCGCCAACGCCACGGAGTCATCGTATGCCGGGGCGATCACGGCGGCGCTGTTTTTGAAGGAATTCGTGCCCGACGGCATTCCATGGGCGCATTTCGACTTGATGGCCTGGAACCTGAAAACCCAGCCGGGGCGGCCGGAAGGCGGCGAGGCGATGGGGCTGCGCGCGGTGTTTGACTGGCTGGAACAACGGTATGGCGGGAGTTGAACGCTTCGCGCTCGTAACCCAACCCTCTCCTGGGGAGAGGGTTGGTTGGTCTCGATCAGGCGACCGGGTGCCGCAAAGCTGGATTCGGCATCGGCGGTTTGACCGAGTAGTCGTAAAAGCCTTTACCGGTCTTGCGACCCAGATAGCCCAGTTGCACCAAGCGGGTCAGGGTGTGCGGTGAAGACACATGCGGCTGATGCATATCATGATAAATATTCAGCGTCATGGCTTCCACCACATCCAGGCCGATGTAGTCGGCCAGTTCGAACGGTCCCATCGGATGCCCGGCGCCCGACTTCATGGCGTGGTCGATGTCGCCGATCGTGCCGGTGCCCATCTCCAGGAGACGAATGGCGCTCAGCATGTAAGGCGTCAGCAGGCGGTTGACGATGAAGCCGGTGGTATCCTGCACGATCACCGGGTCCTTGCCGACCTTCTTGCAGAACGCATTCAGAGTGTCGATGACATCATCCGAGGTTTCAAAGCCGTGGATGATCTCAACCAGTTTCATCACCGGCGCCGGGTTGAAGAAATGCAGGCCGGCCACCCGTTCACGGTGCTTGCAGACCGCCATCATGGCCGTGACTGACAGGGTCGAGGTATTGGTGGTCAGCAGCGCCTGCGGCGAGACGATCCCCTCCAGCCGCTTGAACAGCGCTTTCTTGGTCTCCAGATCCTCAATGATGGACTCGACGATCAGATCGCAGTCGGCGACGTCTTCTTCCCGGGTCGTCAGCTGTAGCAGGCCGAGCGTGGAATCCCGGTGATCGGCGGTCATCTTGCCGCGCTCGACCATCTTGCCCAGCGACTTCTCCAGACCCGAGCGAAGTTTATCGGTCGACCCCGGCGTCGCCTTGACCGCAACCGTCGGGATGCCGGCCTGCGCGCACACCTGCGCCACGCCCAGACCCATCGCCCCACAACCCATGACACCAACTTTCTTGATTTCCATCGTTTTATCCTTTCTGGCGATTGTGACAACAGTAATTCCCGGCCTTCGTGACATGCCGGTATTCACCTAATTGCAATCATGGAATCTTTGGCCCGTCCGGTCAATCAATTCCCGTCGCACGGTCGGCCGGCGACGGCGGCCACGACCGGCCTCAGCGATGTTTGAAGGCCGGCTCCCGCTTGCCGGAGAACGCTTCCATGCCTTCCTTCTGGTCCTCGGTGGCGAAGACCGCATGGAAGGTCCGGCGCTCGAACAGCAGACCTTCGGTCAAGGTGGTTTCATAGGAGCGATTGATGCACTCCTTGGTCATCATGACCGCTGGCAAGGAGTAACCGGCGATCGTTTCAGCGGTCTTGACCGCTTCCGCGATCAGTTCGGCCAACGGCACGATCCGGCTAACCAGCCCGGCCCGTTCGGCCTCCGCGGCGTCCATCATCCGCCCGGTCAGGCACAGATCCATGGCCTTGGACTTGCCGATCAGTCGGGTCAGGCGTTGGGTGCCGCCAGCGCCCGGCAGAATGCCCAACTTGATCTCGGGCTGACCGAACTTGGCGTTATCGGCGGCGAGGATGAAATCACACATCATGGCCAGCTCGCAGCCGCCGCCCAGCGCGTAGCCGGCCACCGCCGCGACCACCGGCTTGCGACACCGGGTGACCCGTTCCCAGTTACGGGTGATGAAGTTGCCCATGTAGGCGTCCATGTACGAGTAGTCCTTCATTCCCTTGATGTCGGCGCCGGCGGCGAACACCTTTTCCCCGCCGGTCAGGACGATGGCGCGGATGGAGTCATCCGCTTCGACGACGTCCAGCGCTTGACTCAACTCGTCCATCAAATCGTTGGACAGGGCATTGAACGCCTTGGGCCGATTCAGGGTGATCAGCGCCACCGGACCACGGGTTTCGACGAGAACATTGGGATCGCTCATGTTGGATTCTCCTCCTGATTTCTACTTTATTTCCGCGATGTCGGGGGGAAACGCGACGGCGCGGCGGGCATGGCGGCACTCCGCGGGGCCGACGCCGCCGGCGCGGACAGTATACGTCAGAAGGAGTTTGCGAGCGGGATGAATCGAGAGGAAGGCCAGTTCGGCGCACCCAGGAGGGATCGGGACCAGTCTGGAGGGCGCGCCGGGTCGGGATGGATTCGGGTGAACCGTAAAATCGACCGCCTTATCGTAATCGGCGATGCGACTACCGTGGAGACTGTTCGCTGTCGCTGGTGGGCGCAAATTCTGGTTTGCCCGACCGAACGTCATTGTCTATTTCCCGGGCGTCGATCCACTGTCTGGTTGCCCGCGACTGGGCCGAATGCGGATCGCTGACCTGGACCACCGGTTCCGGCCGCGGGGTCCTTGGAATCCCCACGGCGATCGGAAACCGCCAACTGCTCGCCGATTCACGGGTGAAGTCAAGCGGTTCCCCCAGCTTGATCTCCTCGACCGGGGCGGACAGTTTTGGCTGGACATCCGTTGGAACCGGCTGCCGCGGTAGCGGAATCCAGTAGGACGCAATCGCCAACAACATGGCCAACACCAACATGAAGAGTTGTTTGTGATGAAGTTGAAAGTTCATGAGAGAGAGTCCCGGTTATCGAGATCGAGGGCCATGATTTTTTCACGGCGGCACGAGTCTCCTTGCAATCAGTATACCTAACACTGTCCAAATCAAGTATCGGGCGCAAAATTCGCTGAAGCAGTGCTTCAACCGTAGCTATCGATCTAGCAATTTTTTATTCACGATCAACAATTTGCATTTCTTTAGCCCTACATCGTCAACACGACCGCCCTTCGCTGCCTCAGGCATTATTCGCGTGCTTCGGATAACAGCCATAGCGACCCGTCACATACCAGCTTATTCCTTGGCCCATTAAAGCCACGATGAGTGACCTTGACTTTCCATTAGGGTGACAAAACTGAACCCGAACCGGTTCAATTTGGCCCGCCTGCATCGGCCTGTCGGCGTGTTGGAACCTCGGAAAACCTCCTGGTTGGACCGTTGCGCCGCGCGGTCCATTCAATCCCATACTCCCGGGCCTTTCTCGTGGAGCATCGTCCTCACCGCACCCCACCGCGACGCAAAAACCCAGGTCATGAAACAAGAGCCGAACAGCCCCTGTTTTACTATCAGGGGCGACGCGGAAGACCATGATGACCCGGAGGTCTATCTGGAAGGCATCACCCGGTTGCGGAGAGTTCCGGGCAAGAAGGGCGCCGCGTTCACCGAGGACGAGTGGGTCGCCCTGGGCTGGAGAGTCTGCTACCCCTACCCAGTCAAAACGCTGGAGCAGCAGGCCAAACGGAGTATCGCGGCTTTTTCGCGAATCCAACCCTGTCGCCGGAGATCAGCGCTGGCGGTTCTGGGAAACGCGCTGCCAAGAGGGACCGAACAACTAGCCGAAAAGCATCTCAAAAAAATTACTATATCACTTTCGCGTTGATTTCACATCACTGGACCGAGACCCTGAACCCCGACCGTTCCAACTGGTTGCGGGTCAGGGGGGGAATAATACCGCTCTCATAGGTCTGCCGGACTCGGCGAACGACGCGAGTCTGTAGCTCGGCTCCACCCGAAGGACTGGTGCGGACCACAAAACCGAGCGTCATTCCCGTACTTCGATAGACTTGCATGGCGCCATCCAGCAGCGCGTCGCGGGTCACGGCGCGCCCGACGTAAGCTCCAAATACCCGCTGAATCTCGACGCGATCCTGACTAGACATCGATCCCTCGACCCGCAAGGAACCGATTCGCCATTCGCTGGGATGGGAGGGCGTGGGGGTGGGCGTGGGCGTGGGCGTGGGCGTGGGGGTGGGCGTGGGGGTGGGGATGGGCTTCGCCACCGCGATCATCTCCAAAGTGACCCGCTCGGTCACGTCGCGATCCGCGATCCGCACCGTCACCCGTTTGGATTCATACCCGCTACGGGTTACTTCGACCACATAACTGCCGGGCGGCAGCCGGACACCGGGTCGGTAGGTGAATGGAGAGTCGACCAGCCGTACCCGGGCATTCGTCGGTTCGGCGCGCACCGTCAGTTGGCGCCGGCTCGGTTCCGGGGTCCTAACCAGTGTCACCGGCATCGTCACGTCGCCGTCCGCGATCCGCGTCGTGACCCGCGCCGTTTCGTAGCCGGACTTGGATACCTCGACGGTGTAGTTGCCGGGCGGCAACCGGACGCCGGGTTGGTAAGTTGTCCGAACGCCCAGCAACCGCACTCGCGCGTCCGCTGGATCGGCGCGCACGGTCAACCGGTACAGGCTCGGCTCAGGTTGCTTGACCAACGTCACCGGCACCGTCACGTCGCCGTCCGCGATCCGCGCCGTGACTCGCGCCGTCTCGTAGCCAGATTTAGAAACCTCAATGTTATAGCTGCCCGGCTCCAACTGGATACCCGGCTGGTAGACGGGGCGGATGTTCAGGATGCGAATTTGCGCGTCCGCCGGCTCGGCGCGCACGGTCAGCCGATACTGACTCGGTTCCGGCGTCCTGACCAGCGTCACCGGCACCGTCACATCGCTGTCCACAATCCGCACCGGAACCTGGACGGACTCATAGCCGGTTCGTGAAACCTCGATCGTATAGCTGCCCGGCTCCAACTGGACGCCAGGCTGATACACGGTTCGGATACCCAGCAACCGCACCCGGGCCTCAGGTGGATCGGTCCGCACGGTCAGGCGATGCTGGGAGGGCGGTGGCGGCGGTAGCGGCGGGACTTTATCGAGGTTCACCGACGCCTCGATGGCTCGATCGACGATCTTTACCGGGAGCTTGCGGGACACATAGCCATCCCGTCTCACCTCAACCTCGTAATCTCCCGGGGCCAGCGCTACCCCAGGCTGATAGGCCAACGCGCCATCGAGCAACCGAACCTCGGCGTCCTCCGGTTGCGGACGAATCGTCAACCCGAACTTGGCGGGCTCCAACGCCAGGGTCACCGCAACATCACTATCCACGATCCGCACCGATTCCCGGCGCGCCACATAGTCCTGCCGGGTCACCTCGACCTCATAATTCCCCGGGGCGAGCCGCACCCCTGGTTGGTAAGGAGTTGGGCTGTCCAGCAACCGGATGCTGGCGTCGATGGGTTCGGCTCTGATGGTCAGCGCGTAGGTCTTGGGCGGGTCTGGGGGCGCCGTGACCATGGCCGCCAGCTCGTTGACCTTGATTTGGATGGTGTCCAGATCCCGCGCCTGAATCTGGCCGCTGCGGAGCACCGCCGCCGTCTTGGTGTCGAACAGCCGCGCCTGAACGGTAATGATTTCGCCCAGTTTGGAAATCCCGCCCGTTACGATGGCGTCCACCCCGTACAAGCGACCCAGTTCGGCGGCGGTCTTGGGATCCAGCAGCCCGGTCGCGCCCAGCTCCTGCTGTTTGGCGATCCGGGCCGCCACCGCCAGGGACAACCGATCCTTCAAGGTAAAGCGCCCGGTATTGGCGATCGCCGACACCATCAAATCCGCCATGATGGCTCCGGAATGATCGGGAAGATCACCCCGAACGCTGAACTCGACCACGGTCGCGGTCATCCGCTCGCTGGCCGCCTCTCCCGCCGCCTGGGCCAGCCCCGCCAGCACCCAGAACCCCAGCGCCAGCACGAAGACCAAAGTTTTCAGCATAGTCTTGCCCATGGTTTCCTCTCCACCACCGGCTCAGGCGCCGGTTGGCGGCTCCAGCACCAGCCGGAAGCCCAGATCGAACTTTCGGTACTCCGGCGAGGCCGGAAAACGATAGGCAAATCGGACCAGCCCTGGATAATCAGACCACGACCCACCCCGCAATACTCGGCGCCCGCCCGCCGCCGCGTCGCGGTCCGCGCAACGGGTCTCGCCGCCCGCGTAGGCGGCGTCGTACTCGGAGCAGGTCCACTCCGCGGCGTTACCCAGCATATCGAAGAGACCAAAGGCATTGGCGGCATACCGACCGACCGGAGCCGACACCTCCTGTCCGTCCTCGCAGGGATAATTCGCCCAGTTGAACGGTTTGGCCTTGCGCGCGGTTTCATCGTAGATGTTGCCATAACCGCAAGCCTGGTTCGGATCATCCCTCCAGTAGCGGGACGTGGTCTCTCCAGCGCGCGCCGCGTACTCCCACTCCGCCTCGGTCGGCAGGCGAAGCCGCAGCCCGGTTTTATCGGAAAGCCAGTCGGCAAAGCCGACCGCCTCGCGCCAACTGACCCGAACCACCGGCTGGTTGGGGGTATTGAGGGGATTGGTTTCATACACGCCACTATCGTGGCCAGCGTCAAATTGCTGGTACTGAGCGTTGGTCGTTTCGTGCTTAGCCATCCAGAAACCCTGGAGGCACACCTCATGAGGCGCCTCGTTGGCGCTGCGATCTCTTTCCGCTTCCGGGCTGCCCATGGTGAAGCACCCCGCAGGAATCCAAGCAAATTCGATACCAGTCACCGGATCGGTATAATTTCGCCCGGCCTGAGGACCAGCGGTCGGTCCGATGACCGGGTGCTCGGGTGTCAGAGGCGGTGGTTTCTCTGGGGATGGGTTCTTCAACCAGAACGCGATGCTTCCAGCCAAAACCGCGACCGCCGCCAACCCGCCGCCACCCCACAACCAGACCGGCCGCCACGGTTTTGAAGGCGCGGACCGCTCCGGTTCCAGGTCGGGGATCACCAAGCGCGCCTTTTCCATCTTGACCGTGCATTCTTCGTCTTCCACAGGGGCCTCCAATGCCACCCGCATTTGCACGGTGCTCTGAAAGCGTTTCTCGGGACGAACCGCCATGGCATGATCGATCAGCCGCAGCAACGCCGGGCTATACTTCCCGGCCACGACCTCTTCGGCGGGTCGCAGCGGATCGTCGAGCACCCGGGCCGGCGCCTCGATCGGCGCCGTGCCGGTGACGCAATGATAGAGTACCGCGCCCACGGCATAGATATCGGTCCAGGGTCCGTAGCCCTTCCCATCGACCAAGTACTGCTCGATGGGCGAGTACCCTGGGGAAAACACGCTGGTCACGCTCTTGCTGCGCCGGCCCAGAGCCTGGCGGGCCGCGCCGAAATCGATCAGGATGGTCCGGCCATCGGCGCGGCGATAGAGATTGGCGGGCTTGAGATCGCGATGCAGGTAACCGAGGCCATGCACCGCTTCCAGGGCGGGCAGCACGTCGTCGAGCAACCGGCGCGCCTGCTCCTCGGACAGAGTCTTTTCCCGCTGCAACAAATGGCTGAGCGGCTCGCCATTCTCGTAATCCATGACGATATAGGCGGTGCCGTTCGCTTCGAAGAAATCCCGCACCCGCACCACGCCCGGATGGTTGACTTGGGCCAGGATGCGGGCTTCGTTGAGGAACCGTTCCAGACCCCAGGTATAACAGGCATCCTGCCCCGCCTCGGAGGTCGGCAGCGCGCCCTGGGTATTAGCCAGTACGTTGACGTCGTCGCGATCCCGATAGGACCACTCCACCGGGAAGTATTCCTTGATGGCCGCCCGGGTTTGCAGCGCTTCATGCACCGCCTTGTAGGTGATTCCGAAGCCTCCCGCCCCCAGCACGGTTTCAATACGGTACTGATGCAGGCGATAACCAACGGGCAGCGTGTTGGATTTCTTGGTCATGGCATCCTATGGCAATATCGGCGGGCGCCGGCGAGCGCCCCTCGAGCGGAGCTGCGCGATCATTCCGAAAACCCCGAAAATCGGCGGCTCACTTAAATATGAAGCTCTGACCCGCCATTCCACCCGATCATTCTAACGGTCCCGGTCACAAACGCCCACTGGATTCATGGTCCAGGCGGTGAATCGCTTGATCGTACCGTTCGATCTCCACGTGCTATCACCCGCTCCTCGATTTCGTCGGCCGGGACCAGGCCATGATAGCGCACCAACAACGAGAGATTTTCAAACACGCTCCAGGCGGGCACCAGCCCCGGCTGCTCCAGGACCACGCCGATCCGGCTGCGCAGCCGCGCTCGGGCGCTTGGCCCCAACGGCTCGACATCGCGGCCGAACAGTTCGATGCGACCGGCGCGGGGACTGGCCAGGCCGGCGATGCTCCGGATCAGTTCGCGCCGTCCCGAGTCCACGGCCCCGACCAAAACCCACAGTTCGCCGGATCGAGCCTGAAAATCGAACGGTTCCGGAACCGGCCGCAGGTCCAGCACCCATCCGCGCAACCGCAGCGGCGGCTCATCATCCATAACGCACCAGCGAAAACAGCAGACTGATCGTCAGACAACCGATGAAAGAGCGCGCGAACGCGCCGGGCAGGGCGCGAGGGATGTCCACGTAAGCCTCGACCCGAAAGGCGTGCGAGGCCTGCACCAGGATGATGCGGTGATGGCCGCGCCCGACAAGCCCGCCACGAACAGCGCCGCCAGAATGGGATTGAGTTGGTGGTACATCATGATATGCATGATGCGCCCCAGCAACTGGGGATCGTGGATGCCGAACACGATCAGGGGAAAAGCCGTGAGCGCGCCGATGATCAACCCCACCAGGGTGAACAGGTACGCCCGTTGCACCGCCGTGAAGTAGATCTGCTGCCAGGTATGCCGGATCAGAAACGGCCACTGCCCGCGCGTCATCATGCCGGCGCCGATCAGCACGATGGCCAGGACGTTCATCTCCCCGAGCAGGCGCGCCGCCGGTCGCGTCGCCATGCGTCCCAACCGCTCGACGCCCCACCAAAACCCAACCCGCATCGTCGCCTTCCCGGCCGCGCCGCCAACGCCGCCCGGCGCCGATCAAGGCAGTTCCCGAACCACGCGAAACCCCAGGAAATAATCCTGGAAATCGGGACGGCTCCGGTGCCGATCCGCCGAACGCACGTTGCGCGGCTCGTCGTTCCAGGAGCCGCCGCGCACCACGAATTGCCGATCCGCGACCGGCTCCTGACAGGTTTGCAGGGGGGCGGCGTAATCCTTGTCGTAGAGCGAACAGGTCCACTCCAGGGCGTTGCCCAGCATGTCGTGCAACCCAAAATCGTTGTCGCGGTAACTACCGACCGGCGCCGTGTAAACGTGGCCGTCGCGACAGTTCATCGCCGTCCAGCCGACGAATACCCGTTTGCCATCCAAATCGGCCGCGTTCGCATACGCGCAACCCTCGTTGGGATCGTCGCCCCAGAAGCGGCTGGCCGCCACGCCGCCGCGCGCCGCGTACTCCCATTCCGCCTCGGTCGGCAGCCGGTAGCGATGGCCGGTCTGCTCGGACAACCAGTCGGCGTAGGCCACGGCGTCCCGCCAGGCGACGTTGACGACGGGCCGGCGACCGCGCCCCCAGCCCTGATCGTCGGGCAGCGACCGCCCGGTCGCGGCGCCGAAACGGTCGTATTCGTGAAACATCACCTCATACTTGCCGATGGCGAAGGGTCGGTTGAAACGTACCGAACGGCGCTGCTCGTCGTTGTAGCGACCCTTTTCCTGGGGTGGGGAACCCATCAGGAAACCGCCCGCCGGGATCGCCACCAGCTCCGGACCCTGCGAGCCGTCGCTCAACCGGTCCCGCAACACCGGAAGGGCCGGCGCCAACCGGACTAGCGCCGCTTCCGCCGAGGCGCGGTGGTGGCAGATCGCCCCGCATTGATCCAAATACGCCCAGTAGGCTTGGCGGGTATTGCGGCGCTGCGCGACGGCGAAGGCTTCGGCGTCGTTTTGTTTGATCCGCGCCTCGGCTTCGGCCTGATCCAGCGCGCGAGCCAGCTTGGCCAGTTCGAGTTGTTTCGGCTGCACCGATTCGGCTTTTTTCAACCACTTGCGAGCTTCGGTCAGATTCCATTGATCCAGATTCTCCCGCACCAGCGCCGCCCAACCTTGCGCGAGCCGCTGCCGACCCGCGACGAGCAACGGATCCTCGGGAACCAGTGCGCCCAGTCTCTCCAGACGGGCCAACGCTTCGTCGCCCCGCTCGCCGCGCCGCTCCCGTTCCAACGCCTCGGCCAACCGATCGAATTCCGCCTTGAGTTGAACGATTTTTTCCTGGTTTTCCAAGCGCTGGATGGCCGCTCGCGCTTCCAGTTCATGGCCACAGTTGGGACAGCGTTGCAAGTAAAGTCGATAAGCCGGCAAGGTATCGACCCGCCTGGCCGCTTCGAAGGCGCGCAGATCGGCCTCGCGCTCCACGTCCTGTAACTGAAGGCCAGCGATCTGGCCAGACGGCGTCTCCGGTTCCTGGGTTTCTTCGCCGGCTCCAGTTTCAGCGACACGATCCGGGACCAGCGGATCGGGGCCGGGCGCATCGTTGCTTTCCGTAGCCAGCCAGTAGCCGCCCACGGCGAGAATTGCCAAAAGACCCGCGGTCGCCACCCACCTGGCACGGTTCGGGAGGACACCGCCGGCGCGGCTGGACCCCGCGGGCGATTGTTGCGCCGCTTCCAGAGCATCCATGAAGCCACCGGCGTCGATCGGGCACAGTTCGCTGGGATAGGCCAGCCCGCGCCGCAGAACTCGCCAAGCCTCGTCAGTCAGTTCGGTGGGGCGCGGTAGCAGGTTCGAAGGTTGACCCTGGATTTCATAAGCGCTCCGTCCCATCAACGATTGGTAAACCAGCAAAGCCAAGGCGAACACGTCACGACGGAACAAGGTCTCGGTGGAAACCGATTCGGTCGAACCTTCCGCGATCGCTTGATCCAGCTTTGACTCTCTCACGCTGAACAGCACGCTGGGGGGGTCTCGCGGATCGGCCGCCAAACCGAACCCCAGCACCTTGACCGTTTCTTGATCGGTGATGAAGACCGCGTCGGCGTCGAGGTGCTGATGCGCCAGTCGATGCTCTCGCCGGGCGTAATCCAAGGCGCTGGCGACGGGGCGCAACCATTTCAGGACCGTCTCCCAGGGTAAGCCCTTCTGACCCTGTTCGCGAAGTCGCTGGGCCAGACTACGGCCTTGCTGGTGACTGAGATATTCCATCTCGACGAACGGCCAGCCATCCGCGCCGCACCACCAGCCATATACGTTGGCGATGCGCGGATGCGCCAGCCGGGCGGCCAGCTCGACCCGGGCCTTGGTCCTGGCGAGATAGGCGCGCAAGCTGATGAGGTCCGCCCGCGATCCCCGCTCATCGCGCCCGGGGTCGCGCGATCCGGGACCCTGGCCCGCGGGCAGGAAAATTTTGATGGCCCGGAAATCCCCGGCGAGTTCACCCGTCTCCCGCGCGACCGATGGGATTAACCGCGTCAGCCAGACGCGCCTCTTGCCGCTCAAATCGTGTAACAAACGGACTTGACGCTCGGTAGGCCCAATCACCAACCCAACTCCCAGCGTCTCCGAAACGGAGGGATCCAAGCCGACCGGCGCCGAGTTTTCGGGTGGCCCACCTTCCCCCAGCGCCGGGCGCGTCAGCCATTGTTCCTGACGACGCGCCAGTTCCGCCTCGTCTAATCGGCCCGCGGCGTATGCTTCCGCAAGTTCTTCAAGATGCTTATTAGTGTCCATCAGCCAAGGATCCATCTGAACGCTCCAGGTGATTTACCTGAACCGAACGTCGAAATTCGCTTATTCTTCAGTCTAGCAGAAAAACCAGGCCGCCTCGCCAGCCGCTCGCCGCCGCGCCCGACCGGTATTTGTTCGCGCGACCGCGGCGACCCGCCCGAGGCGCTTCCGAGAAACTGCTCGCCCAACTGACTGAAGCCATCTTGCGCCAAAGCTACCCTGCGGACGACAAACGCATGGTTATTCTGGTCCGCGGGTTCAGCTCAACCGAATGATTTCCGTTGACGGAGGTCCCTCTCTTGAAAATCTGGCATATCCTGCTCGCGCTGGCGGTTGTTCTGGCTATCGCCTTCATGCAGCCGTTGATCACTTTTTTGGGCGGGCTTACCCTGCTGATCGGGGTCGGAACACTGATTTTTCGGGATTTATCGCCGGACGTTCAGGACTCGGTGGAACGGCGCATGCTTGGCTGGTTACGCCAAGCACGCGCCGCTTCGTGGCCCGAACCTCAAGCGCCGGCTATCGCCAAGGATCGGCCGCCGGCAATTTCGGAGAACGCTTCAGGGATTTCAGAACGAACCCGGCGCATGCGAATCAAAGCCACGGCGCGCTCGGCCCCCGACCCCGCCGACGGTCGCTCCACACCGCCGCCCGCTTAGCAACCACTCGGTCGTGGCTCGCCCATGTCAGGGGGATCCACCGGGAAACGTCACTACCGCCTGATGTGGGCTGCCTGATTTATTTTCAAGAGCATGCGGCCGTCGGTTCGCTGCCGGGCCGACGCGCCTCCGCCGGGCATTTTGGCTACGCCCGACGGCGGTGATGGATCGCGATGAGGCGACGGGAAGGGTTCAGGCGTGCTCGCGAACTCGGGTCCGGCGCAGGATGGCGTAAATCTCATCCTTGAGGTGCAAACGCTGCTTCTTCAGGGTCTCGGTGTACATATCCGAGGGCGTCTCAATCTGTAGCTCGATCCGCTCCACCTGATCGTTGACGTTATGGTACCGATCATAGAGCATCGCGAAGTTGGCGTCGGCGGTTTTCAGCTCGGCGATACGCTCCCGATATTCCGGGAACTCGTGGAACAGATCGTGGCTTTCTCCAATCATCGGGGGTTTCCTCCCAACATGGTTCTATTGCGGACTGATGAACGTTTTATGGCGTTTCAGTATACCAAGTCGCCATAGCCATCGTCATCGTCATCGCGGCTTGATCCAGCGCCACAACCTGATCCCAGTCCGATCGAAAATCCGGCGGAGTCCCCTGACGCCTTGGCCACACCCCGGGCCGGATCCGTATAATTTTCCAGGCTCATGAATTGATTGGAGGAAACAGGCCCATGAAACGCACATTCACCACCGCGATCCTGTTGCTGGGCGCGCTCCTGCTGACAGCGAGCGCCCTGAGCGGCTGCAATACGGTCAAAGGCGCCGGCCAGGATCTCAAATCCGCCGGACAGGCTATCGAACGCAAAGCCGAGCAGAAGAAGTCTTATTGAGGCCAGCCAGATCCCCCGCCGCACCGGAGACCAACCGCCATCGACGCACTCGCGGCTCTCGCCAAAACCCTGTTCCTCCCGCCGGGCGGTCCATTGTCGATCGGCCTGCTGGGGATTGTGCTGGGGCGATGGCGCCCGCGGCTGGGTCAGCGCCTGCTGGTCGTTGGAGTCGGTTCCGATGCGGGATACCGGCGCGCTCGAGCAGGCCGATTTCAATAAGCCGCTGAAAGAAAACTGAGAATCAGCCCTGCTTCTAACAGCGGGCCTGCTTGCGGGCCGGGCAAAACCGACGCGGAGGATGGCGCTCCCTAGGGGTTTCGAACCCCTGTTCCCGCCGTGAGAGGGCGGTGTCCTGGGCCACTAGACGAAGGGAGCGGAAGAGAAGAGCGGTTAGCGTCAAGCGAGGAAAGTAGTATTATACGCGCGCCTTCGCTTCACACAAGCGCATGATCATCCCTCAGGAAGCCAGAACCCTGTCCCCCCAACCCATCTTCATCCCCCGCTCCGAGCATAATATCTCGCGGTCCAACATCAGCCCCAACGCCGTCAAAGTCCTGTACCGGTTGCGCGATGCCGGCCATCGCGCCTGTCTGGTCGGTGGTGGCGTTCGGGATCTGCTGCTCGGCCGCGAGCCCAAGGATTTCGACGTCGCGACCGACGCGCGACCCGAACAGATCTATCGGCTGTTTCGCAATTGCCGGCTGATCGGACGCCGCTTTCGGTTGGCCCACATCCATTTTGGCCAGGAAATCATCGAGGTCGCCACTTTCCGCGCCTACGGTACGGATCGCGAGGATAGCGACGGACCGACCGTGGAGCGGGCCGAGGACGGCCGCATTCTCCGGGATAATGTCTATGGCGGCATCGAGGAAGACGCCTGGCGACGGGATTTCACCATCAACGCCCTGTATTACGACATCGCCAACTTCGCGGTGCTCGACTACGTAGGCGGCATGGCCGATCTCCAGGCCGGGCTGATTCGGCTGATCGGCGATCCGGCGCAACACTATCACGAAGACCCGGTGCGGCTGTTGCGGGCCGTGCGGTTCGCCGCCAAGCTGGGCTTTCGGATCGATCCCGCCACCGAAGCGCCGCTGCGCCAGTTGGGGCATCTGCTGGAAAAAATTCCGCCGGCCCGGATGTTCGACGAAATTCTCAAATTGTTCCTGGGCGGCTGCGCCGTTCAGACTTTCGAGCTGCTGCGCCACTACCGGTTATTCGGCTGGCTGTTTCCCGCCACCGAGCGTTGCTTGAGCCACCAGCAGCGACACTATCCGAAAACCCTGTTAATCCAGGCCTTGGCTGGCGCCGACCAGCGCCTGGCGGAAGGGTTGCCCGTCAGTCCGGCCTTCCTGTTCGCCGCCTTGCTGTGGGAACCGCTGTGGGAACAGCTGCGCCGGCTGCAAGCGGAAGGGCTGGACGAGCACGAAGCGCTGCAAGCCGCCGCCGACCCCGTGATCCAGGCGCAGCTCCGGCATACCGCGCTGCCCCGCCGCTACAGTCTGCCGATGCGGGAAATCTGGGAGTTGCAAGCGCGGCTGGCCGTCATCACCGGCAAGCGGCCGTTGCGACTGTTCGCCCATCCCCGCTTCCGCGCCGCTTACGACTTTCTGTTGTTGCGCGCTGAGACCGACGACGAGCAGGCGGTGGAATTGGCCGACTGGTGGACCCGATTTCTGACGCTGGACCAGGCCGGACGGGTCGAGATGACCCAGCCGCCGATGGCCAAGGCCAAGGCCAAAAGGGATAAACCCCGTCGTCGACGCAAGCCGCGGTCCGCCCGCAAGGATGGGCGGACCGTCCCGCCGGCCCCCGATGCCTGATTGCGGCGGCGACTCATGCAGTCCGAGCGAGCCTACGTCGGCATCGGCGGTAATCTGGACGACCCGGTGTGCCAAGTGCGCCGCGCGTTTCAGGCGTTGGCCGCCCTGCCCGCCAGCCGCTGCGTGGCCCGATCCCCGCTGTACCGCACCACGCCGGTCGGGGGCCCGCCCGGTCAGCCGCATTATGTCAACGCGGTCGCCGCGCTGGACACCGCGCTGGACCCCGACGAACTGTTGACCGCGTTGCAGGAGATCGAAAATGCCCAAGGCCGAATTCGCAACGTGCGCTGGGGACCGCGCACTCTGGATCTGGATCTGCTGCTGTACGGCGCGCTGATTCGCGACGATCCGCGATTGACTCTGCCGCACCCGCGCCTGCACGAGCGGGCGTTCGTGCTGTATCCGCTGTACGATATCGCCCCGACGTTGCGACTCCCCGGTCGGGGCCGGTTGCGCGAATGGCTGGCGCGCTGCCCGCCGCTGGACATGACCCGTCTGGACAGTCAGGATTAACCGGTTACGATAACCCCTCAGTTCACCCACAGCCGCCGCTGGGGGTTTCCCTTGAACCCGCCGTCGCCCCGCCCGTCCGCCGGAGCGGCGCGCCACCCCAGGCCGAGTAGCCCATGTATACAGAACCCCCGACCCGCAAACCGATTACGGTTACCACCCTGGCGAAACTGAAAAGCGCCGGGGAAAAATTCACGGTCCTGACCGCCTATGACGCCAGCTTCGCGGCGCTGCTGGAGGCGGCGGGCGTGGAGGTCCTGCTGGTCGGCGATTCGCTGGGGATGGTCGTGCAGGGCCAGCACACCACCGTTCCGGTCACGGTGGAGGACATGATCTATCACACCCGGAACGTGGCGCGCGGCTGTCGTACCGCGTTGCTGATGGCGGATATGCCGTTCGCCAGCTACGCCACGGTCGACCAGGCGGTTCGCAACGCCGCCCGGCTGATGCGGGAAGGCCGCGCCCAGATGGTCAAATTGGAAGGCGGCGCCTGGCTGGTCGAGACCGTTCACCAGCTCAGCCGCAACGGCATTCCGGTTTGCGCCCATCTGGGCTTGCTGCCGCAATCGGTCCACAAGCTGGGCGGCTACAAGGTTCAGGGTCGCGAGGAAGCCGCGGCTCAGCGCATCGTGGCTGAGGCGCTGGCATTGCAGGACGCCGGCGCCGACGTGGCGCTGGTGGAGTGCATTCCGGCCGAACTGGCGACGCGGCTGGCCGCGGCCCTGAGGATTCCGCTGATCGGCATCGGCGCCGGGCCGGGCTGCGACGCGCAGGTGCTGGTCAGCTACGACATGCTGGGGATCACCCCGGGCCGGCGGCCGAAATTCTCCAAAGACTTTTTGACCGGCCGCGATAGCTTGCAAGCCGCGGTGGAAGCCTATGTCCGCGCCGTTAAGAGCGGCGAGTTCCCCGGTCCCGAACACTGTATCGCCTGATTTCCGAGGAGCGCCCCTCATGCGCACCGTACATGCCATCGCCGATTTGCGCGCCCAGGTGGCGGACTGGCGGCGGGCTGGCGAGCGAGTGGCCCTGGTCCCGACCATGGGCAATCTGCACGCCGGTCATCTCCAACTGGTCGAGCGCGCCCAGGAACTGGCGTCGCGCACCGTCGCCAGCATTTTCGTCAATCCGACCCAGTTCGGACCCAACGAGGATTACGCCGGCTACCCGCGCACCCTGGACGACGACCGCCAACAATTGGCAAGCGTCGGGCTGGATTTGTTATTCGCACCCACGGTCGCCGCCATTTATCCTCGCCCGCTGGAAGAAATGACTCAAGTGATCGTGCCGGGCCTGTCGCAAATTCTCTGCGGGGCCAGCCGACCGATTCACTTCCGCGGCGTCGCCACGGTGGTGACCAAGCTGTTCAATCTGGCGCAGCCGGATGTGGCGGTGTTCGGGGAAAAAGATTGGCAGCAACTGGTGGTGATCCGCCGGATGGCAGCCGATCTGGATCTACCGGTCGAGATCGTCGGCATGGCGACCGTGCGCGAAGCCGACGGGCTGGCGATGAGTTCGCGCAACCGGTACCTGACGCCGGAGGAGCGGAGCCGCGCACCCGCGCTGTACGCCGCGCTGACGGCATGCGCGGAACGGTTGCGGGCTGGCGAACGCGACCATGCGGCTTTGGCGGTCGAGGCCCAGGCGCGCTTGGCGACGGCTGGATTCCGCGCGGATTACTTCGAAATCCGTCGCGCCGCCGACTTGCGGCCGCCCACCGCTGAAGACCGGGAACTGCGAATTCTGGCGGCGGCCTGGCTGGGCCGGGCGCGGCTGATCGACAATCTGCCAGCCCCGCT
>Ga0114946_10001221_pt1 | contig 17572 bp, 14 predicted proteins | sample WalLakDeSediment_FD_88676 | JGI IMG/M metagenome (GOLD analysis project Ga0114946, IMG submission 88676) | Lake sediment microbial communities from Walker lake, Nevada to study Microbial Dark Matter (Phase II) - Walker Lake 11/02/13 Deep Sediment | ecosystem: Environmental > Aquatic >... | reverse complement strand
ATTAATTTCAATTCATCCCAATCAGCCGGAACGAATTGTCAGATAATTGGTTCATTTCCCCGGGCTCAATTTCCCAAGTATCAAAGGGTACACAAGCCAACTGATTGGCAACACAGTGACATGGTATTGAGAATCCAGGTAAAAAAATCGGGTAAAAATACAAAAATTCTTCCGGCTGAAAAATAATTTGTTAAATCATCGCGTTCTAATTTGGAATCCTTAAACACCAAAGAAAATTGCTGCCTATGAAACAATTGCATACTATTGAAAATCAAATGATGCACGTTGCCGATTCTATTGCTTGCCGCAAGGCATTCGATAACCGTTTGCCGGGAAAACACATCATCAACAATATCCTGAACTATTCAAGATCGTTGGAGGTGTTCAAACTAAAAAGGGGCAAACCTGTTATGATCCTGGGCAACTGAGCGGGAACCTCAGCGCATCAGGGGCTGCGCCGGTCTTTTTTTCAAAGAGAGAAAGATGGGTGCAGCCTTTTTTCGTCGAATGAATCAGTTATTCACTTATATTTGTAGTTTCATATCTTTTGCCTTGCTGACTCAATTATCTGATTGGTTATGAGAAATAGAATCTTGTTTTTTTTCGTGGGATTGATCTGTCTGGCCCTTGCGGCATGCAGCCAGAAACCACTTTGTCCTGCCTATTCCGATGCGGATCCATCACAAACTGAGGTGCCCGCAGATATAAGCTGATGTTATACCGTGGAAAATCTTTCCCACGAATACCTGAAAAAGCCTGACTGGCTGCGGATAAAGCTTCCCCGGGCCGGCGATTACGCGACCATGAAGGAGGTTTCCGGAAGGCGGTCGCTGCACACCATCTGTGAGAGCGGATTATGTCCGAACAAGGCCGAATGCTGGGGTGCCGGCACGGCCACCTTCATGATACTGGGCGACATCTGCACCAGGAACTGCCGTTTCTGCAATGTGAAAACAGGCCGTCCCCTGCCTCCTGACCCGGATGAGTCCCAAAGGGTGGCCGATGCCATCAGGAGCATGGGGGTGAAGCACTGTGTGATCACCAGTGTTGACCGCGACGACCTGCCCGACGGAGGAGCTTCGGTATGGGCTGCCACCATCAGGGCGGTGAAGGAAGCTTCACCGGAAACAACCATCGAGACGCTGATACCTGATTTCAAAGGAGATACGAATTCATTGCAGCAAATTATCGAAGCCGGTCCCGAGGTAATCAGCCACAACCTTGAAACTGTCAAAAGGATGACCCCTGAGGTAAGGTCGGCAGCGCGCTACGACAGAAGCCTGAAAGTACTCAGATACATTGCCGGCCATTCCGGTATACGGACCAAGTCAGGTATTATGCTCGGATTGGGAGAAACAGAGGAAGAGATTCTGGAAACCATGGACGACCTGCTCGAAGCAAAGTGCCAGGTGATTACCATCGGTCAATACCTGCAGCCCACACGCACACACCTTCCTGTTCAGCGGTATGTGCACCCCGATGATTTCCGCAGATATGGTGAGATCGCCAGGCAGAAGGGTTTTCTCTTTGCGGAGAGCGCCCCGTTGGTGAGGTCGTCGTATCATGCGGAGAAACATGTTTAAGTCAATTATTAATTGTTAATTATTAATTATTAATGGGTTATGGGGAGAGAGGGAGGGACGGAGGGACGGAGGGACTGAGAGACGGAGGGACGGAGGGACTGAGAGACGAAGGGACTGAGAGTACGGAGGGACTGAGAGCGCAGGGCATTGGGTAAGGAGGCTTTCGGATTTTCTGGTGGTTGAGCCTTTCTGACTTTTTGACGAGACTGTTCGACTGTTCGACTAAATTTTAAACATATGAAATAAGCATGTGCACATTCGTCCACACACAGGATGATGATCAAACATGCGATTCCATGTGACCTATTTAAAACAAATTATGAACACATGAAATACCCATGTCAAACGCTTTGACACACAGGCGTATGATTATTTTCACAATGCATCTATCTCATTGACAAGTAGATAGTAAAAAGTAAGAAGTAGAAAGAACAAAAATAAACAGATGAAACCAATCTTGCTGGCAGTTGTGTTGTTTTTTTTTCTGGGCTGCGGCAGTTCATTGCGCCCGCGGGCTGCTGCGGTTAACGGCAGCGCGGATGAGACAGCCAGTAAGGTTCGTGGTGATGCGTTGAAGACGGAAATTGTTGTTGGAGCGGCCCGTGCGGAATTATATTTTCCGATGCTGGAGGGGAGAAGGGTGGCCGTTGTTGGCAATCATTCGTCGCTGGTTGGCGACAGGCATCTGGTCGATGTATTGCTCGATGCCGGCATCAACCTGGTGAAGGTATTTGGTCCGGAGCATGGCTTCAGGGGCACCGCTGCGGATGGCGAAAGGGTGGAAAGCGGGGTTGATTCCGCCACCGGCCTTTCGATCATCAGCCTCTACGGCGCGAACCTCCGTCCGACCAAACAACAGCTCAGTGATGTGGACATCATCGTGTTCGACATTCAGGATGTCGGTGTCAGGTTCTATACCTACATATCTACCATGACTTACATCATGGAGGAGGCCGCCAGGTATGGCATTCCCGTGGTGGTGCTTGACCGGCCCAACCCGTTGCGCCACTATATCGACGGACCCTTGCTTGAACCCGCTCATGCATCTTTCGTTGGGCTTCATCCCGTTCCGGTTGTTTACGGCATGACCATCGGGGAGTATGCCCTGATGGTAAACGGAGAGGGGTGGCTCGAAAACGGGCTGGTCTGCGACCTGACAGTGATTCCTTTGGAAGGTTTCCATGGCAGTGCGCGCTATCAGCTTCCGGTGCCGCCCTCACCCAACCTGCCCGACATGCGCTCGGTGTATCTGTACCCCTCCCTGTGCTATTTTGAAAGAACAGATATCAGCCTGGGGCGTGGCACGGACAGGCCTTTCCAGCTGTATGGTCATCCTGATTTTAACCCGGAGGTGTTCACCTACCGGTTCACGCCGCGAAGCCTTCAGGCTTCGGTCAATCCGCCGCAGCTGGGCAATGAATGCCATGGCAGGGACCTCAGCGCCATCCCACTTGAAGAATTAATGGAGAAAAGACAGATCGACCTAAGATACCTGCTCGACGCCTATCATCATTTCCCTGACAAGGACCGCTTTTTCCTTGGCTCGTTTGAGCGGCTGTCGGGCACGGTGCGGATGCGCGAGCAGATTATCGCCGGCTGGACGGAGCAACAGATCCGGGAAAGCTGGCAACCCGGGCTTGAGTCTTTTAAACCTGTCAGGGCAAAGTACCTTATTTACCCTGACACTGAGTGAAAAGGGCATGGTATCAGCATGACATAAAAAGCTTATATCCAGGTTTTATGGCTTTCGACCTTCGACCTTTCCAGTACAACATATCGTAAACACATTAAATGACGCATCGTGAGGCATGGCAATGGATTACAGGTGGGTTGAGCAGGCTTTACCCAAAGCATGAGGCGGGTGCCATTGCCGGAGAGCTGTTTCACCGAATCCTGCATTTGAATGCCGTTCAGCGTGTGTTGCAGGGTGAAGCCGGCCTGACTGAGAAACAGCGATTGCTGCTGAATGAGGCACTGAGAGAATTGTTGACCGGCAAGCCGGTGCAATATGTAACGGGTATCTGCAGTTTCCTTGACATGGAGTTGTTCATCACGCCGGGTGTACTTATTCCCAGGCCCGAGACCGAAGAGCTGGTTCTGTGGGTAATAGAGGAGATGAAACAGGGCCAGGATGCCAGGAACAAGTCAATCCTCGATATCGGCACCGGCAGCGGTTGCATAGCCATTGCCCTGGCAAAACGCTTCCCGGCGTGCGCTGTTTCGGCCTGCGATGTCTCTGAAGCCGCCCTGGAGCTGGCCGGCAGAAACGCCCGCGCCAACAATGCCATGGTGAATTTTTTTCGCTGCGACATCCTCGCCGAACCGGACAACCCGAAAAATAGCCCTGCCGTTAATCCGCCCAACATCCCTGCAACCAACCCTGCAACCAACCCTTTCTTTAACCTTTCAGATAACCCGGCCAATAACCCTGCCGATAACCCTGCCGATACTCCCAACAAACGGATATCAGTACCTGTTTATGATTGCATCGTCAGCAACCCGCCCTATGTCAGGCAATCTGAGCGGGCCCTGATGCACCTCAATGTGCTGGAGCATGAACCCCACACCGCCCTGTTTGTCCCTGATGAGGACCCCTTGCTTTATTACCGCGCCATCTGCAAATGGGCGCGGCACCGGTTAAAACCCGGAGGGATGCTTTTCTTTGAGATCAATGAGAATCTGGGCAGGGAAACCGCCTCTCTGGTCGAAGACCTGGGGTTCACAAGGGTGAAGTTGAGAAATGATATCCATGGCAGGCAGCGGTTTTTGAAAGCATCACAGAGCTGATGAATAGGTTTTCAGGGAATCTTTCAGGGCTGCAATAAATTCTTCGATATCTTTTTCGGTGGTGTTGAATGAAGTCATCCACCTGACCTCATTCCTTTCCTCGTTCCACACGTAGAAAAAGAACTTTTTCATCAGTTTTGGGATGGCTTCGGCGGGCATTGTGGCAAAGATCGCATTGATCTGCACCGGCTGGGTGATGGCCACCTCCGGTATCTCTATAATCTTCTTTTCGAGCAATTTGGCCATATTGTTGGCGTGCCGGGCGTTTTCGAGCCATAGGTTGTTGGTGAGCAAAGCGTTGAACTGGGCGCTGATATACCGCATCTTGGAGGCCAACTGCATACTTTGTTTGCGGGTATATTCGAAACCTATAGAGAGTTCCTTTCTTAGAAATACCACGGCTTCGCCCAGCATGATGCCGTTTTTGGTTCCGCCAAACGACAGCACGTCGACCCCTGTATCGGTGATCATCTCTTGCATCGAAATATTCAGGCAGGCAGCGGCATTGGCAATGCGCGCCCCGTCGACATGCAGGTACATGTTGTTGGCATGGACAAAGTCGGCGATGGCCCTGATCTCTTCGGGAGTGTAAACGTTGCCCAGCTCGGTGGCCTGGGTGATGGATACCACTTTTGGCTGGTTGTGATGCTGGAAACCCACCGAATGCAGCAGGGGCCTGACCTGGTCGGCAGCGATCTTGCCATTGGTCGAGGGCAGTACATGCAGCTTACAGCCGCTGAACTTCTCGGGCGCCCCGCATTCATCATGGTGCATGTGCGACTGATCAGAGCTGATGATGGCATGGTAAGGCCGCAGCAGGTGGGCTACGGCTGAAACGTTGGCCCCGGTGCCATTGAAAACGAACCAGGTTTTTGCATCGCGACCAAACAACTCCCTGAACTTATCTTCAGCAGCTGCAGTGTAAACATCATCGCCATAGGCGATGGCATCACCTGTATTGGCATCTGTCATGGCGCGCAGAACCGCCTCATGTACCGGTGCGTTGTTGTCGCTTCCAAAGCTTTTCAGGTTGTTCATGTGTTTATTTTTTTTCTTTTTACTTCTTACTTTCTACTTTCATAGCACAATATGCCCAGCACTTATAATCATCTTCCTGTGTGTCAAAGCGATTTTCCTGGCGATTTCATCTGGTAGGCGAATACAATAGTCAGCAGATTATTTTACAATGTAACGCGGAATGTCTTCCGGGATTCGGGTGAGCGTCTGGTAATTCAACTGGTTGCTGAGTTCTGAAAACGAGGCGACACTGATGGCCAGCCGTTTTTGCTTGCCGATGATGACCACCTCATCGCCTTTTTCAACACCGGGCACATCGGTAATATTTACGGTCATGGTATTCATGGTAACCGTACCGATCACCGGCACCCTTTTCCCCCTGATCAGTACCCGGCCGGTATTGCTCAGCGACCGGCTGAAACCATTGGCATATCCAACCGGAACAATGGCGATGCGGGTCTTTTTATTGGCAAGGAAAGAGGTGCCATAACCGATAAACTGACCGGCATCGATCTCTTTTATTGCCATTACCCGCGACTTCCAGCTCAGCAGCCTTTTCAGTTGATGGTCGCCTGTTTCTTTGCCTTTCCTGAAGCGGAACATTTGTGTTTCAGGGCTTGGCCAGTATCCAAACTGTGCAATGCCAAACCTGACCATATCCATGATGGTGGCGGGATAGGTCAGGGCAGCGGCTGAACAGGCGGTATGCCGCCGTTTTGGGATCAGCTGGTGGCGGTTGAAATAGCGGCTGAACTTCCGGAACAGGGTAATCTGGTTCTTGATGCGAAGGTAGTTGGAGATGCTTTCTGCACCGGCATAATGGGTACACAGGCCTTCAAAAATAAAGTGTTCGGCATTGGCTTTCAGAAAGGGAATCAGCCTCTCCATACTGGCATACTCCAAACCGGTACGATGAAATCCAGTTTCGACTTCAAGGTGCAGGCGGGCTTTTATATTCATTCCCCTTGCCAGATCAATGGCCTTTTGGAGCCTGTCCTTATCAAAAACGAAAAATTCAACGCCGTTCTCAATGGCCCATGATAATTCTTCATCATCGAGGTGCCCCATTACCATGATATCTGATTTTGAAGATGCCACCTTGTTGGCCTTGTAGGCTTCACCGGCTGAAAAAACGGAAAAATGGCTGATCCCTGCCTCTTCAGCCATGGGTACCATATTTTCAATACCATGACCGTATGCATTGCCTTTGATGACTGAAGAATAAACCACATTGTTTCCGATCACTTTCCTGAGATACCGGATATTATGTTTGTATGCCGATTTACTTATTTCTATGTAAGATGTATTAAACATGATCGGTAAGTTTGAGCACTTCCCCGGCGATACTGCAAAACATGCTGATAGCGGCAGGCATGATTTCGTCCGGGAAGTCATAATCACTCTGGTGAAGGCTTGGATGTTTTCTTCCGGCCCCAATGCCAAACAGAACGGAAGGAAAGTGCGCCGCAAAATGTCCGTAATCTTCAGACCAGCGAAAAGGCTCGGAAATGGTGTGCACATTTAAGCCGTTCATTTCCGCAGCTTTACGAACGATATCGCAATTGTTCTGGTTGTTAACGGTAACTGGAAATACCTGGGTGTAGCGGATCGACGGTTCAATTTTATATTTTTTTGAGAGTCTGTTTACAAGGCTTTCAAGTTTTTCTGACAAAACGATCATGTCCTCGTTTGAAAAGCTTCTCATGGTGGCCATCACCACCCCTTCACCGGGGTTGGTACCAAAATCAACCTCCCCGAGCCTGACATGTACAATGGTGATCAGGGTGTAATCCCTGAAGTCATTTTTTCTCCCGGGAATGGCGAGCAGACCGCTGATCAGTTCAGGGAGCATGGGGCCGGGGCTTCTTCCCAGTTCCGGATGGGCAGCATGCGTCGATATGCCTTTTAACTGGATAATCACCCCTTTGGAGGCAGATGCAAAGACACCCTCTCTGAGGACAATCTCGTTCTTCCTGAAACCCGGCAGGTTGTGCAGCGAGAAAACCGTGTCGGGGCTGATTTCCTGAAACTTCCTGTCTTTGATGACCTTTTCTGCACCGTGTCCGGTTTCTTCCTCCGGCTGATACAATAATACCAGCCTGCCTGTCGCAGGTCTGTTTCCTGAAATGGCCGCTGCAACACCGGTGAGGATGGCCGCATGGCCGTCGTGTCCACATTTGTGAGAGACTCCGTCGTGCTGACTCTTATGGGAAAAATCGTTGCTTTCCGCTATGGGCAATGCATCCATCTCGGCACGGAACAACACAGTGGGCCCGGGCTGCCCCGAATCATATAGGGCTGCCATCCCGTAACCGCCAATGCCTTCAATGATGCGATCCGGACTGTATTTCTCAAGGGTGGCTTTTATCCAGCCGGCCGTCTGCCGCTCCTGCCCGGCAATCTCCGGGTACCGGTGAAGGGTCTTTCGCAACCTGGATACCTCCGGAATCAGCTTCTTTAGTTTTTGCTCTGAAATTGTTGACATATTTTTTTTTATTTTGCAAAAATAACCATTATTTTGCTAAAGATTCAATCAACCATGATCACTAGCAACTCTAGTCACTTTAGTCACTCTAGTCACTTTAGTCACTCTAGTCACTTTAGTCATTCTAGTCACTCTAGTCACTCTAGTCACTTCAGTCACTTTAGTCACTCTAGTCACTCATAACTCTAGTCACTCATAACTCCATCCCATGTACAACAAAGCCATTCTTGACATCAAGCCGCTGGGATTCATGTGGCCCACCAGCGATCCGTTTATTTTCTGTGTTCATCACCTCGACAAATACCCTTCGGGCAATGAGGAGATGGGGCCAAACGCCTCTTTAGCCGGTCGTTATCTCGGACAGGATTTCACCATCAAGGACGGCTGGCGCATGTACCACGGGGAACGTGTTCCCGGCTTTCCGGCACATCCGCACCGTGGTTTCGAAACCGTGACGGTGGTGCTGGAAGGATTCGTCGACCACTCTGACAGCCATGGTGCCGCGGGGCGTTATGGCATGGGCGATGTGCAGTGGATGACCGCAGGCTCAGGGCTTCAGCATTGTGAGATGTTTCCGCTGATCAACAAGGACAGGGGCAATCCGCTCGAGTTGTTTCAGATATGGCTGAACCTTCCCCAAAGGGATAAGTTTGCCGAACCGCATTTTAAAATGCTGTGGTCTGACGCCATCCCCAAACTGAGTTTCAGTGATAACGACGGCAAAATGATTGAGCTGAAGATTTTTGCCGGCAATTATGGCGATACCAAAGCACCGGCCCCTGCACCGGATTCATGGGCTGCCGACCCTGCCAACGGGGTGAACATCTGGACCATCAGGATGGATGCAGGCACCCGCTGGAAGCTGCCAGCCGCCCCTCCGGAAATGCACCGCATGCTTTACTTCTACGAGGGCGACACCATCAGGATCGCCGGCATGGAGGTCACCTCCTACCAGGCCATTGAGATGCTGCCTGACCTCGATGTGATTGTGGAAGCGGGGGAGAAAACCGCTTATATGTTGCTGCTGCAGGGACTACCCATCAACGAGCCGGTGGTGCAGCACGGTCCGTTCGTGATGAATACCCCCCAGGAGATCCAGCAGGCCATCTCCGATTACCGCAGAACCCAGTTTGGCGGCTGGCCCTGGGACCGTTACGATCATGTGCACCCCCGCGAGCGCAGCCGGTTTGCCCGTTATTCGGATGGGAGGGAGGAGGCACCTGAAAGGGACTGAGGGACTAAGGGACTAAGGGACGGAGAGACTGAGGGACTGAGGGCCGGAGAGACTGAGGGCCGGAGAGACGGAGGGACTGAGGGACGGAGGGACGGAGGGACTGGGCGCAGGGCAAATGCAGCGACAGGACTTGGCCTGTTGTGGAAAGATGCAGCGACAGAGTCCGTACTGGCTGGTATGTCATTATTTCAAATCCGCGTAGCTGATCAGTTCTATGCCCCGTTCCCTGATGAAGTCTTTGACCCGTTGGTTGGTGAGCACCCGGGTGACATGGTCTCGGTCTTCGGCCACGTTCTCATAGCCGGTATGGTAAGTGGCGCGCATCTCGGGCTCGTCGTAGGCGGGGTGCTCCACGAACAGGTAGGTGCCCGGCGTGAGGGCAGCCAGGTTCTCAATGAACCGGTCGATTTTTTCTTCGAGTGTCACCGCGCCGCGCCAGCCAGGGAAACGCTGCACATTGTGTTCTGAGAGGTCGATGTATTGGCCGTATTCGATGGCGAGCCGGTTCACCAGGGCGGCCACACCCTCGTCCATTTTGTAAATACTATTTCTTTGTCGTTTCTCGCAAAGGCGCATAAGTGGACGCAAAGGCGCAAGGGATCGCTTTGCGCCTTAAAAATCTTTGCGCACCCCTGCGAGAAATCTTTTCTTTATTGTGTCGAAATGATTTTATGCGTTGATCTACAAAGAGTTATTCTTTGTGAACGCCAGTATCTCATCCATGTAGCCGAAGGCGATGCACACGGAGGTGTCGGCGGCGCCATAGTAGACCACCAGTCTGTTGTCTTGTTGCAGGGCGGCACAGGGGAACACCACGTTGGGCACGTCGCCGGCCAGCTCGTACAGCTCGGCTGGTGCCAGCAGGTAGGGCTTCGTCCTGTAGAGCACCCTGTCGGGGGTGTGCAGGTCGAGCAGGGCTGCGCCCATGGAGTAGCGGAATCCGTTGCAGGTCAGGATCACGCCATGATAGATGAGCAGCCAGCCTTCATCAGTCCTGATGGGCACCGGGCCGGCACCGATCTTGGTGGTCTGCCAGGCGCTGTGGTTGCCGTTGGCCACTTTCATCACGCAGCGGTGCTCGCCCCAGTACTTCATATCGGGGCTGAAACTGATGTAGATGTCGCCGAAAGGGGTATGGCCGGTGTCGCTCGGGCGGCTCAGCATGGCGTACTTGCCGTTGATCCGCTCGGGAAACAGCACGCCATTGCGGTTATAAGGCAGAAAGGCATTCTCGCACTGGAAGAACTCCTCAAAATCGAAGGTATAGGCAATGCCGATGGTAGGCCCGTGGTAGCCGTTGCACCAGGTAACCCAGTAACGGTCCTCGATAAAGACCACGCGGGGGTCGTACTTGTAGTCCGAGTCGATCATATCGGTGTTGCCGGGCTGCATCACGATCGGGTCGTGCCGGATGTCCCAGTTGATGCCATCAAGGCTGAAGCCGGCATAAATGTTCATCTGCACGGCTTTGTTGTCGCAGCGGAACACACCCGCATAGCCGTCGCGGAAGGGCACCACGGCGCTGTTAAAAATGCTGTTCGAAGTGGGGATGTGATAGCGGCCTACCACCGGGTTATGGGAGTACCTCCACATGATGTCGGAAGAGCCGGCGGGCCGGTCCTGCCACGGAATGTTCGCAGTTTGTTGCATAGTCTGTTTATTTTAGTGTTAACAATTATATATTTTATGTGTATTGTCTGTTTTTAACCCTTAGAAAATTCATTCCATCCCTGGAAAGCCATTCTCTGTCCGTAACATCATACTCATCCAACTATATTAATCCCATCTACTTTTAACTCTTTCATTCAAATATAAGCGATTCACTTCCCTTGAAAAAAAGCCTATCTATAAAAATCTGTTGTATTGCCCCCAAATAACAGGGATCATTGTTTCATAAAAACGAAGCTGCCTGACTGTGACAAACCGGTAAGCCTGCCCAGGTAAATGCCGGGTTGCAGGCTGCTGGTATCCAGTTTTATTTCTTCGTGGGACAGGTTTGTACTGATTATCAATCTGCCCTGTGCATCGAAGACAGAGAGCTGGGTGAAACCGGTCATATTTTCCAGATACAGGGTGTCTTTTACAGGGTTGGGATAGGGAATGATGGTGTTCTCACCGCGTATTTCCGGGATGGAGGTGGCGAATTCCAGCTCGTCGATGGTGAGGTGTAACAGGGTGAAGTTCACGTTGCTCCGGCCCAGGTCGAACACCAGGCGGGCCTGGTTGTCGTCGGCTGCCATGGTAAAGGCATAGCTGTATTCTCTTTCTTCGGTTCCGAGGGCCACGCCGACGTAGCCACTGTATGAGGTCCAGGGATCACGGGCCAGGCCGATATAGGAGGTGGCTGACCGGTCGCCGGCTGCAGATGCCCTGAAGGAAACCTGGTACATGCTGCCCTTCTTCAGGCTCACATTGGGTTTGATTAGTTGCACATGCCAGTTTTCGGTGCCGCTGCTATTGATGGTGGTCACCAGCCTGCCATCCGTGTTGGTCATGCTGCCGCTGGCACCGCCACCGAACTGAATGTTCCAGCCGTCACGGCTGTTTACGAAGTTACTTGTATACAGGTTGGTGGCAATCACTTTCACGGGTTCCGGCATAGGGTTGTGCAGCAGGGCGTCGACCAGTGGGGTGAGATACTGCCGGGTGTTGCGGTTGTATATTCCGAACCCGGCGCTGAACTCCCAGTAGGCCCAGCTGAAGCCCTGTTCTTCGAACCAGCGGGAAAGAAATGTGGTCCACTTCACGCGTGATTCTATGTCGGCCTTGCTGTAGGCGCCAAACTCGCCGATATGGATGGGGATGTTGTGCGTTTTTCCGTATTCGATGGCATACTGAAATTCATTCCTCACCGTTTCGCGTTCGGCTTCGGTGTCGTACCATTTGGTGCCCAGCCAGGGGTCGGAGTTATTCACCCATTCGGCTCCCTGGTGGGTGAAGGTAAACGGATTGTAATAGTGTATGCTAAGGATGAGGTTGGGATCGTCGGGCAATACCAGTTTGGGCAATCCACCCAACCCTCCCCACTCGGCGGTGCCGATCACAACTATCCGGTCGGGGTTGGTCTCCCTGATGCGTTGCAGCGCTTCAGCCGCAAATACATTCCATTTTTCGGCGGTCAGGGGGCCGTTGGGTTCATTGAGCGGCTCAAAGAGCAGGCTGTCGGGGTAGTTCCTGAAAAATTCGGCGATCTGTGACCATTGCGCCAGGAAACGCTCTTTCTGGGCATCCGGGTTGGCAATGAGCTCGTCGTGGTGGTGCATGTTAATGATAACGTGAAGCTTGTTTTCCAGGGCATTATCGACCACTTCCTTTATGCGATTCATGAAAGATTCATGGATGGTATAGGGTGGGTTGGCCATGCTGCGGGCAGCCGGTTCCCATCGAATGGGAACACGCACGTGTGAGAAGCCCAGTTCGGCCATGCGCCGGAAATAGTCGGGCTGCCAGGGGTTGCTCCAGGCAGTCTCGGTGGGTGCCTCAAAGGCATTGCCCATGTTAATGCCGCGCCCCAGACGCTCATTCATCTGAAATGCAGGGGACAGATCCCGGGTGAACAGGGGAAGGGTGAGCATGATCGTGATCGTGGTGAGCAGGATTTTTTTCATAATTTTTATAGATTAACCGCAAAGGACGCCATGAATATCGCAAAGGACGCGATGGCTAATCATTTTTCTTGGCGCTCTCTGCGCAAGACCTTGCTTACTTTGCGGTTGTATAATAAACGTAATGATGCGCTGCAAAAATAGCAAAAAAGCCGTTGTGTTTTGCATTATTTTGTGTCACTTTTACACAGCAGTTGCCGGACTTCATCAGGTGCAAAGCCTGAAATATGCTGCAGTACATTCGTTAATTTTTCACTAACTTGTGCGCTGAAAAATTATTACCTGAGCAATGGGAGGAAAAATCAGGATCTTTCTGCTGGTCGTTTTGTTTTTGTCCGGCCTGACCAGCCTTATTTACCAGATGATCAGGGACTACCTGAGGCGTTTTGCAGAGGCATACGGGCAATAGGATAATCTCATGCCGGGGTGCGATATGCAGTTGCTCCCCGGCTTAAACCAAATCAGGATGAATAGCTTGTTTAATAAATCATTGTTTACCTGTTGCCTGGCCTCGGGCTATGTATTCATATTTCCTTCCTGTAAACATTATAGCGATTCTCAAAACACGGAGATCCATCCCAATATTTTAATCATCATGACCGACGACCAGGGCTGGGGCGATCTGAGCATGAATGGAAATCCCAACCTGCAGACGCCTCATGTTGATGCTTTGGGTAGTAACGGACTGACTTTCGACCGGTTTTATGCTTCAGCGGTATGTTCGCCATCAAGGGCAGAATTGCTGACAGGAAGGTTTGCGCTGCGTGGTGGTGTCTTCTCCACATCTGCAGGAGGAGAGAGGCTCAACCTGGATGAGAAAACCATGGCGGAGTATTTCAGGGAAGCCGGCTACGCCACAGCCACCTATGGGAAATGGCACAACGGCATGCAGCCTCCCTATCATCCCATTTCGCGGGGGTTCGACGACTTTTATGGATTTTGCTCCGGACACTGGGGCGATTATTTGGATCCCATGATGGAGCATAACGGGAACATTGTGCAGGGAGAAGGTTACATGCCGGATGACCTCACCAATCATACCATTCGTTTTATAGAACAACACAAGAACAACCCCTTTCTGATCCTGCTATCGTTCAATACACCTCACAGCCCCATGCAGGTCCCTGACGACTTATGGGCCAAGGTAAAGGACCGGCAACTGGACTCATTATACACCGGGCCAAACACCGAAGATGAAACATTTACCCGTGCCGCCCTGGCCATGTGTGAAAACATTGACTGGAATGTGGGCAGGATCATGCAGAAACTGAAAGACCTTGACATGGAAGAGAACACCCTGGTCATCTTTACCTCAGACAATGGCCCCAACTCATGGCGGTGGAACGGTGGGATGAAAGGAATAAAAGGCTGGACTGATGAGGGGGGCTTACGCGTGCCGATGGTGATGCAATGGAAGGGCACACTGCCACCGGGCAGAGTAATTCCCGAAATTGCCTCCTTTCCCGATTTGCTGCCTACCCTGGCCGAGCTGGCCCTGATTGATTTCCATCCACCCAAGCCCCTCGATGGGAAAAGCCTTTTTCCGCTCATGGTGCAGCATGCTCCTGATTGGCCCGACAGGATGCTGATCAGTCACTGGGCCGGCCAGACCACTGTAAGAAATCAACGGTTCCGCCTGGACAGGGAGAATATGCTTTTTGACATGGTCGATGACCCCGGGCAGACAACGGATGTTTCAGATACATATCCTGAAGTTGCCGGTGAAATGATTCAGGCAAAGGAAACCTTTCACCGGGATCTTGTAGCCACTTTCCCTGCTACAGATGAACGCCCATTCACCGTCGGGCATCCTGACCATGGCTTCACTCATCTGCCGGCGCGCGATGCACTTGCAACAGGTAGTATTGCGCGTTCCAACCGCTGGCCAAACTGCTCATTCTATACCAACTGGACAAATCAGGATGATTATATGTATTGGAATGTGGAGGTGCTGGAAAGCGGATTGTTCGAGGCAATAATCTATTATACCCTTGCCCCGGAAGATACCGGTACCAGGCTGCAACTGCGCTTTGGCGGCAGCAGGCTGGCGTTTGCGATAGACGAAGCCCATGACCCGCCACTTGAAGGCATGGCATACGACCGGGTGAAAAGGGAGGAGTCTTATGTAAAGGACTTTCAACCATTGACAGCCGGGCAGATATATCTGGAGAAAGGCAGGGGAAAACTGATGCTGGAAGCGCTGGCTATTCCGGGGAGCAGGTCAATCGATTTCCGGCAACTGGTCCTGAACCGGGTAGATTAAGGCTAAGAACGAATACTTCCCCATACCTGAAGTTGACATCCTCAGGCCTGGCGGGTCATTGAAACAGAACCCCGGTTGGCAGGAAAGGTCTCAGAAGGCCCTAATCCATCACTGAATCATATACCACCACCCTGTCCCACAAATAACTGTATTCTTCAACAAACTTGCTGTGGATGGGATGATCCTGGTATATATCGTGGCCTTCAATGTCATCAAAGAAAACGAGGTAGGAATAGGTGTATGAGGCTTCTACCACAGGCCTCTCTTCGACCGGGGCAGGAACACCCAAATGGTATGCCCTGATTTCGGGAATGGTGAGCAGTTCTGCAACACCTCTTTCAAAGGCAGCGCGGTCTTCCGGGTTATCCGGGTCGTTGAGCCAGAAAAAAACATGGTGACTGAACAGCAGGTCACAGTTTGCAACGGATTGTGTTGGTTGACCGGTCTGGCATGATGAAAAAGCCATGATCGCGATGATTATCATCGTGGGATAGGTGATTAGTTTCTTCATGGAGGTTGTGTTTTAAGAATTTAAAATCTGAGACAATTTGTATCATGTTGTATTTGACGTTGTAAATATAATAACTTTGTATGGATCAATGGTATTCATCATGAATAATGGATAAACAATCATTTGATATCACTGCGGCCCGGAAATTCCAACAAATGAAGCGGGAAAAAAGAATGCTATGCCTTGAAAATCGATACAAAGATGCATGTGCCGACTTTCAGAACATAGTCAATATGATCATTAAAAAATATAATCCGCGTAGAATTTACCCATGGGGATCATTATTGAACGCTGAACACTTTACTAAAATCTCAGACATTGACATTGCCATTGAAGGCCTTGATGGCGCTGAAAGCTTTTTTAAGCTGGTTGCCGAAGCTATCGAAATGACATCATTTCCTTTAGATATTGTCGAACTGGAGCATATACATGAGTTACAAAAGAATATGATCCTTAAAACAGGGAGGCTTGTATATGAAAGAGATTAATCCGGATATTGCCATTCTGATTGCCCGGGCTGAGAATACACTGGATATTATCCATCAGAACAGACAGTTCTACCTGACATTCAAAAATAATCACTGTTATCCGACTAAATTCTGATGTCGGCATTTTTTTGTTCATAACTTATTGATTTACTGTGGTGGGTTTGCTTCCGGAGCAAGCTGACCCCCACTATATCAACGCCAATTTGATTTGCTGTGCAATGCCAGGAGGTCCAAGGGAGTTACTCCTATATTCTCTTCTTTTACTGCGTAACAACTCAAAAACATCCAACATGCTGATCAAATGAAGGCGAACCAGTGATGCCACCACTGAAAATGCTTTCTTTGTCTGGGCAATCTTTTGAACTACGGTCAATAATAATTGGGCAATCAGGGTGCACCAAAGCTGTGTGCGAATAGCATTTTCATTTTCACCAGGGCAAAATATAATTCCTCAAAGAAAGCACTGTCCCTGTTGCGCAAACCATCACAGGCAGTGCTCTTTGCAGGGGCTTTGTCCAATCCAAGGTGATTTAGTTTGCCCCGAAATGCCCGCAAACTCTCGCATATCTCTGTCATGGAGTCACAACGGCTTAATATACCCAATAGCATGGTGATTAAATGCGTACGAGTCTTGAAGGCCTTGTAGTACCGGTCACTCTGGTGTTTGTTTATTAACCCTTGTATGTTGACTTGATTGATCAAATTTAAAATTTGTTTGAAAACCGGCTGTCCGACAAATTTTATTTCCGTATTTTTATCCCTGTTGTTTTTTTTGTGTGGTAACAAAAGAATTACAACATGGGGGTGTATTGAAAATCAGCAAAGCTAAACCTTCGGGGAGTAACCCCGCTTTTTTCAATTTCAATTTTTTAGTCGGACACTACTGAAAAAAAACATCATAAGATCCATCAATTCATCTTTTCCCACCGTGTGGCACAATGCCACAAAGTTTGGTGTCAACCAGATTCTGATGGCAATTACACTGGCATCTTTCAGCGGGGTAAGCCGGATTTGCAGGATCGCTGCCTTTAGCGGCGACGGTTTGGTAAAATCACTGCTGAGATTGAAAAAGGGCATAAACGAAAATTCCATATCTGCTGCACTGAAGAACCTTGAGAACTTGTTAAAAGCACAAACATGGGCTGATATTAGAACCAACACGAGGGGTGTATGGGCGAGGTGCGCTCAAGTAGCTCAAAACCAAGTAAATCAAATGGAATTTGTGCCAAATGGACAAAGAATACAAAGTATTCAAGGGTGGAGTTAAACCAAATTGGCCACGATTAAGTAGCCTTTGTTCAAAAAACCGGGTGAATCCCGGCGTTAAATTTTCAATTTGGATAATTAAGATGTATTTGATAATCAATCGACACTAATTTTTTTTATTCCATGAGAAAGAAACTGTGGTATTTTTTATTTTTCAGTCTGTTTTTTCCGGTTTTGTTAAAAGCGCAGACCGATAACAGCCGCCGCGAAGGCAATTTTGCCGATCCGGCGATTAGCCCGCTCTACGATTATTATGAATGGAAAAATGAAATTCCGGAAGATTGCCCCTTTGAACGGTCAGATGACATCATTAAGGTGGTCTTTACGGGACGT
>Ga0114946_10001220_pt1 | contig 17577 bp, 17 predicted proteins | sample WalLakDeSediment_FD_88676 | JGI IMG/M metagenome (GOLD analysis project Ga0114946, IMG submission 88676) | Lake sediment microbial communities from Walker lake, Nevada to study Microbial Dark Matter (Phase II) - Walker Lake 11/02/13 Deep Sediment | ecosystem: Environmental > Aquatic >... | reverse complement strand
GTTCCAGGTTGTTCAACGTGGTATGGGAAGGCCTGAAGCTCTATCCCCCGGGGCAGAATGGCTTTGTGGACGTACGCGATGTGGCCGCGGCGATGGTTCTGCTGATGGAGAGCGATATCCGCAATGAACGGTTCATCCTCAATGCCGAAAATGTAACCTATAAGCGGCTGTTCGACCTGATCGCGGAGGGGTTCGGCAAAGGGGGGCCGCAGATCGGGGTCAGCCCTTTCCTTTCGGGAATTAGTTGGAGGGTGGAAAAGATATTATCACTATTAAAAGGCCGCAAGCCGCTGGTAACCCGGGAAACGGCGCGCACAGCCGTGCAGCGGTACGAATATTCCAACCAGAAGATCCGCAGGGCGTTGAGTTTCGAATTCATCTCCATCGAAGAGACGATCCGGCATTTTTGCGGAGTTTACAGGGACTCATTGCAGGAGGGACTCCATCCCAGGAAATGAATGACCTCTGGGATGGAGTCCCTGGTCGCATCTTTTTGCTAACTTTGCATTCATAAAACACGATTCCCATGAAAAAAATCGCATTGATTTACTGGCCCAAGAAAGGCAACACGGAAGAAGCCGCGTTTAAGATCTATTCGAAGTTTGATAAAGATATCATCGATATTTTCACCATTACGGAGATTAACACGGCAGAGTTCTCACTGTACGATGCTTTTCTCATTGGAGGCAGCACTACCGGCGCCGATAGCTGGGGGCATGCGCATAAGACCCGCTGGACCGGTTTCTTTGCCAAGATTGAAAAAGCGGATATAAAAGGCAAGCCTTTTGCCTTGTTCGGCCTGGGCGACCAGGTGCTTTACCCTTACCATTTCGTCGATGGAATGGCCTTTATAAAGGAGATGTTTGAAAAACAAGGAGCCATTCACAAAGGCTGGTGGCCTGTGGAGGGATATGACTTCCAGGAATCGGAATCGGTGGAAAACGGCATGTTCTATGGCCTGGCCCTCGACTTCGACCAGCAGAAAGAACTGACTGATGAAAGGGTATCAAAGTGGGTTGAGCAGATCAAGAAGGAGCTTGGGATGATCTAGGATTTACAGTTTACGATCTGAAATCTGAAACCCTGAAATCCTTCGGGCTTCGCCCTCAGGACAGGCCCTGGAACTTTGGAACCCTGAAACCCTGAAACCCTTAATCGTTGATCACGTTCTTGTAATGCTCAAACCGGTCGAGGATCTCGATCACGAAGTTGTAAGTTTCCTCTCCCCTCGCGTAACCGTAACGCACCACTGAATCCCTGTAATAAGCCGGGTTGGATTTATTCAATATGTAGTAATCTACATTTCCCGACCATACATTCGGATCCCGGCCGTTCTTCTCGGCCAGCCTGCGGGCATCGTAAACGTGGGCGATGCCGACATTATAGGAAGCCAGGATAAACTTGATCCGTTCATTGGGGTCCTTGATCTCCGCGGGCAATTCTCGGTCCAGAGCCTTGATGTATCGGATACCGGCCTCAAGTTGTTCCGTGGCGGTAGAGTTCGTGTCAATTCCAAAAATGGCAGCTGTTGCGGGCATCATTTGCATCAGGCCAAACGCCCCTTTCCACGACCTGGCATCGGGATTGAAATGCGATTCCTGGTAGATCAGCGAGGCTACCAACCGCCAGTCGAGATTGTATTTTTTCGACATATTTCTCAACAGTTCATCATACGCCGATATTTTGCCGTGGTTATGGGATGAGTATTCGCTTCTGGCCATGAAAGCCATTCGCGTGGAATTAAAGTACTTCTCTATCAGGAACCTGGAGGCTGCGGTTTTATTGAATTCTGTCATCCATTGGTTGATAGTGACCCGGAGGCTGTCGGAGTCCTCCCTGACGGCCCAGGCCAGGTTTTGCGGGAAACTGATGGCTGTACGGATATCCAGTTCGGGGTACATCCTCTCAAATAGCAGCGCCACATACTCATTACATACCGTATAAGCAATTTCTCCGTTGGCTACAGCCTCCACCAGTTGTTCCGTTTTCCGGTCCCGCTCTTCCTTTATATATAACGGCTGGCCGACTTCCTCCGAAAGGTTCTTCAGGCGGTAGGAAAAGGGGGAATTTTTTGGGACATGGACAGTTTTGCCTGCCAGGTCAATCGGATTTCTGACCAGGGCATTTTCGATCTCGTCCCAGGTCCTCATTTTCCGCCAGTTATCAGGTTTCCGCTGCACCAGCATCTGCCTTGTCTGAAGAATGGGTTCGGTGAATGCCACATGATCCGGCCCATTGAGGGTGACCGTAAGTCCCATGGCTATAAGATCGGCATCGCCGCGGTCAAGTTTACGGTAAGCTTCATCCAGGTTGTTGCTAAGCTTGATTTCAAGATCAACGCCGAGATAATCGGCAAACATCTTCAATTTCTCAAACTGGTACCCCATCGGTGTACCACGGAATATAAAATAGTCTGTTGTGTTATTATCCGTAATGGCAACCAGTCTTCCTCTTTCCTGTATTTCCTGTATGCGGTAACGCTTCACTGTATCATCTTCTGCCAGCGCCCGGTTGAGCTTGTCCCGGTGATTGTTGAGGCAGGAGGTGAGCAGAAGTGTAGTAAGGATCAGGAAAAAGAGGTTGCGGAATATCTGGATGGGTATGTTATAAAATTTTAATACCTTCATTTAATGATTTTTCGTTCAACATCAGCCTTTTACGCAATTTAATCAGTATTGTTACAAAACGGCTTTTATTAACTTACCCGCACGCTTATTATTGTACGGGGCGGCAAAGGTAAACAAAAAAATCCATACCAATGTTCACCGGCATGGATTTTTTTGAATATCAGGATGTTAATAAAACTTAATCGAACACGATCTGCATTTCCACCCTTCTGTTCTTCTGGCGGCCTTCGGGTGTGCTGTTATCAGCAATCGGCCGGGTTTCGCCGAACCATTCGGTGATCAGCCGGCTGGGTGCGACACCCTTTCCTTCGAAGTATTTGGCCGTAGATTGTGCACGGTCTTTGGACAGCTTCATATTGAAATCATCATTGCCCACACTGTCGGTATGCCCTGAGATCTGCAGTTTCCAGGCGGGTTTATTGATCAGCAAACCGGCCAGTTCATCGAGTGAGGAGAACGAGGAGGAACGGATCACTGCCTTACCGGTTTCGAATTCAAGATTTTCAAACGCCGTTTTAATGATTTCCTGCTCTTTTTCCTCGATGATCGGGCAGCCGTTATTCTCCGGCGGGCCGGGGGTTAATGGGCACTTGTCCAGGTGATCGGGAATGCCGTCCCCATCCGTGTCAGGCCATGGGCAGCCCCTGTTTTCGGCCGGGCCCGGAATGGTCGGGCACATATCATCTTCATCCCTTACGCCGTCACCGTCTGTATCGAGGAACGGGCAGCCTCCATATTCTATCTTACCGGCTACATCAGGACACAAGTCCTTGTGGTCAGGGACTCCATCCCCGTCCCTGTCGGGACAACCATTCAGGCTGGCAGGGCCGGGATCGTCAGGACATTCGTCCAGGTAATCCGGGACTCCATCCCCATCCCTGTCGGGGCATCCCTGGGTTGTTTTGGGGCCTGGCTCATCCGGACAAAGGTCATCTTTGTCAGGGATGCCATCCCCATCCCTGTCGGGACAGCCCCTGAATTCCTTCAGCCCAGGAATATCAGGACATTCGTCTTCATGATCAGGGACTCCATCCCCATCCCTGTCAGGGCATCCCCTGAATTCCCAGGGACCGGGTACGGTCGGACAATTGTCAAATTTATCCGAAACGCCATCATTATCAAAATCCTTCGGTGGTTTGCCGTGCCAAATGGGTATTTTCACACCCAAATAAATACTGGAGCCGTAAGGATCATTGAATAATCCCGTGAACAGGTTATTGATCCCGAAATAGACAAAAGCGGCACGCAACCCAATCCCCATGTTGAATTTCTGGTACTGGTTGAAATACATGGGCAGCATAACGCCAAACCACTTGTGTTCATACCTTGGGGTAAGGCTGTAATTGGAAATATAATGCGAATTTCCCGTTTTGGTAAAGCCCTGGTTCAGGGCGGTAAAGGTGGTCAGGTTGAGATAAAGCCCCTGCACAATGTTGAAATCGACCTGCAGGCTGAAAGCAGTGGGCAGCTTGATGGTGAAGTCTTCCTTGTTTTCATTTCCCGCGATAATACCCTGCCCAAGTTGTATTCTGCGGTACACAGTATCGGCAAAGTTCACATATGGCGGAAATCCAAAAGTCACTTCCTCTATGTCCATCCAGTGAGTGCTTCCCGGCACGGCATTGTTACCGCTCTGATAACGTTGCAGGTAATCAGGAGTAAAATTAGCGGTAAAATCCTGGCTGTTATAGGCTTTTTCATACCTCAATCGTCCGATATCCAGTACAGATACACCAACTTTAAGCATGTATTTATTCTGGTCCATTCTTCTCAGGTTTTTTTCCCCGTCCATGTCATACCTGTAATTCTTATACCTGGGCCGGAATTCATAGACAACCCCCAGGTCGAGCCCGACAGAAGGTTTAGCTGTAAATGCATACATAAAACCGCTTTCGAACTTGCTGTTTTCGTTCGAACCCCAGTTCCAGTTGTCGGAAACACCGGCATTGACATATGGGGAATTCCATGACATATAATCGGCATCAATAACATTGTTGTTCTGGTTATAGAAATAGTAATAGAATTCATCCGCCTGCACATATGCCCCGCCGATGCCCTGGAGCAGCTTCACCGTAAGGCCCGCCTTCAAATAATTTACCCCAAGGTCAAACACCTCCCTTGCGTATGTCAGGCCGTAATCGGTGAAGATGTGGTGAACAGCCCGCAGGTTTTCATCGTAATACCACTGCCGCCAATACTCTGGGTATTTGAAATCACCATAAATTGACCGGGCAAGGGGCTCACTCACATCATCGGCATTCATAATGTTTCGTGTCCTAAAAGTAAAACCCACTGCCTGTTTCTGGTCGATGGTGACAAGAAAGGATAATCCCATCAGTGTCTGGTTGAAAACGGCGCTTTTATCCTTTCCGTCAGGTTCGGCCAGGTAGCTGTTATTATCCCACCAGTCTTCCACGGTAAAGATCTTGTATGGATTGATCAGTCCGGCCGATTTGAAACGGATCATGTTGTTATAAATATCACTGTTGAAGCCGAAAAAGTTTACGTCTACCTTAAAACGGCTGTCGGCGATAGCACCGGGCTGCAGAGTAGCCTGGTTGATGCCCATGTAATTATCATTCAGGGCGGGAAGGAATTCCTGTGCAGCGGATGAACCAAACAATCCTGACAGGATAATCAGAAAAAATAACTCTTTAGCAACAAAATTTTTCATGTGGTTTACTTGGTTTACTGGTTTAAATGAATGTTTAATACATATACAGTAAATAATTATATTATTGATATTGTTGCAATTAAGGCTTTTTGGCTGAAAAGAAATTATTTGATTCAAAAAATCAGATCAAATATAAACAATTTGAAAGCTAAAGTCAAGAGCTGGAGGCGGGAGGATGTCAGATGAGTTTTTAACCACAAGAGGCTGTATCAAAAGTCTATGCAATCGAGTTACTGCCTGGATTTGGGTCGTGCTCCGACGGCTTCAGTCGTCGGACTACTAAAAAAAGAAACTTTTTGACCTATGATACACCCTAGCCGCTGTTCTTTCAGGTTGTCTTCCTGTATAGCCAGATAGCCACTGATAATGAGGCCACTGCATAGATCCCCAATGCCAGGAGGTTTCTGGCAATATCCATGAAGCCAGATCCTTTCAGCATGATCATCCGGAGGATTTCAATAAAATAAGCGATGGGATTGATATAATTTATGGTTTGTGCCCATTTTGGCATGTTTTCAACAGAAGTGAAAAGACCGCTCATCAGGATAAAAACCACAAGGAAGAACCACGAAAGGAACATTGCTTGTTGCTGGGTATTGGTTTTGGTGGAAATGAGCAATCCCAGCCCGAGCGCTACCAGCAGGAAAATGGCCGCAGATAAAAAGATCAGGCCGACGCTTCCGATAATGGGTATATTGAAGATCATTTTAGCGAGCATAAGTCCAAAGGCAAGTTCAACCAGGGCCACTAGCCAGAAGGGGAGGAGCTTGCCAAGGATGAACTGGTATTTGCGGATTGGTGTTACGTTGATCTGCTCGATCGTACCGATCTCTTTTTCCCTGACCAGGTTCATGCCCGACAGCAGCATACCGATAAGGGTGACCAGCATCACCAGGATCCCCGGCACCATGTAATTGATATAATTCAGCTCAGGGTTATACCAGAACGACCGGGTTGTGCGGATGGGCTGCTCAATAGTTTGCCCGCTGGTTTCCACCAGCAGGTTGATATTGAATTCACGGATCACGGATAGTGTATAGGCATTCATCAGGGCTGCCGCGGCGCCGTCGATGGCGTTGGTCACCACCTGGATTCTGACCGATCCTGCAGTGGCCAACTCTTTCTCAAATCCGGCAGGGATCATGAGCACCTGGTGGGCGCTGTTGTCTGTTATATCCTGTTCGGCCAGTTTGTAAGCATTCGAAAAATTCACTATCTTGTAAAATGGGGAGCCTTGGAAATGACCGGTTAGTTCACGGGAAGTCCCGGAACGATCCAGGTCTGCCACATGCAGGCGGATCTGCCTGATCTCGAAAGTGGCGGTGTAGGCCAGCACAAGCATCTGAAGCAGGGGCATGACGAAAATGATCCTCACCATGACCTTGTTCCGGAAGAGCTGGATGAATTCTTTTCTTATGATATAGCCGATTGTCCGCATGATGAATGCCTTTCAGAATTATTCCAGCCTTACTTTGAAATTTTTTACACTTAACCCGATGAAGATCACCAGCATGGCGATGATGATCGGCATCATCAGGCCTGCCAGGGAAATCATCAGGGCGATTTGCTGGTTTTTGCTGATGGTGGAGATCAGGATCCCCAGCGAAAGGGCCATCAGGATGAATAATACGGCTTCGAACATGAGAAGCAGCAGGCTGCCACGCACCGGCACCCCGAAAACAAAATATCCCAGCGCCACGATTGTGGCGGCGTTGATCAGGGATAGCAGGACGTAAGGGGTGACTTTCCCGGCAATGATCTGGATAGGTTTCAGGGGAGAAACGAGCAACACTTCCATAGTCCCCAGCTCTTTTTCGCGGGCAATGGAGATGGAGGTCATCATTGCGCAAACCAACATCAGCAGCACCGTAATGATGCCGGGCACGAACATGAATACCCCTTTCAGCTCCGGGTTATAAAAAAGCTGTGGTTCAGGGATGATCCTCAGCTGCCGGTCGGCATGGATACCTGTCATTTCCGCCTGGTAATCGCGGATGATCGCCTCGGTGTAATTGGCCAGCAGGCTGGCCGTATTCGGATCGGAGGCGTCACCGATGATGTGTATCCCGGCTTGTTGCTCCCGCATCAATCTTTCGGCAAAATTTTCCTCAAATATAATAACCTGTTTGACCTTTCCCCGGCGGAAGTTTTCCTCTATCTCTCTTTCATGTGCCAGGTTTTTTTCCAGCAAAAAGTAATCGGAAGCGGTGATCCGGGAGATGATGCCCATAGTAACCACATCTTTTGAATGGTCCAGCACGGCGATACGTGCATTTTTGATTTCTGGCCAGTTTGATGAAGACCTCTTCCATTTTTGCCACCCCAAGACGGCTTTTAAGAGCTGCCGGGGTATCCAATGCAACGATCCGACCGTCAACCATGATGGAAACCCTTTCGCAGTATTCAGCCTCATCCATATAGTGGGTGGTCATGAACACGGTGATCCCCTCGTGCGCCGCCTCGTAGATCATATCCCAGAACTGCCGCCGTGTGACAGGATCCACCCCGCTGGTCGGTTCATCGAGAAACACGATGGCTGGTTCGTGCATGATCGCTATGGAAAAAGGCCATTCTCTCCCTGATCTTTTTCCGCGGCAACCCATAAATTCTCCCGAAAAATGTAAAGTTTTCAGCGATGGTCATATCTTCATAGAGGGAAAACCGCTGGCTCATATAGCCAATGTTTTTCTTTATTTTTTCCGTTTGGTTGTAAACATCATAACCGGCTACTGAAATCTTTCCCGATGTGGGTTTCCAGAGCCCGCACAGTATTTTGATCGCCGTGGTTTTTCCGGCGCCGTTTGCCCCCAGGAACCCAAAGATCTCCCCCTTTTTCACGAAAAAACTCAGGTTGTCGTTGGCGACAAAGGAGCCGAATTTTTTAACCAGGTTGTTTACCTCGATGATATGATTGGTGTTGGTTGTCATATAATGGTCATACGGTGGTCATGCGGTGGTCATACAGTAGTCATTCATTGTTGGATTTTATGTCACTGAAGAGCCATATGAAACTGTCTTCAGCGCCCGTGGTCGGCTCATCCAGGATCAGTACCGATGGTTTGTGGATCAGGGCGCATGAGAGCGCCAGCTTTTGCTTCATGCCACCCGATAACTTCCCGGCTGGTCTTTTTTTGAAAGGTTCAAGCTGCCGGTAGATGTCGCGGATCAGGTAATAGTTCTCCTCCACTGAAGCCTTGAAAATACTGGCAAAGAACTTCAGGTTCTCTTCCACTGAAAGATCCTGGTAGAGAGAGAACCGGCCGGGCATGTACCCGATGATACGGCGGATCTTCTTGTAGTCACTGACTGTATCGAAGCCTTCAATCGTCGCATGACCCTGGCCGGGGAGCAGCAGGGTGGCCAGAATCCTGAAAAGAGTGCTTTTCCCTGCCCCGTCAGGGCCGATAAAGCCGAACAATTCGCCTTTTGATATGCCGATGCTGATATCATCAAGCGCTTTCCGGCTATTGTATGACTTGCTGAGTTGTGTGGTATGAACGGAAATTTCCACGATGGGACTGTTTTATTTGCCGTCAGGCAAAAAGTTGATCTCCCCGGGCATGCCGATTTTCAGGCTCCCGTCGTTGGCTACCCTTATTTTTGCGGCATAGACAAGGTTCACCCGTTCCCGTTTTGTCTGAATGGTCTTCGGGGTGAGTTCGGCTTTGGAGCTGATCCAGGTAACAGTGCCTTCTAACCGGTTGACATTCTTTTTATCCTCATCCACAAGTACTTCCACAGTATTACCCAGGATAAGATATGGCAGTTGATCACCGCTGATATATACCTTCAGTTCCAGCGCATCGAGATTGGCGATCTTGCAGACCGGCTTGCCCAGAGTCGTGATCTCTTCCGCTTCGGCATATTTCATCAGGATGGTTCCCGCCAGCGGGCTGGTGATCCATGCCTTGCGCAATGCTTCTTCCACTTGCCTGATCTGAACCTCCAGCGTGCCCATCTCCGCCGTGATGCTCTCTTTCTGTACCGTGGTTGAAGCGATCTGCTGGTTCAGCAAAAGAAGGTTGCCCGTAAGGTCATCCAACTGTTTTTGGGTTGCCGCGCCATCTTTTAACAGATTTTGTACCCTTTCAAGATCAACCAGCAGATTTTTTTTCTGCTGCTCCTGAACCTGGATCTGGGCGTCGATGCTTTTGGCACGGGCCAGCAGGACTTTTTTCTGGCTGATTATCTGTTCTTTTTTTAAAGCCAGATCGGTGGTATCCACCAATCCAAGGGTATCACCAGGATTAACCCTGCTTCCTTCTTCCAGATCAAGGAATAATATCCGTCCGTTGGCCTCTGAAGATACCATGACCTCAACGGCTTCGAAGTTGCCGTAAGCGTCCGATTTTTCATTTTGGGAACAAGCCATTCCCAGAAAGATGATCATTGAGAAAAGAATGAATTTTTTCATAATTAGATGATTTACAGTTTTCCGGCTGCGGCCATGTAATCATACTTTGCCTTCACCAGTTGGATCTGGTGGATCTTGAGATCGAGCAGCGCTGCAGTCGCAGCATTTAGCTCGGTAATATATTCCGTGGCGGTGATGACCCCGTTGGCTAAGCGGGAAGCGTAGGTCTTGGCAATACCGGCGCGCAACACTGCGATTTCTTCGTCTTTTTCGATCAGTTTCTGGTACCTGAGTACTTCGGCCTGTTTTCGCTCCAGCTCATCCTGGCTCCGATGATGTAGAAATCATCGAACTCATTCTTTAACATATCAAAACCCGGTCGTCCATAACCAGCCTGGCCATAAGCTATAAACCGTGGCATCAGACGGGAAGAAATCACTTTCTTCATGGATTCGGCTTTTTGTTCCTGCAGGCTGAACAGCCCGTATTCCAGCCGGTCCTGCCCGCCGACCATAATTTCGGTATCCGGAACCGGCATTTCCAGGGCACTTTCCACCGTAAGCCCTTCACCGGTAAGAATGGAGAGGATTTTATATGCTAACACTATATTTAATTCATTTTCTGTCAGTTTCTGACCCATCTTCAGCATTTCGGCCTTTAATATGTCAGCATTGGATGCCAGAACAGCGCCATGCCTGATACCCGATTCCACTTCATCCAGTTTGGATTGAAGGGTTTCCAGGTGAAGTTCCAGTAAGGATTTTTGTTCCTGCAAGGCCAGGATATTGAAATAGGCGGTTACGACCCTCTCCCGGATCTGGTATATTTCAATTCCTGTATTTTGCAGGCCGATAATGTTTTCGAGCGCTTCGAATTCAAATTGCGGGATGTATTGGCACTTCCGTCACATAGGATTGATAGTGGATATCCCCGTTGATGGTAAATTCGGGAAGATAATTCCTGTTAAGGTTACGGATCTTCATCGCACCGGAAGCGGCCAGGTAGTCGGCCTGATCACGTAGCGGGTGGTTCAAAGTTGCTTTATGCAAACATTCCTGCAAGGTTAAAAATTTTTCCTGGGCTGGTAAGGAATGAATGATGAAAATGCTAACCAGCAATGGGATGATTCTTTTTAGCATGGCTTGATGGCTTTTATGATGAAATCGGCGACTTGTTTTTTGCGGTTTTCAAGAAAATCCAGATAAGCCGCCTCGTCATTTTGAAAAATAAATCCCTGGATCATCGGTTTGGCGGCAAAAGGGAAGATGCAAAGCGCCAGTTGGTTTAAACGATTGGACAAAAATAATACAAAGCTTGAATATTGCAACTTCCAGTTAAAATTTCATTAATTTTGCTTTTAACTTCAGTTAGCTATTGATAACAATGCTAATCTTAAAAGAAAATACTATGAAAAGCCGAATTTTAGTTTTCAGCCTCGTATTATTTGCCGGTATCTTTTTATTCAGTTGTTCCCCATCGATTGAAAAACAATTGCCGGGGATTTGGGTTGTGGAGGATATGGAATTCGAATCGGAGTATGAATTGGACGAACAGCTGGTAGAAGCATCGAAGAGAAGCCAGAAATCGATCAGCTATGAATTGATGGCCGACAATACAGCAAGGGTTTACACCGGCTTTACAACTTTTGAGAGCGAATGGCTATACATAAAAAGTAAAAACACTGTTTTTATCATTTTCCCGGGCACCTATGATACCATTGAGCTGGGCCGTTTTGAAGAAGGGAAACTGGTCAATGTCGAGGATAATCCGGATATCCGGATCACAACAGTTTTCGTGAAGGAGAAAAAATAGGCCCTATTCTTCCTTGCCGAAATTCAAGGCAAAGAACATCGATTCCAGCTGCCGCAGGTAATTCTTTTTATCGCTGTTGGGATTATACACATATCCATCAAGGGTGATAACCTTGTTACTAGCCTGGTCAATAAAAGTGTAGCTGATAAACGGGCCGCCCATAAAATCGTTTTCGACTTCCCATAACCCTCTTGTCTCCACAGCGTAGTCTCCCGGGAAATCGGTAATGACATTGAAAACAGGTGGTATGTATGCTTCAGACACTTTCATGAATGATAAAGCGGATGGGCCCGGGACATGCTCCAGCGTGATCGTATTCCGCCACTGGATGATATGCCTGGGGTTGAAAACAATCGTGTCCTTGTAATCCATGGTATAGATCAGGATACCGAGTTCAACGTCCTGTTTGGCTTTGGTTATTTTGTGCCTGACCCAGGCAAAGTCAGGGGCCTCTTTGGCGAGATAAAACCCGCCGGGAATAGGCAGGAAGATGTTGAATTTTCTTTCCAGGATGCCTGCAAGCTGGATATTGGTGGACATCTGGTTAATGGCCAGCGTTCTTTCACGTTCCAGCTGAACAAAGAGCTGCAGGAAAGTCTCTTTATTTTTTTCAAACTCTTCATAAAACAAAGCCTCGCTAGGTGCGGTGATCTTAATGACCCGCTGCGGTTCCGACCAGAGATTCTTGCTGGTTTCGGATAATGGCTGGGTGAAGCCCGGGTTGATGTCGACAATAAAGATATTGTGATATCTTTTAAACAGGTCGTTCAGGTTTTTCTGGGCAATGTTCAGCATATCGAACATAGGTTCGGGCTGGGATAATCCGGTAAGCGGACCTCCGAAAAATGCCCGGATCGTGTCACCCAGGTCCCCTTCCCATTGTGCTTTATCGTTGGTAACGATAAGGAGCTCATTGATAGAGCCTGAAGATCGTTGCATTCCCGATTCACTCAGGGTGCAGGAACCAGCCCCAAAGAGGAACAAGAATGTTATCAGTAATAGAAGCAGCCGGTTTGTAATTTTGCAGAACATGACTTACAATATATTTCAGCCTTTTACGGCTATTTTTAATTTTTGCCCGACATGTAATTTGGAAGAATTACCCAAGTTGTTCCATCTTCTGATATCTTCAATCGATACTCCATTGTATTGCCGGGCAATATCCCAGAGGGTATCGCCCTTTTTGACAGTATAAAAGGTGAACTGCGATTCTGATCCTGAAGTTCCTGAAGAGGCGGTGGTTGTTGACTGTCCCGAAACCTTCAGCTTCTGGTTGGCATAAATCGTATTACCGCTCAAGTTGTTCCATTTTTTCAGGTCATTCACGGTGCATCCGTATCTTCTGGCGATGATGCCCAGGTTTTCACCCGGTTTAACGGTATGTATTCCCGATGGCGAAGCGGTTGAAGAGGATGCGGTTGATTTGGAAGCGGATGATGTGCCATGTGCAGATCTGGATCCCGGAAACACGACCAGCCTCTGTCCGGGCCGGATGATTGTTCCTTTCAGATTGTTCCATTGCTGGAGCTGCCTGACGGAGACATTATACCGGCGTGCGATCAAACCAAGATTTTCACCAGATCTGACAATATGGAATTGCCTTTCGGTGGCTGCCTTGATATCAGCCATTAATTTTTCTTTTTGCAAGCCGCTCCTGCTTTTAAATTCGTAAATCGCCTGTTCGTTTTCGACAAATGTCAGGATGTAAGCTGTGGGAAGCCGGAGGTTATATCTTTTCCCGTCATAAGCGGGGATGATACCCGCTTTATACATGGGATTGAGGAAAGCCACCTCTTCACGGGGTATATTGAGGTATTCGGATAGTTGGTCGAACGCCAGCGGTTGGGTAACCATGACTGTATCAATACCATCATACAGAATACCGGGGTGCAGGGGATAGAGATTGTGTTCGGTGGCGTAATTCATCACATAGGTGACCGCGATAAATGCCGGCACATACCCCCTTGTTTCGCGCGGCAGGAATGGCCAGATGGCCCAGTAATCCCTGACGCCGCCGGCCCGCCGGATCGCTTTGTTCACATTCCCGGCGCCGGAGTTGTAAGCCGCCATTACCAGGTTCCAGTCACCGAACATATTGTAAAGATCTCTCATGAGCCGGCAGGCTGCATCGGTCGAAAGATAAGGGTCAAACCGGTCGTCGGTGAGCGAAGTGACCTTCAGCCCGTAAAGCTTCCCGGTATAATACATGAATTGCCAAAGCCCTTTGGCCCCGGCACGTGAACCCGCTGTCGGATTCAAGGCCGATTCCACGACAGCCAGGTACTTCATCTCCAGCGGAATGTCATATTTGTCAAGGTATTCTTCAAACATCGGGAAATAGATCTCTTTCAGCCCCAGCATTTTTGACGTCAGTTGCCGCTTTCTGACGGCATAGAGATCGATAAAGTTTTTGACCGTCTGGTTGTAGGTCAGATCCATGGTCGTTTCCCGGTTCAGTTTTTCAAGTCTTTCCCTGTAAACCGAGTCGGGGTATGTCGGCACATACCCTATCGGGAAGTCGTAAATATTCAGCAGTGATGTATCGGTGGTGAAGTAGTGATCCTGGAAAAAGGGGATATTTGTCAGGCTGTCGAGCATATCTGCGGCGAATGATTCATTCAGGATTTCATCTGCCTGTTTGGCGTCATTGATCAGCAACAGGCCCCTGTTTTTGAGTGAATCATCTTCCGGATTATCGGTGCTCAGGTAGAAATCATCCCGTGTAAGCAGTGAATCGGGTACCTGGGCATTTCTACCGGCCAGCGTTACCGGGGCCAAAATAAACAGCAGCAAATGGATCAGTAATATAAGCGAAACGTTTTTCTTCATCTTTATTAGTAATATGAGGACAATAACATATTTTTCCGGGCATAAAAGTAATACCGAAAACCCCTGCCCCGGAACAACCCGGTCAGAAATATTAACATCAATACGTTAAGAATATTGTGCAAATTAGCGTAACGGGTATTCTGCTTCGCGTGCGGCTGCAAGGCTATCCCATACCGGAATGACTTTCTGAATAAATATCTGTTTGTCGTTGTTCAGCTTTTGCATATCCAGGCCGATAAACGCCTGTGCTTTCTCCTTGGTGGATATATCGGGATAAGGCACTTCTTCGTTGTATCCCATTGTTGCCAGCAGCCGGGCCAGCTTTATCCGGGTTTCCTGGGCGATATTGATCGCCGAACCGATCACGCGGCTTGTTTCCACGGGGGCATGGAAGGAAGATCCATGGCCTGCCGCCGAATAATCCCAGCGCCATTGCGCATGTCGGATGCCCATCAGGATATCTTGCATCTGCTCTTCGGTTGCCCCGAGATCCCATGCTTTTTTCGCTTCCACGTGCACGCGAACCAGCAATTCTTCCAGTTTGCTACGGTTCGCATAGATCTGGTCCTGCCGGTCATAAACATTTTTGATCAGGTTCATGGTTTTTTCCCGGTGGCAAACGGCGCAGGAGGCCTCCACATTGTTCAGCGGGCTTTGCAGGTGATGGTCGGTGAATTTCAGGCCGCCTTCACTTTTATATGGCATATGGCAGTCGGCGCAGGAAACGCCCCTTTCGGCATGAATGCCCGTCATATACACTTCCCAGTCGGGATGCTGTGCTTTCAGCATAGGGGCTTTGCTGAGGGAGTGGGTCCAGTCGGAAAAATTGATGGCATCGTAGTAGCGTTCCATGTCTTCCGCTTTCAGCCCTTTGTCCCAGGGAAAAGTAAGATAGTTCTGCCTTCCATCCCTGTTGTCAAAATAGTATTCCACATGGCACTGGGCACAGACCAGCGAACGCATTTCCTGGTGGGAGGCGCGGGTGATATCTTTGCCCATTCTCTCAAAGGCTTCTATCAGCGCAGGCCGGCTGATGCGCAGGTTCATCGTTTTAGCGTCGTGACAGTCGGCACAACCGATGGCGTTCACTATTTCATGTCCGAGCGTCTCCCAGGTTCCGGCATAGGTTTCCGCTATGCCGATGGTCTGCATCATCCGGGGAACATCTGTGCTTTTGCAAGCCCAGCAGGTATTGGGCTGCGGGCTGGGCTTTCCGTCCATCGGCGCCCCGGTGCGCAGGGTGTTGCGCACATCGGTAATGGCATAATAATGGCCCCGGCCCTGTTTGTAATCCCTGGAAAAGCCATAACCGGCCCATAGTACGACCAGCCGGGGGTAGTTCTCCAGCATGTCAATCGTGGCAGAACCGTGGTACTTGCTTCTGAAAGTGGTGTCGGCCGTTTTGAGGTATGACTGGTATTCCCTGGGGAAGACCTTACCCCAGACAGCGTTGCGTGGTTCCCAGGATTCGTAGTTTACCTGGGGTGTGTAAGCAAACACCGCCTCCGCCCGGCGTTCCATGATGGATGAGGCAAGCAGGCCCAGGAAAAAGACAATTACCACTGTGACCAGGAATATCACCCAGCCAAGCCAGGGCTTCTTACGGATGTTTTCGTTCAGGGTAGCCATATCTTGAAATGTTGAATGTTAAATTTTAAATTTTGAATTATATTTTAAACAATTAATATTCAATGACTAATGACTAACGACTAACGACTGACTTTCATCCACTCAGGCACCGCGCTCGAGGGCAGCGGCACACGGGCATTGGGGACGCTGGAGATGCTGTTGACCCTTCCGTGGGGGACCTCCCGGTGACAGTCCCAGCAAAGCCGGTCGGTCCGCTCATGATCCAGATGATGGACCAGTGACATTAATTTCGCATCCCGGATCAATTCATTGTGGCATCGTACACAGTTTTCCTGCACCACACCCACTCCTGCTTTTTTGATAAATATCACCTGTGGTTCAAGTCTGAGCGTGAAAATGGTGGCATGACGCATACCGTCCATGGCCTTAAAATAGTATTTGCGGAAGAAATTGTCCTGGGGCACGTGGCAATCATTGCAAACGGCCACTTCACGATGTGAACTGTGGCTCCAGGTGGCATACTGGGGAGCCATGATATGGCAGTTCATGCATGTCTCAGGCTTGTCCGAAAGGTAGGAGTGCGCACGTGAAGTCCTGAAAATCAATACCATTACCCCAACAAAAACTCCCAAAACGATGATCACCGGCAGATACCATTGCGGTGGTGGTGAGAAAAAATAAACGATTCTCCTGATCATAACCGGTCAAATGGAAGGTTTATCTCATTCACATCGGTATCAAATTTAATCTTTTTTCAAGAAGTAACTGCAAAAATGATCGGAAGAAATTTTTTCTGTCCAGACATCAAAACCCTGTGCTACGATCCTTTCGATCATTGGAGCGGGGACAAAGGGGGTTGTGAGCTGAAAAATCTCACCAGGTTCAAGGTCCGAAACGCCAGTCAGCACTTCGCCCAGCGGATGTCCGCCTTGCTCCAGTACGGGCCGGGCATCCAACTGTTTCACAACTCTGGCTTCATCCAGCCAGTGAGGTTTTCCGGTTTGCTTTCCGGCAATGGAATCTATTCCCTCCAGGCTGTCCTGGCCAACTTTCATACGAAGTGTGTTGACCAGTTCATGCACTGGAATTTCTCCCACCAGGGCGGCCTGTTGCAAGGTCGTTACCCGGGCGATGGTGCGGCGGAGAACCGGTTTTTTGAGCTTTTTAAATACCGGCGCCATCTCTATCAGCAGCTCCTCCAGCTCCGGGTAGGCCTGGAGAAGTTCGTAGATCTTTGTTTTGGGGGTTATGATTAGTTGTTCCACAGTGTTTCGTGTTTTGTGTTTCGTGTTTCGAATGTTTTATTTCGAATAGGAAAGTATCCGTTGTTCGCCTTCGAGGGCGCGGTGGCCGGTGAGGTCCTGGGATACTTCGAGGGTGCCCAGGTATTCGCCGTTTTCGTCCCTGAGGGCAAAGTATTCAATGTGAACGAACTTGCCTTTCATCTGGATCCAGAAGGGGGCATGGTCCTGCCGGCCGCTTTTGAAATCATCCAGGATTTGTTCCACCACGTGCACGCTGGAAGGTGGATGGCACATTTTCACGTCGCGGTTCAGGATCGCCCGGCTGCGATGGAAGATGCGCTCCTTCCCCTGGCTGAAGTACCTGACTTTCTCATCCTTATCGACAAATGTCATGTCCACCGGAAGGGTGTTTAGGATGGCCTGCAGTTCGGTTTTGGTGAAGGAGCC
>Ga0114946_10001218_pt1 | contig 17593 bp, 15 predicted proteins | sample WalLakDeSediment_FD_88676 | JGI IMG/M metagenome (GOLD analysis project Ga0114946, IMG submission 88676) | Lake sediment microbial communities from Walker lake, Nevada to study Microbial Dark Matter (Phase II) - Walker Lake 11/02/13 Deep Sediment | ecosystem: Environmental > Aquatic >... | reverse complement strand
GACTGCTGGGTGAAGAGGGGGAGCAACTCCTGCGGCATGAGTGCAGGGGGATTCCAAGGGACCTGCTGCAGGTCCCGGGGCCGGACTTCGTGGATCGGGTGTTTGCGCTTACCGACCGCTCGCCGGTGGTGCTGCGCAATCTGCAGATGCTCTTCAATACCGGAAGGCTTGCCGGCAGCGGCTATCTCTCCATCCTCCCGGTCGACCAGGGGGTGGAGCACTCGGCGGGTGCCTCGTTTGCCCCCAATCCGATCTATTTCGACCCCGACAAGCTGGTCAGGCTGGCGATCGAAGGCGGCTGCAGCGCGGTGGCTTCGACACTCGGCGTGCTCGGCTCGGTGTCCCGCCGGTACGCGCACCGGATTCCATTCCTGGTCAAGCTCAACCACAACGAACTCCTGACCTACCCAGCGATCGCGGACCAGACGCTGTTTGCTTCGGTGGAGCAGGCCTTCGACCTGGGAGCGGTGGCAGTGGGTACCACGATCTACTTCGGCTCCGAGGCTTCGCGCCGGCAGATCGAGGAAGTCAGCGAGGCCTTCGCCCGCGCCCACGAGCTGGGCATGGTCACGGTGCTGTGGGCGTATCTGCGTAACGATGCCTTCAAAAAGGGCGGGGTGGACTATCACGAGTCCGCGGACCTGACCGGACAGGGGAATCACCTGGCCGCGACCATCGGCGCGGACATCGTGAAGCAGAAGCAGGCGACCAACAACGGCGGGTACAAGGCCATCGGCTTTGGCAAGACGCATCCCGGGGTCTATGACACCCTGACCTCGGAGCATCCGATCGATCTGGTCCGTTACCAGGTGGCGAACTGCTACATGGGCCGTATCGGTCTGATCAACTCGGGTGGTCCGTCGGGCGAAAACGATCTGCAACAGGCGGTGCGGACGGCTGTCATCAACAAGCGTGCGGGCGGCATGGGTCTGATTTCAGGCCGCAAGGCCTTCCAGCGGCCGATGTCAGAGGGTGTCGAGTTGCTGAACGCTATCCAGGACGTGTTCCTGTCGAAAGACGTCACGATCGCCTGAAGGCGCAGATCTTCCAGCATCCCTCGTGGCCCAGTCTGCAACCTGATGGCCTGAATCGACGGTTGCCTGGCGGCAGGCGTGCCTGAGGGTAGCGATACTGGCATGATGGCGGGCGATGGCGGGGCCCTTGCTGCCCCGCTGCCAACGGGGACGCGCGATGTTCGGTGAGAGCTTCATCCTGTTCCGGGTCCTGGGCTTCGAGATCCGGGCCAACGTCACCTGGCTGTTCCTGGCGCTGCTGGTCACCTGGTCGCTTGCGGCCGGTTTTTTCCCCTTCGTCTACCCGGATCTCGATCCCTCCACCTATTGGGCGATGGCCCTGGTGGGGATGCTGGGCCTGTTTTTCTCCCTGTTGTTCCATGAACTCGCCCACTCGGTGGTCGCGCGGTCCTACGGACTGCCGGTGCGTCGGATCACCCTGTTCCTGTTCGGCGGCGTCGCCGAGATGGAGGCCGAGCCCAAGGAACCGCGGATCGAGTTCTGGATGGCCATCGCGGGGCCCATCGCCAGCGTGGTGCTTGGTGCCGCCTTTTACCTGCTGGCGGTCTCCATGGTTGCGATCGGTGTGCCCGAACACGTCGCCGGCGTGGCCCGCTACCTCGGGTTCATCAATCTGTTGCTCGCGATCTTCAACATGGTTCCGGGGTTTCCGCTGGATGGCGGCCGGGTGCTGCGCGCCGCGCTGTGGCAGTGGACGGGCAATATCCGCATGGCGACCCGCTGGGCTTCGCGGGTGGGGCAGGGATTCGGGCTGCTGCTGGTGGCGCTGGGCCTCGCGGCCTTCGTTTCCGGCAATTTCGTCGGTGGGATGTGGTGGTTCCTGATCGGGCTGTTCGTGCACGCCGCAGCCACGGCGGGATACCAGCAACTGCTGACCCAGCAGGCGCTGCAGGGCCGAACAGTATCGCGATTCATGACCACCGATCCGGTGACCGTTCCCGCCGGAACCTCGTTGCAGGAGTTCGTGGACCACTATCTCTACCATCACAATTTCGACCGATTTCCGGTGGTGCAGGGCGACCGGTTGCTGGGCAGCGCCGGGTTGGCCGAGGCGAAGAAGGTGCCGCGCGAGGACTGGGAGCGGACGCGCATCGAGGACGTCTGCGAGAAGTGCAGCGACGAGAACACCGTGCAGGCCGATGCCGATGCGAACGATGCATTGACCCGCATGCAGCAGCGCCGGACGGGACGCCTGATCGTCACCGAGGGTGACCGTGTGGTGGGCATGCTGGTACTAAAGGATCTGCTGCGTTTTCTCGATATTCGTGCGGAACTGGACAGGCACTGAGGGGGGGCACTGACGGCGTGCGCAATCCCGTTGGCTCCGACGGACCCATTGGCCCGGAGACCCACCGGCATTGATGCGCCCGGTGCGGCGCGGCACTGGGACTTTGGCTTATCATGGGCGTTCGCAGCCGCATGGACCATGGGAAGGCAGGCATGAAGACATCGCTGATTCTGACTCTCCTGGGGCCGGATCGCCCGGGGCTGGTGAGCGCGGTCGCCGCGCGCGCGAGGGCCGCCGGAGCGAATTGGATGGAGAGCCGCATGGCCCAGTTGGCCGGCCAGTTCGCCGGCGTGGTGCGGTTGGAAGTCGACTCCGAGGCGGCAGGCAATCTGGAGGGTGTGCTTCGCGAACTCGAGGCTGAGGGACTGAAGGTGACCGTCGAACTGGGGCGGGAAGTACCGGTTCCCGTACGGCATCGCGTTCAGATGGACCTTGTCGGCCATGATCATCCGGGCATCGTGCAGGACATCTCGGCGGTGCTGGCAAGCCACGGTGTCACGATCGAAGTGCTGGAGACCGGGTGCGAGCCGGCATCGATGTCAGGGGGACTTCTGTTTCGTGCGCGCGCGGAACTTGGCATGCCGTCCGGGGCCGGGCTGGACACATTGCAGGAGGACCTCGAGGCCATTGCGAACGAGCTGATGGTGGACCTGGAACTTCACGACGCCGAGGGGATCGATGAAGAGGATGCACGCAGGGCAGGGCCGCGGTGACTGGTATGGCTGAGGAGGAGACGGATCCTCAGGACTGGAAGCTCAGGTATCTTGGTGTCCTGGCGGAACTGAATGCGAGCAGGATGTCCTGGGCGGAAACCGAGCAGGTCCTGCGCCAGGGCCTGAGTCGACTGAGCCTGGCCGCCGACCGGTCCCACCGGGTCCTGGCGGGCCAGTTGGAGGAGCTGAGGGCACTCCTGCGCAGCGGTGTAAAGGATGTGCGGCTTCGCAACCTGCTCGAGGCGATCTCCGAATCGATCCGCCACCTGGACGATGTGCCGCAGGCAACCGGTCCTTCCGATAGGGCGCCGCGAACCCGCAAACCGGGGCTCGCGGCAAGACTGTTCGGCCTTGGAGCGACTTCCGCACCGCCTGCGGTTCCGCCGCACCGGCCTCCCGACCGGTTGGAGTTGGGGCAGAAACTGCTGCAGGAAGTCATCGAGGAACTGGCTGCGCCGCCCGGGCAACGGGACCAGCTGCTCCGGAGGGCTGAGTCCATCGGGGACGAGATCCAGCTGTTCAACCTGGGTCACGACTTCGTCACGCTGCTGCGGCCGCGGATCATTGGGCATGCAGCGCGAGAGATCGCGAACGGTGACCCTGAGATCAATTCATTGTTGCTGCAACTCATCGAGCGGATCCAGGTGCCGGACGACTTGAAAAACCGTCGCGATGCGATACGAAGCCTGCTTTCCGGCGGCGCGGATTTGGACAGGATGGATCAGGCCATCCAGGGAACGGTGGACCTGATCGGTGAAAAGTGCGCTCGGTTGGAGGGCGAGAAAAGCGAGATCGAGAAGTTCCTGCAGCAGATGGCTGAACGCCTGAGGGAGATCGACAGTGGGATTCGGCAGAGCCTGGTCAATCAGAGAGAGTCCTACGATGAACGAAGGGACCTGGATGAGTCAGTCAATGCGCAGGTCGAGCAAATCGAGGAGTCGGTGGTTCATGCGCAGGATCTGAACTTGCTCAAGGAGGCGCTGCAGGAACGGGTCGATGTCATCCGAACCCATATGCAAGAGTACCGCATGGCCGAGGAGCGGCGCATCGAGCGTGCGGAAGACGAGGTCCAACAACTGAATGACCGGCTGCAGAGCGTACAACGCGAGTCGGATCTGTTGCGTCAGCGGCTGCATGATCAGCGCGAGCTGGCGATGGTCGATACCCTGACCGGCATCCCCAACCGTTTTGCCTATGATGAACGGCTGAAACTGGAATTCGCTCGCTGGCGCCGCTACGACTCACCATTGGTATTGGCCATCTGGGATATCGACCGGTTCAAAGACGTCAATGATCGCTATGGCCACCAGGCGGGCGACAAGGCGTTGAAGCTCATCGCGCGGCTGATGAAAGATGCCGTGCGCGACACCGATTTCGTCGCCCGCTATGGCGGGGAGGAGTTCGTCCTCCTGATGCCGGAAACAACGTTGAACAATGCCCTTGTCATTGCCGAGGGGATCCGCAGGGCTGTCGAGTCCTGCGGTTTTCATTTCCGGGGCAAATCGGTCCCGATCACCATCTCCTGCGGTTTGAGCGAGTTTCGGGTAAGTGACCGCCCAGAGGAGGTCTTTGCCCGTGCCGATGAGGCGCTGTACAAGGCCAAGCTTCAGGGCCGTAACCGCTGCTCCACGGCCTGATCGAGGATCGCTCGGCCATTCCGTGTGCCCTTCGACAGGCAAGCCGTGTCCCGGATTGGCGGTGCGGCTACCAGTGCAGATCGTCCGGGATCGGAAATTCGGCGTATTCCGCCTCTTCGGTGGAAATCTGGCGCTTGCTTGCGTCAGCGTCCCGCACCACGGCAGCAGGGTCGCGGACGATGATGCGCTCCGCGATTGCAGCGGGAATGAGTACAAACTCCCGTTCGACCGCGACCAGGCTCAACGTGCCCGCCGCCAGCTGCCTGTGCAGGTCCGCATCGACCCACAGCGAGCGCACCTTGCCGTCCCAGACGAAGTTGTAGCGGACGTCGGCATTGCGGGGCGGCATCACACGATGCTGGTCGGCCAGTTGCCGTATCTCCGCCCGGATGGAGCGTTCCGTCTGCTGCTGCCTGCGTTCTTCGTTCAGGCGCCGATCTTTCTCGATCTTTTCAAGGCGGGCCGCCTCGATGGACGCAGCTCGCTCACGATCTTCCTGGCTCAGCGCGGGCTTGCCCTGTTTTCGCTTCTTGCGCTGTTCGAGCTCGATTTCCTTCGCCTGTTTCTTGCTTGCAATCCCAGCCTTCAGCAGTTGGTCCTTGAGTGAGCCCGCCATGTCCTGATCCCGACCTTCCGATCCGATGTGGTTTCGATGGTAGCACGACGGTGCTGCGCGGCTGGAGGGGTCCGCAGTCCGCTTGACGGGCGATCAGGTACCGCCGTACCTTTAAAAGTTGGAGTGCAAAAAATCGGACGTTCGACGAACGTCATAAAGCGGCTCCCCCGTTTCGGGAGGGACCCACCCAAGGAGGAAACCACATGTTCATGAAAAAGACCACGCTTGCACTGACCATCGGGCTGCTGGCAGGGGCGGCAACGGCAGACTGGACGCTCAATAATGACGAGTCCTCGCTCTATTACCTGACGACCAAGAACGTGCACGTCACAGAGATGAACACGTTCAACCAGCTCTCGGGCGCCATCGATGCGGATGGCACCGCGTCTGTGAGCATCGACCTGACCAGTGTCGATACCGTGGTCGAGATCCGGGACGAACGGATGCGGGAAATGTTCTTCAACACCGACCAGTTCCCTGCGGCGACCATCAGTATCACGTTCGATCCCGCTGTGCTGGAAGGCATGGAGCCGGGTGCGCGGATGGTCATGGAAGATGTGGCTGCCGAGCTCACGCTGCATGGCACCACCAGGGAGATGGGCGCCGGCCTGGTCGTGGTCGGGTTGCAGAACGGCGTCCAGGTGAGCAGCCTGAAGCCGATCGTCGTCAGGGCGGATGACTTTGGTCTGGCCAGTGGTGTCGAGGCGCTGCGCGCGATCGTGAACCTGGACAACATCACGAACAATGCCCCGGTGAGCTTCACCTTCGTCTTTGACAAGGACTGAGCGTACGCGCCGGGGCGGGCGAGCCCGCCCCGGCTTTGAAACCCGTTTCTGCGCACCGGGCCTCCCCTTGGCCCGGATCGGGAGGTCTGTTTCGGTGGCGTTCTGTCGAGTGCTGCCATGAAGATCTGGGTCGATGCCGACGCCTGTCCCGTGGTGATCAAGGAGATCCTGTTCCGGGCCGCCGAACGCGCCCAGGTCCACGTGACGCTGGTGGCGAATCAGCCGGTCAGGGTGCCTCCGTCCCGCTATGTCCGGATGCTCCAGGTGGGCTCGGGCTTCGATGTGGCCGACAACGAGATCGTTGCCCGCCTGGAGCCCGGCGACCTGGTCGTCACCGCCGACATTCCCCTGGCCGCCGAGGTGATCGACAAGGGTGGACACGCCCTCAATCCGCGCGGTGAAATGTACACTGCCGACACCATCCGATCACGCCTCGACGTCAGGGATTTCATGGAAACCCTGCGCGCCTCCGGTGTCGATACCGGTGGCCCGGCCGCGCTGAACCAGCGCGATCGCCAGGCCTTTGCCAATCAGCTGGATCGCTTTCTCCACCGCTACATCATGCAACGGCAACAGGAGAGGCCGGCTGCGCGCGACACGTGACTCCCACACACCGACGAAACGCAAGGAACCGATACATGAGTGAATCCATCGACGCGCACTGCCTGGACCAGCTTTTTTTCGACGCCAGAACCCACAACGAGTGGCAGGATCGGCCCGTCAGCGACGAATTGCTGCGGGAACTCTTCGATGTCCTTCGCTGGGCGCCGACCAGCGCCAACTGCAGCCCGGCGCGCATCGTTTTCGTGAAGAGCCCCGAGGCCAAGGCCAAGCTTCTGCCTGCCTTGATCGAGGGCAATGTCGAGAAGACCCGCACCGCACCCGTCACCGCGATTATCGGTCACGACCTCGAGTTTCACGAACATCTGCCGAAGCTCTTTCCGCATACGGATGCCCGTTCCTGGTTCGTTGGCAACCAGCCCCTGATCGAGGCGACGGCTTTTCGCAACGGTACCCTGCAGGGTGCTTATCTGATCATGGCGGCCCGGGCGCTGGGCCTGGATTGTGGGCCGATGTCGGGCTTCGACGCGGACCAGGTCAACGAGGCCTTCTTCGCCGGCACCAGCACCCGGGTGAATTTCCTGTGCAACCTGGGCTATGGCCGACCCGAGGCCCTGTTCCCGCGCAGCCCCCGTTTCGAGTTCGAGGACGTCTGCAGGGTTGAATAGGTCGGGCAGGGCAGGGGTGCGGGCCATTGCGTGAGGTGTCCGCGCCTGTGAACACCGGGGAGGGCGGCAAAATCTGATATCTTCGCAGGGCATCGACACCGACGACCTCGCCAGACCCGGATTTCCCTCCCGTGACCAAAGCCATGACTCCCGTCCGCCAGCGCCTCGTCGCGGAGGCCGTCCGCCTGGAAGAAGACCGCCTGGGCAGGATCCTCGACGATCCGGCAGCGGACGCGCGCGCGCGCGAGGCCGGGGGCGACTTCGAGCAGCGGTTGGTGCGGCGGGCAGGGGAGATGGCCCTGGGCCGCCGTTTTGCGGGCACGCTCGAGAGTCTGAACCAGATCCGTTTCTGGTTGCTGATCGGGGCGGTGGTGCTGGCTTTTCTTGCCGGGATGGGCACTTCCGCAGCGGTCTTCGGCCAGGATGCAACGGTGAACATCGGATGGGCACTGTCGGCACTCCTGGGTCTGCAGCTCCTGATGCTGTTGCTTTGGGTCGTCTTTACCCTGTACCGGCCGAAGGGCGGCGGCGGCGCCCTGGGTCGGGCGGCGCTGGCGGCGGTGCACGGGCTGGGGCGGCGTCTGTCGCGGCGGCCGGAGTCCGCCGTGGTGCTGTCGGCCAGTGTGGGGCTGCTGCGCCGGGGAGGCTTCGGGCGCTGGGTCGCCAGCGCCCTCACGCACGGACTCTGGGCCATGTTCTGCCTGGGTGCCTTGCTCGGTGCGGTATTCGCTCTCAGTGTCCGGCAATACGAGTTCGTCTGGGGCACCACCCTCCTCACCGAGGGCAGTTTCGTCGCGCTGGTGGCGATGCTGGGGGCCCCGGCGCAGTCGTTGGGCTGGCCGATGCCCGACGCGGAGATCGTGCGCGCAAGCCGCATCGGCCTCGAAGGCGCAGTCGGCCGTGAACTCTGGTCGGGGCTGCTGCTTTCTTCGATCCTCTTCTATGGGCTGCTGCCGCGAGCGTTCCTCACCCTTGTCAGCCTGCTGCTGGTTCGGCGAGCGGCCGGGCGGCTGCGGCTCGACACCAGCCTTCCCGGTTATGCGCGGCTCTCGGACCGGCTCGGTTCGCACGCGCGCTCGATCGGCGTGCTGGATCCGCGACCGCCCGAGACACCGGGGCTGGAACCGGCGTCGAGGTCCAGGCCGGCGCCGGTGCACGGGCGGGTGCTGTTGATCGGTCTGGAATTGGAACGCGGCAGCAACGGCTGGCCACCCCGGCTTGCAGGGGTGGACTGGATCACGCTCGGCCGTGCGGACGACCGGTCCCAGCGCCGCGACGTGCTCTCCGCGCTGCGCGCACGGGACACGGCGCCCGGTGTTGTTCTGGTCCTTTGCTCCCTCGCACGGACCCCGGACCGCGGCGCCGAGCGCTTCTTCGCCGCGGTGCGCGAGCAGACAAAGTCTCCGGTCTGGGCCCTGCTCGACGAGGGCGGCACGCTCGCCGCGCGGGGCATCGAGCGCGCCGGAAGGCTTCGGCAATGGCAACTGGCGGGGGCACGTGCCGGCCTCGATTACGTGCTCGAGATCGATCTGGACGGCCCGCGCCATCCGGGTACCCGGGAACTGGTGGAACTGGTGGGTCAGGGAGTGGCAGAGGGATGAGCGCGATGCTGAAGGTGGTCGTGGTTGGGCACACCAATACGGGCAAGACGTCCCTGCTCCGGACGCTGTCGCGCGACGAGGCCTTTGGCCAGGTCTCCGACGAGCCGGCGACCACCCGCCAGGTGGAGGGAATCCAACTGCTGCTCTCCAACGGCGAGCCGGTGATGCTGCTGCTGGACACGCCGGGCCTGGAGGATCCGGACGGGGTGCTGGACGCGCTGGACCGCCTCGCGGGTCCGGAGCGCTTCGACGCGCCCGAACGCGTGCGCCGGTTCCTCGACGGCCCGGACGCGGCCACCCGCTACGAGCAGGAGGCCAAGGTCCTGCGGCAGATGCTGGACAGTGACGCTGCGATCTATGTGATCGACTGCCGCGAGCCCGTGCTCGGAAAATACCGGGAGGAGCTGACCATCCTCACCTACTGCGCGATCCCGGTGCTGCCCGTGCTGAACTTCGTGGCCAACCCGGCGAGCCGGGAGCCGGAGTGGCGGGAGCAACTGGCCCGGCTGAACCTGCATGCCGTCGTGGCCTTCGACACCGTGGTCTTCGACGAGGGTGGTGAACGGCGGCTGTACGAGAAACTGCGCACGCTGCTGGATGCCTACGATCAGCCCCTGCAACGGCTGATCGAGGATCGGCGCCAGCAGGGGGAGTGGCTTCGGCGTGCCGCTGCCGAATATCTGGCCGAGTTGTTGATCGACACCGCCGGCTGCCTGAGGATCATCCCCGGGGACCTCGAGGCCGCGAAGCTGCGGGAAATGATTCTGCGCAACCAGGATGCGGTGCGGCAGCGCGAACAGCGCAGTGTCGATGCCCTCTTGCGGCTCTTCCGCTTCAGCAGCAGCCACTACGATCACGCGCACCTGCCGCTCGTGAACGGCGCGTGGGGCATGGACCTGTTCAATCCCGATGCCCTGAAGCACTACGGCATGCGGATGGGTGGAGGCGCGGCCGCGGGGGCGGCTGCCGGCGCGGCTCTGGATGCCGCCACTCTCGGCGTGACCCTGGGCCTGGGTACGCTGACCGGCACGGCGGTCGGGGCCGTCCTCGGCACTTCGCTGCCGCTGCACAGGCGGATCTGGGGGCGCCTGCACGGTTTTTCCGAATGGCGCGTGTCCGACGACACCCTGCGTCTGCTGATCGTCCGCCAGATGGCCTTGATCCGGGTCCTGCTCCGCCGCGGCCATGCGGCCCAGGGAGCCTTGGCCTCGGGTGGCGCCCCGGAGTCGCGTTGGGCACGCGGACCCTTGCCGCGGCCGATGCGGGAGGCTCGGCTGAAACCGAAGTGGTCGCGCCTGAACCAGGAACTCTTCGACCCGACCCGGAGTGATCGGCAGCTGGCAGTCCAGCGGCTGACAGAGGAGATTCTGGCTGAGTTGTCCGAACAGACAGGGACCTGAAGGCCCGGCCGGCTATTTTTCGGTGGCCTCTTCTCCCTGGGGCTGTTCTTCCGAGGCCTGTTCTTCCGAGGCCTGTTCTTCCCTGTCCTTCTCTTCCGTCGCCGCCACCGGGGCGCTCTTTTCCTTGCGACTCTCGCGGATCTCCATCACCCGCTCCAGGCCCTTGATCCTCTGCGCATGCACGACTTCGAGCTTGCCCTGGAGTTCCTTGCGCTCTTCTTCATCCGGGTTGGCCTCCAGCTTCTCGCGCAGCTTGCGTTCCTTGGTCTTCAGCTTCTTCAGCACCTCGCGGATGGCAGCGAGTTCGTCGCTCTGAACGTTCCGGTCCTTGTCCATGAAGTTGGCGAGTTTCGCGAGCAGTTTCCTGGTTTTCATCGGCCTACCTCTCTAGCAGTCTTCCCGGTCTGTTCGGAACCACTTGCCATGCGCTCGATCTCCCTGTCGTCGAGTGCCAGCAACTCCTCGGCGATCCGGTCCGCAGGTTCGTCCGAAAACAGGAGCGCGTGCGCCGCTCCGATCAGCTTCTCGCCAAGCCGATAGGCGTAGGCCTCGTCGTTCATCAGCGATGTGGCGATATGCGGCGGGATTCTTCGCTCCCGGACCATCCTGTTGATGCTGTCCAGCCGTTCACGGCTGGTTTTCTCCAGCGAGAGTTTAAGCGAATCCAGTGACAGGCTGGTGATGGCGCCCGGCTCCTCCGTGCGCAGATCCCGGATCTCCCGAAGCAGCTTGGCGATTTGCGCGCGCAGGGCGTCGTAGTGCTCGCGTACCGGCGGGTTGGGCGAGACGCCGAAGCGCGACAGATTCTTGTGCAGATGCTTCATGGCCTTGACCGCCTCGACGACGTCGCGACTGGCCTGTTGCAGGCTGTAAAGGCGGTCCGTCCACGGCTGCGGAATCTCGCGGCGCTGCACGTTGCCGATGAAATCGACAATGGCATTGTAGAGGCTCTTGATCTTCTTTTCGTACACGTCGTCCACATCCAGGGGCATGATGCGCCGGGTGCTGCGGACCGCGTCGGACAGTGAGGCATCGGAGTCGATGACCCGCCTGCGCAGGCTCAGACCGTGGGAGATCAGCACGTGGGCGTTGTCGTAGAGGTGTGCGACTTCATTGCGCACTGCCGTCACGGCCGTGGCGGGAGTCTCCAGGGCTTCGGGAAAGAGGAATCGGGGCTGTTCGGCGGGCGGCGGGACGAAGTGCACGTAGCGGATCAGCGCACGCTCCAGCTGCTTGACGAAGGGGACGAGGAGAACGACCCCGAGCAGGTTGAAAAGGGTGTGGAACAGCGCCAGTTTCAGCAGCAAGTCGTCCTCGGCGATACCGATCAGGTCACTGATGCGGTCCACGGCCCAGACCATCTGGTCGATCAGCGCAATCGCCACCGCGGCGGTCATCACGTTGAAAAGGACGTGGGCGACCGCCAGGCGCTTGCCTCCCAGGTTGGCGGTCAGGCCCCCGAGGGCGGTGGTGAAGGCGCTGCCGAGGTTGGCGCCGATGGCCAGCGCCAGGGCGTTTTCGTAGGTCACCTGTCCGGCCGCAAGCGCTGCGATGATCACCAGCAGGGTGGCATGGCTGGACTGCATGATCACGGTGACTGCCATGCCGATGGCGGTGAACAGCAGCAGGCCGGCCAGGCCCGGGACCGCGTAGGCGGAGAGATCGAATCCCTCCTGCAGGGCGTCGAAGCCCTCCTTCATGTAGGCGATACCGAGGAACAGGAAGCCGATGCCGAGGAGCAGGTAGCCAATGCCCTTGAGTTCCCGGCTCCTGTTGAGCAGCAGAATGACCCCGAAGACGAGCATGGGCATTGCGTAGGCGGCGATGTCGACCCGCAGCCCCAGGCCGGCGATGAGCCAGGCACCGGTGGTGGTGCCCAGATTGGCGCCCATGATGATGCCGATCCCGGCCGCCAGGGAAATCATCTCGGCACTGACGAAGGAGATGGTGATCAGCGACACCAGGGTGCTGGACTGCATCAGCGTGGTGGTGCCGAGGCCGAAGGCGACGCTTTTCCACAGGCGGTCGGTGGATCGGCGCAGCACGATCTCCAGCGCACCGCCGGTGAAGGCCTTGAAACCCGATTCCAGGGAGATCATGCCGAACAGGAACAGGGCGATGCCCGCCGCGATCTCCTTGAGATCGGGGCTGACCCAGAAGCCGTAGCCCAGGACCAGGAAGACCGCAGTCAGCAGGAGGGATCGCTGCACCGGCTCAGCGACCCGGTTCCACGGGCCGGCGGACGGCGTCCCGCAGGAAGGCCGTGACGTCGGCGCGGCTGCCGACGAACAGCGGCGAGCCGATGTCGCCCTGGCGCTTCAGGGCGTGGTCGTACAGCGGGTCGTAGTACTCCGCCAGCAGGGCGTGGATCCATCCCCGGTGGCCCTCGACCGCGCCGCTGCGGGCCTGCTCGTCCAGGGCGGACTCCAGGGCCCGGCGCAGCGCGTGGTGACGGGTGTCCCCGAGGCGGTTGCGGATCCGGTCCAGCGAGGCCAGGAGTTCGGCCCCGAGCCGGTCCAGCGCGTCGGCCTCGCCATGGAACTGCACGTAATCGGCGAGCGGCCCGGAAACGTAGTCCTCCAGGGTCAGCTGCACGCGGCTCTCCAGCGGCTCCTCGATGAACACGCGGGGCGAGGCCTTCATCCGGAGGTATAGCGACGGCGGAACCAGCCGGTGACCGACCAGCTTGCTCTCGTCCTCCACTACCACGGGGCGGTGTCCGCCCGTTTCCTGCAGGGCATGCAGGCGCAGCAGGGCGATCGCAAGCCGGTTCTCGAAATCGGGTTGGGTGGGCTGTCCTCCGGGGCGGCGCCCGAAGGCCGAGCCCCGGTGACGGGCCAGTCCCTCGAGGTCCACGGCGTGGTCGATCGCCTCGATCACGCGGGTCTTGCCGGTGCCGCTGCGGCCCGACAGGAGTAGCAGCGGCAGGGCGGCCGAGGTTTCCTCCAGGCTGTCGAGAAGGAACCGGCGCATCGCCTTGTAGCCGCCCCGGATCCGGGGGATCGGGCGGCCGGCCTCGGCAAGCCACTCCTGCACGGTGCCCGAGCGCATGCCGCCGCGGAAGCAGTAGAGCTGGCCGTCCGGGTGCCGTTCGCACCAGCGCAGCCAGCCTTGCAGGCGCGCCTCGCGCGTCGTGCCGCCGACCAGGGCGTGACCCAGCGCGATCGCGGCCGGCTGCCCCTCCTCGTTGTAACGAAGACCGACCTCGTGGCGCTCGGTGTCGGTCAGCAGCGGCAGGTTGTGGGCATTGGGAAAGGCACCCTGTGCGAATTCCACGGGCGCACGCACATCCAGCAACGGAACGTCGCGCAGGAAGAGATCGAGATAGTTGCTGGTGAGAGTCTGTGTCATGGTTTCCGGGCAAAGCTTATGACTTCGACACCGATAACGCCACCGGATTCTTATAGGGGTTTCCTGGTCAACGCTCATGCTCTCGGGGGCGCGCCACCCCGAAATCATCAAAGCCTAAGCGCCTATGGAGTGCGGTGGCTTGCCGCCGCTTTGGGGAGTTGGGTTCCCCGGCACCGAATAGCGGGAGCAAGCTCCCGCACTCCATAAGCCGGCGGGGGCGGAAAAGTCCGCAGGCCCTCATCCGCCGCACGGCGCGTGGGTGGCCCCAGCCGCACGATTCGTGGTGAGATTGTCGAGTCAGGAGAGAAATGCCGTTGCTCAACGGTGCTGCACTGGCGAGGAGGGATGTGACCATGATCAGGCTGCTCGCGGTTCTTATGACTGCCACACTGCTGGGCTGCGCGGCCATGGAAGCCACCAGGGATCCCGCGTCCCCGTTTTTCGTGATTCCCGAGGGTTCCGTGATCGAACTCCATCAGCCGCTGGAGATCCGGCCTGGCACTGCGCGGATCTGGCTGCAGCGCGGTCGGGTCGCGGCGGGTCATGACTGGTATGCGCCCAGCTGCAACCTGGAGATCCGTACCCTGGACCGTGAACGCAGCCAGACGGTGCAGCCCGGAACCTTCGTGATCCGGCGCGTGCAGCAGATGGAGGAATGGGTTGAGCTGCCACGACCGGAAGTGCAGCTCGCCGCCGTGGGGTTCGGCGTTGGCTTGCGGTTGGCCGATTACGATGACGGTGGGGTGATGGGCATGTGGCGCGGTTACCATCTCTGGCTGGAGAGCGGGGAGCAGCCCGACGTGCTGCGGATGACCTGTAAGGGCGCGTTTGCGCCTGCATGGGAGGCACGCCCCCCCAGTCTCGACGACCTGCGGGCGATCTTCGGCGAGATCGCCACCCTGCACCTGCCCTGAAGCCCCCCGGACGGGCTAGGTCTGGCGTAGGTCGGGTTAGCCCAAAGGGCGTAACCCGACGGACCTCGCACCCACCGATGGCCGCAAAGCAGCGTCGTCCCCGGCGCCCGGCACGTCGGGTTACGCTACGCTAACCCGACCTACAGTCCCAGGTCTGGCGTAGGTCGGGTTAGCCCAAAGGGCGTAACCCGACGGGCCTCGCACCCGCCCATGGCTGCACAGATGTAGGTCGGGTTAGCCCAAAGGGCGTAACCCGACGGGTCTCTTCACGCCACCCGTGCCGGGCACTGGCAGCGTCTCAGTCACAGGTTCCGATGGAGCCGATCGCGCAGATGCGACCGTCGGTCCAGATGGCGCGGTCCAGGATCGCGCCTTCCAGGCTGGATTCGCTGAGGTCGGCACCCAGCAGGTTCGCGTAGCTCAGATCGGCGGCACTCAGGTCGGCGCCGGCCAGGACGGCCCCCTGAAAAGTGGCTCCCGTCAGCGCCGCCTCGCGCAGGTCGGCGTCATCGAGACGGGCCCGACGCAGGTCGGCATAACGCAAGTCGGCCTCCGCAAGCAACGCACCGTCCAGGCGGGTCCCGAGGAGGTCGGTATTGCGAAGGTTTGCGCGACGCAGGTCCACCCCACGCAGATCGAGGCCAAGCATGCGACAGTAGCTCCAGTTCACCTCGGGTGCCGGGGGCAGGTGGCAGTCGGGTGCGGATCCCGGATCGACCCGATCCATGGACCATGCCAAAACGAGCACCGCCACAACGATCGCCGCGCCGGCCCCCAGCCAGGGGATCGGGCCGCGAATGGCCGCATCCAGGGACTCCCGCGGACGTGCCAGCCATGCGGCCCGCTGCCGCCGGTGGCGCACCACCGCAGCAGGTTCGGGTTGGCGCCGCTCCCCGACCCGCATGTCCTGCACCTCTGGGGGCACGGGGCCGCTGCCGCGCCGCTCGCGCAGACGCTCGTCCTCGTGCAGCTGGGCCTGGAGCATTTTCTCCCGGCCCTCGGGGGTGTCCGCGTCAAACAGCGCCTCTGGGATGAGTTGCGGGTATTCACCGATAGGACGCCAGTTCTCCCGATCCCGGCTGACCTCGTCGTCGAGGCCGAGTCGCCCCAGTAGCAGGAACCCGGAGATCAGGCCCGCGGGGTGGGGGCCGCTGACCACACCGTGCCGCCGCATGAACCACAGTACGTGTTCGTTATCCTGTTCCATGGCCTCGGGGTGGTTGGTTTGTCGGATGCCCAGGTAGACAGTGTAGCCGTTCAGCGTCGATTCTCGGGTCCAAATGCGAGCAGGCCGAACGCGAGCCAGCCGAGCATGAGGACCGTGCAGCCGACGAGCACGGGCAAGGCGCCGAAGTGGAAGATCAACGGCAGGGACAGGGCCGTGAACAGCCCGCCGCCCACCACGGGCTCGAACAGCAGCTGCTTGTAGCCGAAGCTCTCCATGGTGCCGGTGCGGTTGTCCGGATCGGCCATGCGCACGAGCAGCAGACCGATGACGGTCATCCCGATTCCCTGGCCGAAATTGGCCAGGCCCATCGGGAACCAGTCCCTCGGGAAGATGCGCGGCGCCAGAACCAGGAATCCGAACAGGTTCCAGGCAATACCCGCCGCGGCCAGGATCAGGAAGGGCCCGATGTACGCTCCGACCGCCTGCAGCGAGAGCGTGGCGAGCGCGGTGACGATCAGCACGTCGAGCGCCGCACCGGAAACGCGGTTGATCAGCCGCCGGTCCAGTGCACGCGCGTGGCCCAGGCGCATCAGGACGACCTGCACCAGCACTCCGCCGATCATCGCCAGCGGGAACAGGGGGATGTGGACCATCAGGGCGACGCCGTCGTCGCCGGCGTTCCAGGTGACCGACTCGAACCAGATCAGTCCCTGCAGGATCAGCCAGCCGATCGCGATGGCCAGCGCGAAGAAGCCCAGGTGCACGGACAGCGGATCGATGGAGCGGGTCGTGGCCAGCCGCGGCGCCTTCTCACGCTCGTCGTGCTCGGCCATGCGCTCGGTGTCGATCTCCCGGGCCGCGTCGATCTCCAGGCGCCCGGTGCGTACGCCCCAGTTGACCAGCGCAGTCCCGAGCAGCACACCGGCGACCACGCCGACGGTGGCGAGCCCCAGGGCCAGGTCTGCGCCATTCTCGAAGCCCAGTTCACGGAAGGTCTCGGCGAGACCCGCCGCGGTACCGTGTCCACCCTCGAAACCGATCTCGATCAGCGCACCGGACATGGGGCTCATGCCGAACATCGGGGTGAGCAGGAGCAGAGCGAGAGTCAGGCCGACGACGTACTGACCCCATGCGAGCGTCTGGCCGTGTGCGACCATCGGGCCGGCGCGGCGCCAGATCGCGCGTGGCGCTGGGATGATCTTGCCCAGGAACAGGCCGGCAAAGACAACGCTGATCAGCAGTCCCGGCAGGCCGGACCAGATCTCCAGCGTGGATTCCGGGAACAGCCCGCCCGCCAGCGCCGCCTCATCGCCCAGGACGAGTTCTGCAAGCGTTCCCAGGCCTTGGGGGCCGAGCAGCAGTGCCAGACCGCCACCAAGGATCGCGCTGGGCAGGAACATGCGCCCGAATACGGCGACGTTCACCCGCAGCCACTTGCCCGCCAGCATCAGCAAGCCGAGCAGGATCATGGCCACGAAGAGTTGATCGAGGTTCATGGCAAAGACCTCCCTGGTCCATGTGGGCGCCCGCCGGATCCACCCTTCCCGTATCGCCGAAACAGGACCGTGGGGCACTCTTGGCTTTCCGCAAGGGTAACGGCCCGGGCAAGCCGGGTCGAGCGACCGGCATACATATGGAGTGCGGGAGCTTGCTCCCGCTGTGCCCCGCGCCGCGATCCGCCCGAAAGCGGGAGCAAGCTCCCGCACTCCATGAGGCGCTCGTGATGGACGTGTGGCCCCAGGGTCTGGGTCGTGTAGGGCGCCCCCGCGAACGTGCGCTAACCTAGCAGGGCGTAGAGCATCAGGCCGACGAGGATCAGGCCCAGGGCGTTCACCACCACTGCGTACGCACGGCCCG
>Ga0114946_10001217_pt1 | contig 17628 bp, 17 predicted proteins | sample WalLakDeSediment_FD_88676 | JGI IMG/M metagenome (GOLD analysis project Ga0114946, IMG submission 88676) | Lake sediment microbial communities from Walker lake, Nevada to study Microbial Dark Matter (Phase II) - Walker Lake 11/02/13 Deep Sediment | ecosystem: Environmental > Aquatic >... | reverse complement strand
GGCGTTCCTGCAAGACGAACGCGATCGGACCCAACTCCTCCGCGGCCGGCCCGCCTCGCGGACCAACGCCGACACTACCCTCCCGGAGCCACCCGGCAGGGCGACGCCCCAAGCCGTTCCTGAGGTCGGCGTTGGCGGACCCAAGGCAGGGTCCTCGAACCAGACCACGCGCCCCGAGTCGGATCCGGCGGGGCCGGGCAGTCGGCCCGGCGACCCGAGCCCGCCGGCCGGCCGGCGTCTCAGTCAGGAAACACTTTACCTGGCCATCGCGGCGCTCCGGGCCTTCTACCGTTACGCGGAGCGGGAACAACTGCTGCCAGGCAACGTCATGGAACCGCTATCGCTTCCGCGCCGCTGGCGGCGGTTGCCCCACGCTCTCACGGAGCATGAGGTGGGGCGGTTGCTGCAACCGGTCACGCCCACCACCCCGGCCTCCTTGTGCGATCAAGCCTGCCTGGAACTGGCTTATGCCTCGGGGTTGCGATTGCGGGAATTGTGCGAGTTGCGCCTGGAACAACTACACTTGGACGCCGGCTTCGTCACCGTCATTGGCAAGGGCAACAAGGAACGGGTGGTGCCCGTCGGCCGCCACGCCGTGACCGCCATCCAGCAATACCTCGACACCGGACGTCCTCGGCTCGTTCGGCCTCGGTCACCCGGACAGGTGTTTCTGACGCGGCGCGGAACGGCCTTCGCCCCGGTCACGCTCTGGTTGCGGATCAAAAACCGCGCGCGGGTGTCGGGCATCGAACGTAATGTTACCCCGCACATGCTGCGGCACAGCTTCGCCACCCACCTGCTCGAACACGGCGCCGATCTCCGAGTGATCCAGGAAATGCTCGGGCACAGCAGCATCGCCACCACCGAAGTCTACACCCACGTGGCTGGGCAACGGCTGCGCGAGGTGCACCGAAAGTTTCACCCCCGGCCCTAAGCCGCAGCCTGAATACGAGTCAAGCAAACCAGCGGCCGGTAAGCCGTTCGTAAGCCTCGACGTATTTGGCCGAGGTCTTCTCCACAATATCGGGGGGCAACTCCGGTCCGGGCGGTTGTTTGTTCCAGTCGAGGCCCTCCAGGTAATCGCGCACGAATTGTTTATCGAAGCTGGGCTGGCCCTGGCCCGGGCGATACTGGTCCACCGGCCAGAACCGGGAGGAATCCGGCGTCAACACTTCATCGATGAGGATGAGGCGGCCGTCGCAATGCCCGAACTCGAATTTGGTGTCGGCAATGATGATGCCGCGGTCACGGGCGTAAGCCCGCGCCGATCGATAGATCTCAAGACTCAAATCGCGCACCTGGGCGGCCACGTCCGACCCTACCATCTGCGCTGCCTGATCGAAGGTGATGTTCTCGTCGTGCCCCTCCTCCGCTTTGGTCGCCGGCGTGAAGATTGGTTCGGGTAACTCGGAGGATTCCTGCAACCCGGCGGGTAGCCGAAGGCCACAAACCGTTCCCTGAGCGCGGTATTCCTTCCAGCCGGACCCCGCCAGGTAACCCCGCACCACGCATTCGATGGGCAGCGGCTGCGCCTTGCGGACGAGCATGCTGCGTCCTTGCAGGCGGTCGGCGTAAGGCTGAAGCGGGGCCGGCAACGGGGCGTCGGCCAGGCCCGTCCGATGGTCAGGAATTGAATCGCCCATGCGGTCGAACCAAAAGTGCGAGATCCGGGTCAGCACCTCGCCCTTGTGGGGTATGCCGTTGGGCATGATCACGTCGAACGCCGAAATGCGATCGGTCGCCACCAGCAGGAGATGGTCCCCCAAATCGAACAATTCGCGGACCTTGCCGCTCTTGAGTTTCGGTATGCCAGGCAGTTCAACGGATAGGATCGTATGAGTTGACATGCGGAGAACCCTAGTTGGCGGTTCGGATAAAGCCAAGCACCTGTTACATTCCACCCATCACCAGGGCGCGGCTGGAGCGTTACCCCCCCGTGAGGGCACAGAAAAACTGGAGGCGCCCCGCGCGCCCAGGCGGCGACAGAGAAACTCGGCCGGATCGCTTACTTGATGCGGTCGAAGGTCTTCTGCAGGATCTGCCACGGCTGAAGGTCGGGCACCCTGGCCATGGCCTCCGCGTTGACCTTCGCCTCCAAGGCGTTCTTGGTTGGCCGATTCACCCGGTAGAGAATGCCGAAATAGCCCGGGAACGGCTCGCCCGCCAGTTTGTAGGCCGCTCCTTCGTCAGTGACATCATGGTTGTCCGGGACCTGGCGGAACTCGCCGCCTTTCCTCGGGTTGGAACTGTCGAACGCGCCCGGGTAGAATTCCACGCATTCGCTAAGGCATTGAACGAAACCAAAACCCTCGTGGTCCATGGCGGCTTCCATCATCTGCATCACGTGGTTCGGGTTGGTATGGGTGGTGCGTGCCACGAAAGTTGCCCCGGCGGCGATCGCCTGTTTGAGCGGATTAATCGGTTGATCAATGGCGCCCCACAGATCGGTCTTGCTTTTGAACCCAAGCGGGGAGGTGGGCGAGGTCTGTTTCTTGGTCAACCCATAGACCCAGTTGTCCATCACCACGTAGGTCAGCTTGAGGTTCTTGCGCGCCGTGTGCGTGAAATGATTGCCGCCAATCGAAAACGCGTCGCCGTCACCTCCGAACACAAAGACGTGCAAATCCGGACGCGAAAGGGAAAGCCCGCTGGCAAAAGGCAGCGACCGACCGTGAATGAAGTGGACGCCATGAGCCTGGACAAAATAGGGGAAACGGCTGGAGCATCCGATCCCGGCCACGGTGGTGATTTTCTCGTGCCAGAGCTTGCGCTTCTCGATCAGCTTAAAATAGAGAGCCAGGACGGAGAAATCGCCGCAACCCGGGCACCAAGTGGGGTGATCGGCTGCGATCTCCTTCTTGTTTAGCGGCTTGCGTTCGGGTTCGGCTGCGGGAAGCGGGGCAACCGGTTCCGGGATGAGAGTGGTGGTGCTCATGGGCTGGTCAATTCTTGGCGGCGGCGGCGACCATGCGGTCCTGCAACGCCGCCACGATCTCCCTGACCTTGAAGGTCAGGCCGTCGGTCTTGTTTAAGCCGCGAATGCGCGGATCGCAATACCGTGCTCGCAGGATGGCGGCCAACTGGCCGTAACCATACAAACCCTCGTCATTCAATTCCGCCACCAACACGTTTCGGTAACGCGCAAAGATTCGTTCCAGGTCGCTGGGGAGGGGATTCAGATAGCGGAGGTTCAGAGCCCCAACCTGCAGTCCGGCGGCCAGGGCCCGGTCAGCCGCCTCCCGGGCCGGCCCCAGGGTGGAACCCCACCCTACCACTAGCGTCTCTCCGGATTCCGCCCCGTAAACCACCGAAGGCGGAAGCTCCCCCGCCAGCGTGCGCAACTTATTGCGGCGTCGTGCGGTCATCGCCGCATGCAACTTGGGCGAGGCCGAAGGATGACCCATTTCATCATGTTCCAGTCCGGTGACCACCGGGTATTTGCCGCTCAAGATTCGTGTGCCCGGCGGGGCATGCTGGGCAACGCCCCCGGGGGCCAGCAAATCATAGGGCTTGAATGTCTCCCGGGGACTCAAATCGGGCGCTAGATCCTGACAAACCGCCTGCAGATCCGGCTCTCCAAAGGCCTCGATGCGCGAGGCGATCGCCTGATCGGTCAGAATAAAGACTGGCACGCTGTAGCGTCGCGCCAGGTTAACGGCCTCGATGGCCGTGTAAAAACAGTCTTCCACATTGGCCGGTGCCAGCACCACCCGCGGGGAATCACCGTGCCCGCCAAAAACCGCCAGGTTCAGATCAGACTGCTCCACATTGGTAGGCAGACCCGTCGATGGGCCCCCACGCTGTACATTCACGACCACCAGTGGAATCTCCGCCATCACACCCCACCCGATCGCCTCGGTCTTGAGCGAAATCCCGGGGCCGCTCGACCCGGTTACCGCCACGCGCCCGCCGTAACTGGCGCCCAAGGCCATGGAAACCGAAGCAATCTCGTCCTCGCATTGAACAAACGTGCCGCCGTATTTGGGCAATTCGCGGCGCAAAAGTTCCATGATATCCGACCACGGAGTGATCGGGTAACCGGCCCCGAACCGGACTCCCGCCGCTATCAAGCCGTAGGCCAAAGCCTCATTGCCGCTCATCACCACCTGGCTGCGGTCACGGCGGCGGCCGTCCGAAAAGGAAAACAACTCGACCAGATTGCCGATCGAATAACCATAGCCGGCGTGAAAGGCCAGCAGGGCGTTGTTCACAATACTCTCGTTCTTGCCAGTGAACCGTTCCCGGATCAACAACTCCAACTTGGCCACGTTCAAGTCGAACATGCGCGCCAGCAACCCCAGCACAAAAACATTCTTTCCCTTGTCCCGGGCCGTGCCGCCAATCGCTTCGACCGTCAAACTGGAGATCCCCACCCCCACATGCCGGTAATCCTCCTGCCATTCCACCTTCGGCTCCACATGATCCGAATCGTAAAGCACGATGGCGCCCTTGCGCAGCGAACTGATATGCCCTTCATACGAATGCTGATAAAAGGCCACTAGCAGATCCGCCTCGTCCCCGGGACTTAAAACCTCGCCGGTCCCCAGCCGCACCTGAAAAATCGATGGCCCCCCCGAGATCGTCGACGGGATGGTCATGAAGGTCATGACCTCTTGTTCGGATCGTCCCGCCAACCGTGCCAAAAAACCGCCAATCGCTTGAATGCCATCCTGGGAATTGCCGGCGATGCGGATGACGGCCTCGCGAATCTTGGTAGCCATTCCGGCTGGGGCAGGCTCAGTCGCGCTTGCAGTGCTATCAGTCATGGAAAGCTCCGGTCATGCCTTCAGGATTTGGCGGCAATCAAATCGATGATGCCAGACCCGTGCTGAATGGCCGACGGACATGGAGACACTAACACCGACCCGCTGGTAGTCAAATCTAATGGTGCTCGATATCTCTTTGGCCTTCAACACCTTGCATGATCATTCGTGCTAATTTATATGCAATAGTAAATTCGTTAATCATTTGGAACTCGGTCCGCGGCTGTTCCGTCGTGCCCCGGCCAGCGTCGGGGTTCGACCCCCAGACGGGTCCAAGAGCCGACGCAACCCGTCCAGCACCCCCTGGCCACAGAGGGCCTGACTCACGAACCCGCCCTGGGAAAGGACCGCGTCTCGGACGGGCTCAATGGCATTGGCAGGGGCCAGGAGGTGGCGGGCGTAGAGCGCCGAGAGCATGGGTAGGTCATTGTAATGGTCGCCGGCGGCCAGGGTCGATTCCGGGCTCAGGTCGAGCAAGCGCTGGATCTCCCCCAGTGCGGTGCCTTTGCTGTAGGCGGAATGGCTGAAGCGGGCATAGACGTCGTTGCGCACGATGGACAGGCCGGGGACCGAGCGGGCGTAGGCATCGAGGTAATCGACGATGGTATCGGCATCCTGGCTATTGGCGGCGATCATGCATAGGGGCGAGTAGAGGTCTTCGTAGACGGTGGCGTCGAACCGTTGATTGATCCAGTGCTGGAGGGCGGGCAGATCGCGGCGGACGCACTGAAAGAGCTTTTCGTGATCCTGGCGGCAGCGTTGGTTCCAGTCCTCGACCGCGACGTAACGGCCATCCTCGCGGCGGTAGATTTCCCTTTCGACCAGGACGAGGTAGTCGGGGCGGACTACCAGATGGCCACGCCCCAGACATTCCATCAGCGCGGCCATGTCGCGGCCGGTGTTGATCAGCCAGATGACGCCGGCCGCCTGGAGTTGGGCGATGAGGTCCTGGAGTTCCCGGGGCACCGGCGGTTGCTCGAACTCAGCAAAGACGGTGCCGTCGAAGTCGGTGGAGAGAAGCTGGATAGGCATGGTTATCTTGTCCTGAACTCTGGCATAGTAGCCAGGCTGCGTGCGGACGATGGCCGACGCTAGGGTCGCCCGAGCCTGGGAACCCTGCCGATGCTAGCTTGCCCACGATGTTTTCCGGCCCTACTCTCACTCCCGCCGGCATGCGCTGTCGAGCTTTTGCATGAAAACCGCCTACGAACTCGCCATGGAACGTCTGAGCCACCAGACGCCAACCGTTAAGCTCACCGAGCAGCAGAAAGCCGCGCTGGGTGAGCTTGAATCCAAATGCAAGGCCAAGCTGGCCGAACGGGAGATCTTCCTCACCGACCAACTGGAGAAGGCGCGGGTGGAGGGCGATTACGCCGCCGTGGAAGAGTTGGAACGTCAATTGGCCAGCGAGCGGCGGGTGATTCAGTCCGAGCTCGAGGAGAAGAAAGAGGCGATCCGCAAAGGGGCGTAACCGGACCGGCCAGCGGGAGACACCGGACGACACGGTGCAGGGTCCCCGGCGCGGGTTCCTCAACCAAGGCGGATGCTACGTAGCAGATCGTAGTAGTACAGGGCCACAACCACCAGGGAATGGCCGAAGCGACCGCCAGCCACCAAGCCGGGTATCTCCGCGACGGGGATCAGGCGCGTGACCAAGTCCTCGCCGTGATCGAAGTTGACCGGGTGTTTGAGCTGACAACCCTCGATCAGAATGGTGTGGCAAGTGTTGCTCTGAATGGCCGGGTTCGGAAAAATCCGGCCGATCACCCGGGCGCCCTCGCCTTCATATCCGGTTTCCTCGCGGAGTTCGCGGATGGCTGCCGCCACCGGACAGGTCTCCTCAGGATCCATCATCCCCCCCGGAATCTCGAGTTCCACCGTTTCTGATCCGTGCCGGTATTGTTCCACCAATACGAGCCGGTCATCCGGGGTGACGGCAACCACGTTGACCCAGTCGACACTGTCGATGACGTAGAAAGGCAGCTCGATGCCCGTCCGGGGTGACACCGCCCGGTCTTCGCGGAGTTGGAACACGCGGAAATCGCCGACCAACTGCGATCCGGTTCGTTGCCAGGGTCGGATCATCACAGGCCCCGATCCTTGGCTGCCCAGCCCTGGCGCAGGAGGTCCAGCAAATGCGCCAAGGCATCCTCATAGGGCCGGTCCCGCTGCTGCGACAACTGCCGTGCGCGCCGGTCCAACTGCGCCGCCATTTCGGCGGACTTCGAGGCGGGACAACCCATGGCTTCGAGCAATTGAGCCAGTTTTTCCAGAGACATCGCCATAGCGATTATGGGTCCGGTCGGACTCCTGCACGCCGTCAGGCTCGGCGTCCCTGCCAAGCCGAACCTTTGCAGTCAACCGCCCCTTAAAGCCTGAACGTCCGGCGGATCGGGGTCAACCGCGCCGCCGCGAGCGTCACGTTAAGCGGTCACGCGGCGGCGGGGCCGACGCGAATACTATTCACCCCTACCCGCACCATGGGACGGCTCTTCTCGCCGCCGGGCGCCTCCATCACCGCTGTTTCACCGATGGTTCCGAGGACGTCGTCACCCTGAACCACCTGACCGAAGGCGGTGTATTGGCCGTCCAGGAACCTGGCCTCGCCGAGGCAAATGAAGAACTGGCTGCCGGCTGAATTGGGATCCTGGGAACGGGCCATGGAAAGCACCCCGCGCGAGTGGGGCCGGTCGCTGAATTCCGCCTTGAGCTTGTATCCCGGACCGCCGGTCCCCCAGACCGGTTGCCGGGAGGGATCCTTCGTCAGGGGATCCCCGCCCTGGATCATGAAGCCCTTGACGATCCGGTGAAAGCAGGTGCCGTCGTAGAATCCATCATTGGCCAGTTTCTTAAAATTCTCGACGGTGCCCGGGGCCACATCGGGCCACAATTCCAGCACCAGGTTTCCGGCGGTAGTCTCAACCACGGCGACTTCGTTCATAATCGGTTCTCTTTGTCTGGGAATGGGATGGTTTGGTGGAATCTCCAGTGGTGGCCGGCTCATTTGACCTGGTCAGCCGGCACGATCTTGATGCTCTCTACCACCACGCGGCGGGTGGGTTGACTCTGTTCGCCCGAACGACTCGCGGTTACCGGAGTATTCGCGATCGCATCGAGAACGTCATCGCCCTTGAGCAACCGGCCAAACCCCGTGTACTTCCCGTCCAGAAAGGGTGCCGGACCGTGGCAGATGAAAAACTGGCTGCCCGCCGAGTTGGGATCCGCCGATCGCGCCATGGAGAGCACCCCGCGAACATGTTTGCGCTCATTGAACTCCGCCCTGACTGTGTAGCCGGGATTCCCCGTTCCGTACAACGCCGACTTGGCCGGGTCTTTCGTGTTGGGGTCGCCACCTTGGATCATAAAACCCTTGATGATACGATGGAACGTCGTGCCGTCGTAGAACCCTTCCCGGGCCAGTTTCTTGAAATTCGCCACCGTGTTGGGGGCCACGTCCGGCCAGAATTCCACCACCATCTCCCCGGCGGAGGTTTTCATGATGGCCACTTCCTTAGGGTCCGAGCCCGCGGCAGGTTCCGCCGCCTGAAGGCTCAGGACGGCACACGCGCTGATACTGAACAGAAGCAATCGTTTCATCGACAAAACCTTTGCCACAAGATCCGCTCCAAGTCACGACCTGATTTGGCCGTGGAGCCTGAAGGTATTGACCTGGGTCAGACTCGGGGGTTGAATCCAACCCCAAGCTCATGAGGCATAGGTCGACAATCCTAAGGCGCTGCGGATACTCACTGCTGCTGCTCTCCTGGCTCGGCGCGATGCCGGGCACCGGCGCGGGTTCGAAGGCTGCCGGAAACCCGCGGCCGCCAACCCCACCCATTCCCGCCGGTCCGACGGACTGGTTCGAGGACGTGACCGGGAAGGCGGGGATTTCTTTCGTCCAGCAGTTTTGCCATGAACGCATTGCCAACATCCTGCTGTCCAGCGGTGCTGGCGGCGCGGTGTTCGACTATGACAACGACGGGTGGGTCGACATCTTCCTGTTGAACTGGGGTCCGCTCGCGGGGGTGACCGACCCGGCGCGCTGCCGGGAGCGGGAGCCCAACCGTCTCTACCGCAACCGGGGTGATGGCACCTTCGAGGATGTTACGCTGCGGGCTGGTCTGGCGGGAACCGGCTTCGGCAGCGCCGCCACAGCCGGGGATTACGACAACGACGGGTTCACCGACCTATACGTGGCGAACTTCGGAGTGAACCAACTCTACCGCAACCGGGGCGACGGCACCTTCGAGGAGATCGCCGCTTCGGCCGGCATCGATCACCCCGGCGCTGGCATCTCCGCCGTGTGGCTCGACGCCGACCGCGACGGCTGGCTCGACCTCTATGTGGCCAATTACCTCACCTATCAGCCGGAGGCCGAGTCCGAGCAGAATCCCGGGGCCTACCCGGGCCCGCTGGCCTATCCGGGGGAGCCCGACGTCTTTTATCGGAATCGGGGCGACGGCAGCTTCGAGGACGCAACCCGCGCCGCCGGGCTCTGGGCGCCCCGGGACCGCGCGATGTCGATCTCGGCGTTCGATTGCGACCTGGATGGCGACACCGATATCTACGTGTCAAACGATGACACGCCCAACGCGCTCTGGCTCAACGACGGCCAAGGCCGGTTCACGAACGTGGCCATGGAGTCCGGGGTGGCGTTTAATTCGATCGGCGACGCGTCCGGTTCAATGAATGCCGCGATTGCCGACGTCGACGGCGACGGGTTGCCGGACCTCTACATCACGCGGCTGGGTTACGGATCGCTCTATGTCCGCACACCCAGCGGTTATTACGACGACCGGATGTGGGCGTCCGGGCTGGGGTTGCTCACCCAGAAGCTGGTGGGCTGGGGTGGGGCCTTCCTGGACCTGGATAACGACACCGACGCGGACCTCTGCATTGTGAACGGCTCGGCATTCGTGTTGACCGGTTCGGAGACCCTGCTGTTGGAGAACGACGGCAGCGGCCGGTTCACCGACGCCGGCAAAGCGGGGGGCGCCTTTTTCCAGACCCCAATCGATGGCCGGGGCAATGCGGTCCTCGACTTCGACAACGACGGTCGGTTGGATCTCCTGATGACCTTGCTGGCGGACCGGCCGGTGTTGCTGCACAACCGCCACCCGCTCGACCACCGCTGGTTGAAGCTCCAACTGGAGGGCACCCGCAGCAATCGCAGCGGCTATGGCGCCCTGATCACCCTGACGGCCGGAGACCGGGTTCAGCGGGGCCAAGCCATGTGTCCCACAGGGTTTCTCATGCAGGGCGATGCCCGGGTGCACTTCGGGCTGGGCCAGGCCTCCCGAGTGGACCGCCTCGAGATCCTCTGGCCCAGTGGCACCCGGCAGGTGCTGGAAGACTTGCCCGTCGACCAAATCCTCAAGGTGCGCGAACCGGAATTATGAAGACGCGTTGGTTCTTTTTGATAACCGTGGCGGTGGCCGCCATTTCGGGGCTGTTGATCACCCGGTCAGACGAAAAATCGCACCTGCTGCAGTCGGTAAGCCTGCGCAAGATGGCCGACTCGTTGCACGCGGTGATCGCCGCCAACCGGTCGGTCTACTTTCAACTCGCCACCCAGGAAACCCACCGGGGCCGAATGCCGATCCATGCCGAGGTCCTGCGCCAAGCCAACTTCGCCATTCAAACGGAGGGCGCTGAGTTCTCCTACACCTTACGCTCACTCAGGCCGATCAACCCGCGCCAGGGGCCCCAGACCGAGGTCGAACAGCGGGGCCTGCGCATCGTCGCCGAACGTCCGGATGAACCTTATACGACCGAGGAGATCCTGGGCGGCCGCAGCTATTACACGGCGATCTACGCCGAGCGAGCCACGCTGGCCGCGTGCGTTGAGTGCCATAACGCGCACCCGGACAGTCCGCGACGAGATTATCGGTTGGGCGACGTGCTGGGCGCCGTGGTGGTGCGCATCCCGCTGGAGTTCTGAGGCGGAGCAACCCGGTCAAACCGCGTTCGGTTCGGGATGCACCCAGGGACTCCGGTAGGGCCGGCGCAGCCGGCGGTTGGCTTCCGCGTCGCCGACGACCTCGTGCCGGGCGGGGTCCCACTCGAGCGTCCGGCCCAGGTCCAGGGAAGTATTGGCTAGGAAACAGGCGCTACTCGATATGTGCCCCTCCTCGACGTCGGCCACCGGCACGCGCTGACCGCGTTGTTCGCGACAAGCCAGGAAATCCTTCCAGTGCGCGCGCATGGCTGAGGCTACATGCCGCTCGAGGTCCTTCTCGGTTTCGTCTTCAGGGTAACGATCGTACTCCAACAGGGCCTTGCGGGTGCGCTCGGGCCGGTCGGCCCCGGTCGGGATGAAGTCATAACGGAAGACGCTGGCTTTGAGCGTTCCCTTTTCGCCGTGGATGGTCCCGAACCACTGGAAGTCGGGGTCTGGCTCGGGTGACCGTCCCCAGGTGCGATGGTCCCAGCTCACGTTGTAATCGGGGTATTCAAAGAGGGCGGTCTGGGTGTCGCTGATGTTCGCGCGCGACGCACGGTCGTTGAGGATTCCACCCCAGGACGTCACGCGGCGCGGCCAGCCCAGGTCGAGCAGCCAGCGCACCATGTCCAGCATGTGCACGCACATGTCACCTACGATGCCGTTGCCATACTCCATGTAGGCGCGCCAGCCGCGCGGATGAATGATCCGGTTGAACGGTTGCAGGGGAGCGGGCCCGGTCCACAGCTCATAATCGAGGTGATCGGGCGGCTCAATGTCGGGCGCCTGCTCGACCGTGCTGCGGTTGCGCATGTGCCAGTAACAACCGGTCTCGACCCGCTGGATTCTGCCCAGGCGACCTTCCTGGATGAGTTCCTTGGCCTCGATCAGATGCGGAGTGCTGCGCCGCTGGGTGTTTACCTGTACCACCCGGTTATACTTGCGCGCCGCCGCCACCATCGCCTGGCTTTCGATCACGCCCACGCCGGTGGGCTTCTCCACGTAGACATCCATTCCGGCCTGCAGCGACAGGATGCTCTGCACCGCGTGCCAATGGTCCGGCGTGGATACCATCATCACCTCCACGTCGCGTTCGGCGATCATCTTGCGGAAATCCGAATGGATCCGCGGCCGTTTGCCCGAACGCTGCCGCTGGGCAATCAGGTCGGCTGCCTCGGTGACCATACGCGAATCCACATCACAAATCGACACCACCTCGGTCGGGGCCACCTGCAGCAGACGCAGCAGGCTGCTTTTCCCGTACCATCCGGTGCCGATCAAACCGACGCGCAACGGCGACTCGGCGGCAAAGGTGACCGGCACGTACCGCGCCGCAGTCAGCAGCGCGAGCGCAGAGGAGGTCCGTTTGAGGAATTGACGGCGATTCATGGAGCCGAAGTCTAGCCAGTTAGGGGAAGATTGTCAGCACCCGTTTTGATGTCGGAGCGCTTATAGTTTGGGTGCGGGGTGCTGAAACCCGACAGAACTGGTGGACGGCACTCCTGGTTTTCGCTACAACCCAGCGACCGTTGGTGGCCACTGAACCTAGACTCCATGAATACTGAAATCCTGAAACTCCTGGGAAATGACGCGCAGAGCCTGCTCGAACACAAGTGCCAGACCATCCCCAAAGAGCAGTTGCACCTGCCGGGGCCTGACTTTATCGATCGCGTAATCGCTGCCACCGACCGTAGTCCGGTGGTCCTGCGCAACCTGCAATCCATGTTTAACCACGGTCGCTTGGCGGGCACCGGATATCTATCGATCTTGCCGGTTGATCAGGGGATCGAGCACTCAGCGGGGGCAAGTTTCGCGCCGGACCCCGCCTACTTCGATCCGGAGAACATTGTCAAACTGGCCATCGAAGGCGGCTGCAACGCGGTGGCGTCGACCTTTGGGGTGCTGGGGAGCGTGTCGCGGAAGTATGCGCACAAGATTCCGTTTCTGGTGAAGCTCAATCACAACGAGTTCATCAGCTATCCGAACCGGTTCGACCAGATCCTGTTCGGCACGATCAAACAGGCCTGGGACCTGGGCGCGGTCGCCGTTGGGGCCACGATCTATTTCGGGTCGCCTGAATCCACCCGTCAAATCGTCGAGGTGGCCCAAGCCTTCAAGGTCGCTCATGATCTCGGGATGGCCACGGTGCTCTGGTGCTATCTGCGCAACCCGGCATTTAAGACCCCGGACAAGGACTTTCATACCGCCGCTGACCTGACCGGCCAGGCCAATCATTTGGGGGTGACCCTGCAGGCCGACATCATCAAGCAGAAGCTTCCGACCAACAACGGCGGTTACCAAGCCCTCAAGTTTGGCAAGACCCATCCCAAGGTCTACAGCGAGTTGACCTCCGACCACCCGATCGACCTCTGCCGGTATCAGGTGGCCAACTGCTATATGGGGCGTGCGGGCCTGATCAACTCCGGGGGCGAATCCAAGGGCGCGAGTGACCAGGCGGAAGCGGTGGCAACGGCCGTCATCAACAAACGCGCGGGGGGCACCGGGCTGATCAGCGGTCGCAAGGCCTTCCAGCGGCCTATGGCCGAGGGCGCGGCGCTCCTGAACCTGATCCAGGATGTTTATCTGGATTCGGACATCACCGTGGCTTGAGATGTCCGACTGTTTGCCGAGTTCACAAAATCGTTGCGCGAGGGACCGGGCTTGTGGCTTGATGGCCTCTGAAGTGGTGACGCGAACCGGGCCGGCACTGGAAGCAGTTGCCGGAAGTTGCCGGGATAGCGGCCGCCTGCCATGAACCAGGTGCGAATGACGATTTTCTATTCGGGCCGGGTGCAAGGGGTCGGCTTCCGCTACGGCACGCGGACGGTCGCTCACGGGTTCGAAGTAACCGGCACGGTGCGCAACCTGCCTGATGGCCGGGTGGAATTAGTGGCCGAAGGGCTGCGCGAAGAACTCGAGGCGTTCCGTTTAGCGATCCGGGAGGCTGGCTTGGGCGGGTTTATCCGCCAGGAACAGGTCCTCTGGGGGCCGGCCATGGGGTCGCACCGCGGGTTTGCCATAGTCTGATAACGCCATGAAGTACGCCATCATCGCCGACATCCACGCCAATCTCGAGGCACTGGATGTCGTGCTGAAGGACGCCAAGGCGCAGGAGTGCACTCACTACTGCTGCCTGGGCGATGTCGTGGGCTACAATGCCAACCCCAAAGAATGCCTGGAGATCATCCGGGAGATGAACCTGCCCTGTGTTAAGGGCAACCACGACGAATACTGCTCGCTGGAAAGCAACCTGGAGGGGTTCAACCCGCACGCGGCCGAAGCCATCCAGTGGACTCGGAACCAGTTGACCGAGGACGATCGCACCTGGCTGCGCAACCTGAAGTACATTCGGATGGTGGCCAGTTTCTCCGTAGTGCATGCCACACTCGACGGACCCCAGCGTTGGGGTTACGTGTTCGACCGCCTCGCCGCCGCCGCCAGTTTCACCTACCAAAACACCTCGGTGTGTTTCTTTGGCCACACCCATGTGCCGGTCGCCTTCATCCGCGACACCGTCGTGCGCGGCGGCACCTATTCCAAGTTCAAGGTCGAGCCGGGCCGCAAGTATTTCATCAATGTCGGCAGTGTCGGCCAATCGCGCGACGGTGTTGCGAAGGCAACGTACGTAATCTACAACTTGGACGAAAGCGCGGTGGAATTACGGCGGCTGGACTACGATATTGCCAAGACGCAGGCCAAGATTCGGGCCGCTGGCCTGCCGGAGCGGCTGGCCGAACGCCTGGCCCTCGGCAAGTGAAAGCCTTACTCGCGCCCCGGCGCGAAGTCTGGCGCCACGGAAAGAAGCTATGAATCTCGGCATCAGGGTCTGGATGGGGCTTACCGCCACCGCGGTGGCTGCGTGGGCCCAGGTGAGCGCCGGGCTGCATCTGGCTCAGGACCAGTTTCTCCCCGGCGAATCCATTCCCGTCTCCGTCCGCATCACCAATTTCTCCGGCCAGACACTGAAACTTGGGCGCGATAACTTCTGGCTGCAGTTTCTGCTGGAGGAGAAACACGGTCCGTCATTGGCCTCGATCAGCAATGTACCGGTAGCCGGGGAGTTCGACCTGGACAACGCCATGATCGCCACTAAACGGCTCGATCTGGCCCCGCACTATCGTTCGCTGCGTCCTGGTCGTTACGTCCTCAGTTCGGTCCTTCGCATTCCCGACTGGGGCTCCTTCCTCGAGTTGAATCCGGTGGAGTTCGACGTTTTTTCGGGCACGGTGGTCTGGGAGCAGTTGTTCGGTGTGCCCAACTCGATCGGCACAACCGGCCAGCCCGAATTCCGCCGCTACGCGCTGCAACAGGCCTTCCACCTCAAGCAGATGAAGCTCTATGCCGCGGTCACCGATCCCTCCGGCGGCCGGATCCACGCGGTGTTTCCCCTCGGGCCCATGCTGACCTTCAGCAAACCGGAGAAGCAGATCGATCGGGAAAGCAACCTCCATGTGCTCTGGCAGTTCGGTGCGCGCAGCTTTTACTACTGCGTTATTGATCCCGAGGGCCGCCTTATCGCAAGGCAGACCCACGATTACGCCGGCGGGAGCCGGCCGGTGCTCGCCACCGACGGCGATGGCCGGATCCTGATTCGCGGCGGCGTGCGGCGGCGTGCCATCAACGACCTGCCAGAAGACCAGCCCTTGCCGGCCCCGGACAACCAGCCATCGGTACCGCCCGTCGACCCGCCGACGGACGTTCCCTCGGCGCGGCCAAACACCGTTCGGCCGGGCAGCTGAGAACCAAACGCGCGGGCGCAAAAGAACCCCACCATGGAAGAAGAAGCGAATGCTGTAGTGGAAGGGATCACCAATGGCTCGGCTGACGCCGAAGTCGTCGCGATCACCAGCAACGCCGTGGTCGTAACGAGCAGCTTTGGGGATTGGCTCCGCACCCAGTTCCCCCAATGGCTGGTCACGGACGGCCTAGCCATCCTGATCACAGTCGTCATCGCGCTGGTCGCCCTGCGCTTGGCCATGGTCATGGCTGGAAAACTGACCGTGCTCATGACCCGGAGCCGAAAAGACGGCGAATCCAAGAAACGGGCGGAGACGCTCAGCGGGGTTATTCGCTGGGTGCTGCACCTGACGATCTACCTGGTTGCGGGCATGATGGTGCTGGGCAAGCTGGGAGTGCAAATCGGTCCGATCATTGCCGCCGCCGGCATCGTGGGCTTGGCCGTGGGTTTCGGCGCCCAGACCCTGGTCCAGGACATCATCAGCGGGTTCTTCATCCTGCTCGAGGACCAGGTGCGGGTGGGCGATGTGGTCAGCCTCAACGACAAAGGGGGGCTGGTGGAACGGATCACCCTGCGCATGATCGTGTTGCGCGACTTCGCCGGCAATGTGCACTACGTGCGCAACGGCCAGATCAACGTCGTCACCAACATGACCAAGGAATACTCGAACTATGTGTTCGACCTCGGAGTTTCCTATCGGGAGAATACCGACGAGGTGATCCGCGTGCTCAAACAGATCGACGAGGAGATGCGGCAGGATCCCGAGTATCAGCAGGACATTTTGGCGCCGTTAGAGGTCGCGGGCGTCGACAAGTTCGGTGATTCGGCCGTGGTCATCAAGGCGCGCATCCGCACCCAGCCGATCAAACAGTGGCGTGTCGGACGCGAGTTCAATCGCCGGATCAAGCTGAGGTTCGACGAACTTGGCATCGAGATTCCCTTCCCGCACCTCACTGTCTACCCCGGCAAAGACAAGCAGGACCAGTCGCCCTCTCTGGTCGTCTCGTTGAAGGAGCCGGTCGCCGGGCCGGCTCCACGCAAAAGACCGTTGAAGTGAAAGCCACTGATCTGCGGGGCATCCTGCAGTATGTGCCGCGGTTTCGCGAGCGGGTCTTCGTGATCGCCGTGGACGGCGGGATTGTCACCTGCGACAACTTCCCCAACATCTTGGTGGATGTCGCGGTGCTCCGCTCCCTGAGCATCCGGGTGGTGCTGGTGCACGGGGCGGCGGCCCAGATCCAGGCATTGGCCGCCACCGAAGGTGTTGAACCCTCGGACCTCGATGGTTCGGGCGTGACTGACGAGGTTACCCTGCGCCTGGCCCTCACGGCTGCCAACCGGTTGACCCACGAGATCCTTGAGGGTCTGAGTGCCAATGACCTGCGCGCCGTCACCACCAACGCTGTTATCGCCCATCCCCTCGGGATCCTGCAGGGCATCGATCACCAATTCACTGGCAAGGTTGAACGGATCGACGTGGAACTGCTGCAAAACCTGCTAAGCCAGGGGATCATCCCGGTGGTGCCGCCCCTGGGTTTCGACGGTGAGGGTCGCACTTACCGGGTGAACTCCGACGCGGTGGCGCTCGAACTAGCCCGGGCTTTGGGCACGGTCAAACTGATCTATGTCACGACGCGCGACGGGCTTTACAGCCGGGGCCAACTGATCCGGCAACTGGCGGTGGCCGACCTGGGCCAGTTGCTGGACCGGCAGCTTATCGATGCGGCACTGGTCTCTAAAGCGCGCCACGCGCATGCTGCCTGCCTGGCCGGTGTGCCGCGCGTGCATGTCATCAACGGACACGTCGACGAATGCATCCTGGCCGAGGTGTTCTCGAATGAAGGCGTGGGCACGCTCATCTACGCCAACGAATACCGGCAAATTCGCCGCGCCCTCAAGAAGGATATCCGGAGCCTGCTCAAGCTCATCCAATCCTCCGTCGCCAACCAGGAACTCGTCAAACGCAGCCGGTTCAGCCTGGACCAGCAACTCGAGGATTACTACCTGTTCGAAATCGACCGGAACCCGGTCGCCTGCGTCGCGCTGCATCTGTATCCCGAACAGAGAATCGGCGAGCTCGCGTGTCTTTGCGTCAGTCCTTCACACGAGAACCAGGGTCTGGGGCGCAAGATGGTGCAGTACGTCGAAGCCAAGGCGCGGGAACAGGGTTTGCAGACCCTGGTGGC
>Ga0114946_10001216_pt1 | contig 17636 bp, 21 predicted proteins | sample WalLakDeSediment_FD_88676 | JGI IMG/M metagenome (GOLD analysis project Ga0114946, IMG submission 88676) | Lake sediment microbial communities from Walker lake, Nevada to study Microbial Dark Matter (Phase II) - Walker Lake 11/02/13 Deep Sediment | ecosystem: Environmental > Aquatic >... | reverse complement strand
CAGATCGAGGCCCTTGCCCGGCGCTGTCTGTCCGATGTCAACACTTCAGGAGAATGACCATGTGGCGACTTGCAGCGCCGATATTTGCCTTCCTGTTGCTCGCGGCGAGCTTCCTGCGCGCTGGCGACCAGGTCATGGTGGCCCTGTGCGGCGTGCTGCTGCTCTTGCTGGCGGTGCCGCGCCCATGGGCCGCCCGGGTCGCCCAGGTCTCGCTTGCCCTGGCAGCGCTGCGCTGGTTATGGCTGACCTGGATGCTGGCGAGCATGCGTGCCGCCATTGGCGTTCCCTACCTCCGCATGGCGGCGATCCTCGGCGCGGTCGCCCTGCTCACGTTGCTCGCCGCGCTGGTGTTCCGCAGCGCGCGGCTGCGCCGCTACTATGGCCTCGCTGCGCCGGACTTGCGGTAACCTGCACGCCCCGATGACCAGCAAACGCCTCAAGAAGCATCGGCTCCACAATCCGGAGACCTACCTCGATCATGCCGCGCGGCTGATGCTCATCGCCGCGGGCCTGATTTGCGTCGGGCTCGGCGCTCTCGGCATCATCCTGCCCGGCCTGCCGACTACCCCCTTCCTGCTGCTGGCGGCCTACTGCTTCGCGCGCAGCTCGGAGCACTTTCACAGCTGGCTGCTCGACCATCGCTGGTTCGGCAGTTACGTGCGCAATTTCGAGGAAGGCCGCGGGATGACGCGGCGAGCCAAGGCGTCCACGCTGCTGATCCTGTGGCTGTCGTTCGGCATCACCATCGTGTTCTTCGTGCCGGTCGTCTGGGGCCAGGTCGGCATGCTGCTGATGGCCGCGGCCGTATCGACCTACATCATGCGCCTGCCCACGCCTCCCGCAGAACCCGCTCCGGAAGTCCTGCCGGATGCCTCGCCCGAGGCCGCATCTGACCGGGACGCGCCTGGCTAGCTAGTTCGCGGGCCAGGTGATCGAGAAGGCGCCGCGCAATTCCCCGATCCCGTAACCGCGCGCTTCGTCCTCCGGGTACAGCGTTGCAATCGCGGTGGCCACCGGCGGCGCCAGTTCAGCGCCGTGACAGGCCAGGCAGGGCGGCTGCATGATGATCGCGCTCATGAAACGCACCCGGCCGTCCTCAAGCGTATCGAGTTGCTCCGGCGGCGGCTCGAGGTTGCCGGCGGCAATCGAGTCGGCGAATTCGGCCAGTACCTCGCGCTGGTGCACATCAGGCCGGTTGGCGGGATTGCGCACCTTCGACGAGGTACGCCCGACCTCGGCGCCGGAGCGCTCGGCCACTGCCGCAGCGATGCGCGGCGCGTCTTCATTGCATACCCTGATGGCCGCCAGCGGCCCGCCTTCGGCCATCGCGGCTTGCAGCTCAGCGCGCAGCTCGGCCCCGAACGCGGCGGCAATCTCGCGGCCCTCCGCAGCGCGATCCGGGGTCTCTGCCAGCGCGGGTGCGATCGCGATGCCGACCAGGGTCGCCGCCGCTGCCAGCCGGGCCCGTGGATTGGTGATTGTCTGTTTGCGCATTGTCGTTCCCTAAAGCTTGTCGAGGGGCACCCGCAGGTAGCGCGTGCCGTTGTTTTCCGGCTCGGGCAGCCGCCCGGCCCGTATGTTGACCTGCACCGAGGGGATGATCAGCGCCGGCATGCCCAACGTCTGGTCGCGGGCGCTGCGCATTGCCACGAAATGATCCGCCGCGGTACCCGCATCGATGTGGATATTCCCCGCGCGCTGCTCCGCTACGCTCCACTCGCAGCGGGGCGCGCGGCCGTCGGGCGGGTAGTCGTGGCAGAGAAACAGCCGGGTATCCGGCGGCAAGGCGTACAGCCGCTGCACCGAACGGAACAGCGTGGCCGCGTCGCCGCCCGGGAAATCACAGCGCGCCGAACCATAATCGGGGGCGAACAGGGTGTCGCCGATGAACGCTGCATCACCCGCCAGGTAGGTGACGCTGTCACTGGTATGGCCGGGCGTCGCCAGCACCGTCACCTCCACGCCGCCGAGCGCGAAGCGCTCGCCGTCCGCGAACAGGCGATCGAACTGTCGCCCGTCCGTCGGGAACTCCGGGCCGAAGTTGTAGATTTCGCTGAAGGTGGCCTGGACCGAGGTGATCCCCGCCCCGATGCCAATCGGCGCCCTGGTGCGGGCGTGGAGGAAGCCTGCCGCCGAGAGATGATCGGCATGCGCATGGGTCTCGAGAATCCAGCGCACGGCAAGCCCTTCCCGCGCCACGATGGCGAGCAGCGCCGAGGCGCTGGCCGTCCCGGTCCGCCCGGCGGCCCCGTCGTAGTCGAGGACCGCGTCAATGATGGCGGCATCGCCCGTCTCGGGATCCCAGGCCACGTAAGAGAAAGTGGACGTCGGCTCGTGATACAGGCCCCTGACTTCAAGCTTCCTGGCCATCGTTGTCTCCAGGTCTGGCGCAGGCGGCCGGCGTCCCGGCGCCGGAATGCGCGATGCGGGCATTATTTCTTAATTTGCTAATTTAGCCAAATTTCTCTTTTCAACTGCATTCTTCTACGATTGCGGCATGGGTATCGACACCAAGGACTTTGCCGGCCAGCCCCTGTGCGGGCCCGTTCCCGGGTCCGGCCTGGCGTTCGACCCCGAGGAGATGCGAGAACACGCCGACGACGCCGCCCGGCTTCTCAAGGCGCTGTCGAACAGCTCCCGCCTGATGATCCTCTGCAGCCTGGCCCGTGGCGAACTGACCGTCGGCCAGATCAACGAGCGCGTACCGCTGTCCCAGTCCGCGCTTTCGCAGCATCTCGCCGTTTTGCGCCACGACGGCCTGGTCCGTACCCGGCGCGCCGCCCAGACGATCCACTACTCGCTGGCTGACAGCCCGGCGAGCGAAGTGATCGAGACCCTGCACCGCATCTTCTGCGGAGACGGACGGAAGTAAACCGCCCGGCCCTGGCGGACCGCGCTCCAGCCCCATCCCTGAATCCGCCCGCGCCTCCGGCGGCGAACTCCCCAGCGTGCAAGCGATTCGACTGTAAAGCTCCTGTACATGCTTCAGGGGGACGCTGCTCGAGTCGGGCGCAAGGTGCGCGGGCCTTTGATTCCCAGCCTGATCGACTTTGGACCTCGGTGAATCCACCCGCGCCTGCCGAGCGATGTACAGGTTATGGACATTTTCGACGGGAGGTTTGCCACGTGTCTGTAAAGGTGACTTTTGCCGCGCTGGGCCTGGCGCTCGGCGTGCTCTTCGGGGCCGCGGGGAATACGGCGGCTTCTGTGGCCGCCGCGCAGCTCGACGAGCTCGTGGAGGTCGGCAGCGGCGAGATGCGCTGGTTCGGCATGGAGATCTATGACGCCCGCCTGCTGAACGGCAGCGGCCGCTTCGTCGGCGTCGACGGACCCATGGCCCTCGAGATCACCTACCGCCGTTCCATCCCGCGCGACCGGCTGGTCAAGACCACCGAACGCGAATGGAACCGACTCGAACGTGAGCTCGGCCTGCCGGAGCGGGCGATCGTAAGGGGCTGGCTTCAGCAACTCACCGTCATCTGGCCGGACGTCGGGCCGGGCGACCGGATCCTGGCGGTTTCCGAGCCGGGGGCCGCCACCCGCTTCTACGGCAACGCGGGCTTCCTCGGCGCCATCGAGGATCCGGCGTTCGGCGCCGCATTTCTCGGCATCTGGCTGCACCCGAATACCCGGGCCGCCGACCTGCGCGCCGCGCTCATCGGAGAAAGCCGTTGAAGACCCGCATCGTATTGCTGCTGGTTGCCGCGGTGCTGCTCGCGGGCTGCACGGCCTCGGTCCGCGACTATGCCGGACGCGAGCCGGAACTCGACCTGCGGCAGTACTTCGATGGCCCGCTGGTCGCCTGGGGCATCGTGCAGAACCGCTCCGGTGAGGTGACGCGCAGCTTTCGCGTCGACATGGTCGGACGCTGGGATGGTGACACCGGGGTGCTCGAGGAAGACTTCGTCTGGAGCGACGGTGAACTCGAGCGGCGGGTCTGGACGTTTCGCAGGATCGACCAGCACACCTACACCGGCACTGCCGCAGACGTTGTCGGCGAGGCTCGGGGCGAGGCCTTCGGTAATGCGCTCCGCTGGCGCTACACGCTGGCGCTGCCCTGGAACGACGGCACCATCAACGTGCTGCTCGATGACTGGATGTGGCTGATCCAGGACAACGTTCTCGTTAACCGCTCGGAGATCCGCAAGTTCGGCTTCCGGGTGGGCGAAGTGACGATTTTCTTCCAGAAACCGGAGCGCCCCGACCATGATGCGTGATTCATTTTCCGAGCAGTACGAGACGGATATGGCAGAGCGCTCCGCATCCGGGTCGCTCAATGGCCACGGCGTGGCGGCCTTGTTCCCGATTCGTGTCGTGGCGCGCCTGACCGGCATCAATCCGGTCACGATCCGCGCCTGGGAGCGGCGTTACCGGCTGGTGCGACCGGAACGAACTCCGGGCGGACACCGGCTGTACAGCCGCGCCGACGTGGAACTGTTGCGCGCCGCGTCCCGCCTCGTGGACCAGGGGATCTCGATCAGCCACGCCACGCGTCTCCTCGATGAGCCCGCCCCGCGACGCCAGTCCCGGGAGAACCACCTGCTGGAGCGGTTTCTCGACCGCCTGCGCGCCCTCGATGACGATGGCATGAGCGCCGTGCTTGAGGCGTCACTGGCGCGCCGCTCGGCCGAGGAGGCCGCCGTCCTGCTGGATGCCTTGCCGGGCTCAACCGCCGACCTGTCGCGCCTGGAACAGCAGTTCCTGGACACCTGGCTGGAGGGGCTGTTGGCGTTCCGCATCTACCAGCGCATGGCGCAGGCCGACGAGCGGCGCGTGCTGGTGTGCAGCCCCGCTGATCCCGGGCAAAGAATCTGGGCGCTGGTATTCGCCCTGGGCCTGGTGGGCTCCGGGCTTCGTCCCACGCTGCTCGCCGGGCCGGAGCCCAACGACCTCGCGGAGGCCGCGCGGCGCACACGCTGCGCCGCGGTGGTGCTGGGGGGTGTCGGGGCAGCCTGGGCAGGGTTCCGCGTCGCCGACGTGCCGGCCCCGGTGTTCCTGGAAGACGCCGGCGAAGGCTTCCTGCCGCTGGGCCGAGAGCTGTACGACGCCCGCCGCCGGGTTATCGGTTTCCTCGACCAGGGAGCGGCCGGCCGGTGATCAGCACCAATCGAAAGCCCGCCTCGGCGCCCGCGCCGCTCCTGGCAAGGTTTATGGAGGTTTACCAGGCGCTCCGCCACGACAACCTCGATCTGCTCGGCAAGGTCTATGACGCGCAAGTCGTGTTCGAGGATCCACTGCACAGGGTGGAGGGACTCGACGCGCTGACTGCCTATTTCGAACGCATGTACGCCGGCGTGGAGTCCATCCGCTTCGAGTTCGGCGATGTGGTCGAGGGTCGCGGCCAGGCCATGCTGACCTGGACGATGCACATGCAGCACCGGCGACTGCGCCGCGGTGAACAACTCGACCTCCCCGGGGCCACCCACATCCGGTTTGGCCGCAAGGTGGATTACCACCGGGACTATTTCGACGCTGGTGCCCTGCTTTACGAGCGCCTCCCGCTCCTCGGCGGCGTGGTCCGCGCCATCCGCCGCCGCGTCTGAGCCGCTCGCGAGGAAACCCCAATGAGAATCGCCATCATCGGCAGTGGCATTGCCGGACTGACCGCCGCGCATCGCCTTTACAAGGACCACGACATCACGGTGTTTGAGGCCGCCGACTATGTCGGGGGTCATACCAACACCATCGATGTCGAGCTGGAGGGCCGCCGCTGGGCGGTCGACACCGGGTTCATTGTCTTCAACGACTGGACCTACCCTAATTTCATCGCGCTTATGAACGAGATCGGCGTCGAGTCCCAGCCCAGCGACATGGGATTCAGCGTGCACTGCGAGCGCAGCGGCCTGGAGTATTGCGGCAGCTCGCTGGGCCAGTTGTTCGCGCAACGCAGCAACCTGGTCAGCCCCGGCTTCTGGCGCATGATCCGCGACATCCTGCGTTTCAACCGCGAGTCACCGCGCTTGCTGGAGGGCCGCGAAGACGTGCTCTGCCTTGGTGATTACCTTGCCCGGGAGCGCTACTCGGCGCGCTTCATCCAGCACTACATCGTGCCGATGGGCGCGGCCATCTGGTCCACCGACCCGCAGACCATGCTCTCCTTCCCGGCGCGCTACTTCGTCGAGTTCTTTTCGAACCACGGCCTGCTGTCGGTCAATGACCGTCCGCAGTGGCGCGTCATCAAGGGCGGCAGCCGCAGCTATATCGGGCCGCTGACTGCCCCGTTTGCCAGCCGGATCAGGACCAACTCGCCGGTACATCGGGTGGAGCGCGACGACTTCGGCGTGGACCTGCTGCTGGACGACGGCCACCGGGCGCGCTTCGACGCGGTGGTGTTCGCCTGCCACAGCGACCAGGCGCTGGCCTTGCTCGCAGCGCCGACCCGCGAGGAACGCGAAGTGCTGGGGGCGATCCCGTACCAGCCCAATCTCGCCGTCCTGCACACCGACGAACGACTGCTGCCGACCCGCCGCCATGCCTGGGCCGCCTGGAATTACCACATTCCGGCCAGCCGGCAGGAGGCCGTCTCGGTGACCTACAACATGAACATCCTGCAAGGTTTCGACGCGACGACGCAGTTCCTCGTCACCCTCAACCCGACGGTCGACATCCACCCGGACAAGATTATCCGCGAGATCATGTACCAGCACCCCGTGTATACCCCCGAAGGGATCGCCGCACAGCGGCGCCGCGCCGAGCTGATGGGCCGGGAGCGCAGCTTTTACTGCGGCGCGTGGTGGAGCTATGGTTTTCACGAAGATGGCGTGCGCAGCGGCCTGGTGGCAGCTGCGGCGGTGCAGGCCTGGAGCAGAGATGCAAAGCTGCCTTTACTTCGGGCGGGTTAGCCACCGGCGCCACGGCGGCGCCGACGACCCCGTATCGAATGCCTTCGAGTACGGCTTGTTCATGGTGTGGCTGGACCTGGACGAGCTGGACACGGTGTTCCGTGGTCGCTGGCTATGGTCGGCCCGGCGGCGCACCTTGGCGTGGCTGCGCCGGGCCGACTACCTGGGAGATCCATCGCGGCCGCTGGACGCCTGCGTGCGGGACCTGGTCGAAGCGCGCACCGGCCAGCGCCCGGCCGGCCCGGTCCGCCTGCTGACGCACCTGCGCTACTTCGGCCACACTTTCAACCCGGTGAGTTTCTACTATTGTTATGACCTGGGCGGCACAGAGCTCGAGACGATCGTGGCCGAGGTCAGCAACACGCCTTGGGGAGAGCGCCATTGCTACGTGCTGCCGCGGGGCGCGGCACGGGTGCGTGGGCCGAGCCGCGAGTTCCAGCTCGACAAGGAGTTTCATGTCTCGCCGTTCCTGCCAATGGAGACGCGTTACCAGTGGCGCTTCACCGAGCCTGGTGAACACCTCGCGGTGCACCTTCGCAACGAGCAGGCCGGCAGGCACGCCTTCGACGCCACGCTCTCCCTGGAGCGGCGCGAGATCAGCGGGCTGTCACTCGCCGGCGCCCTGCTGCGGTTTCCGTTGATGACCTTGAAGGTCGTAGCCCTGATCTACTGGCAAGCGCTCAAGCTCAAGTTCAAGGGCGCCGTGTTCCACAATCATCCGGCGAAGCGTGCTCCCGGGATGGAGAACCCGACATGACACGAGAGAATATTATCCCCTCCGACATGGCTGAGGACGCGGCCAAATCTGCCTCGCAGCCCACCAGGGTGCAGCGTTTTGCCCGCCGGCAGCTGCTGGAGCGCATGGCCCGCCTCGAGCACGGCCTGCTGGAGGTGCACGACGGCGACGAATCCTTCAAATTCGGTGACGAGGCGTCGGCCGACGGCCTGCGGGCTCGCATCGTGGTGCTGCATCCACAGTTCTGGGCCGACGCCGTATTCGGCGGCAGCGCCAGCGCCGGCGAGGCGTACATTCACGGGCTGTGGCAATGCGACGACCTGACGGCGCTGGTGCGGATCATGGTCGCCAACCGGCATGTGCTCGAGGAGCTGGACGGCGGCGCCACGCGGCTCGCGGACATTGGCCGGCGCATTGGCCACTGGCTGAACCGCAACAGTCGCGAGGGCAGCAGGCGCAACATTTCCGCGCACTACGACCTGGGCAACGAGTTCTTCTCGCTGTTCCTGGATCCGACCATGAATTACTCGTCCGGAATCTTCGAGTCTCCCGACGCGACCATGGAACAGGCCTCGGTGGCGAAGATGGAGGCGGTGTGCCGCAAGCTCGATCTGCAGCCGACTGACCATCTCCTGGAGATCGGCACCGGCTGGGGCGGGCTCGCGATCCACGCCGCCAGCCGCTATGGCTGTCGTGTCACCACGGCGACCATTTCCCGCGAGCAGCACGCGCTCGCGAGCGAGCGCATTCGCGCCCTCGGTCTCGAGGACCGCATCGAGTTGCTGCTGTGCGACTATCGCGATCTCGACGGCCGCTACGACAAGCTCGTGTCCATCGAGATGATCGAAGCCGTGGGACACCAGTTCCTCGACACCTATTTCCGCACCTGCTCTCGGCTCTTGAAGCCGGACGGCCTCATGGTCTTGCAGGCTATCACCATCCGTGACGAGTACTACGAGCAGGCGCTGAGGTCAGTGGACTTCATCCAGCGCTTCGTGTTCCCGGGCGGATTCCTGCCCTCGGTGTCGGCGATGAGCGCCAGCCTGGCACGCAGCACCGACCTGCAGATGCTGCATCTCCAGGACATCGGCCTGCACTACGCCAGGACGCTCAACAGGTGGCGGGAGCGCTTCTTCCACAATATCGACTCGGTGCGCAGGCTCGGCTACCCGGACAGCTTCATCCGCTTGTGGGAGTTCTACCTGTGCTACTGCGAGGGCGCCTTCCTGGAGCGCAACATCGGCACGGTGCAGGTGCTGCTCGGCAAGCCGCGCAACCGGCGCGGCGCGCTCGCCTACTGACCGATCACCACGCGTCCTCGGGCTCGAGCAGCCAGCGCGCAAGCCAGGCGGCGATTTCGCCGTAGAAGTGCTTGCTGTTGTGGCCGCTCAAGATCCAGTGGTTCTCGTTCGGATAGACCAGCAGCCGGCTCTCGACCTGCTGGCGCTGCAGCGCGGTCCAGTACTCGAGCGTGTTGCTCAGCGGCACCCGGTAGTCCAGCTTGCCGATGGTCACCAGCGTCGGCGTGCGCCAGTTAGCCGCAAAGCGGATCGGGTTCTGCTCGCGCCAAACCGGCAGGTCTTCCCACGGCGGCCCCCCAAGGTTCGCCTCGCGCGAGAACGCGATGTCGCTGGTGCCCCATTGCGTCTCCAGGTTCACGAGACCCGCATGGCTGACCAGGCACCGGTAGCGGTCGGTCGTGGCCTGCATCCAGTTGGCCAGGTGGCCGCCGTAGCTGGCGCCCGCCGCGCACTGCCGCTGACCGTCGATGAAGTCGTAGCGTGCGATGGCCACGTCCGCCGCCTGGTTGATCTCCGCGGCGGGACCGCTGAGCGGGTCGCCCTGGATCGCTTGCGAGAATGCCTCGCCGAATCCGGTTGAGCCGGTGTAGTTGGTCAGCAGCACGACGTAGTCGTTGCCGGCCAGCAAGTGATAGTTCCAGCGCAGGAAGAAAAAGTCGCGGAACATCATGTGCGGGCCACCGTGCATCATGACCAGCAACGGATAGCGCCGCTCGGGATCGAAACCCGCCGGCCTGACGAGCATGTTGTGGATGCGCGCGCCACGTTCGCTTTCGAACCAGAAGTGTTCTACCGGGGCGAGCTCGAGGCGCGCAGCGGCCTCGACCGCGAAGCTGGTGAGCCGCTCGTGGCCGCCCCGCCGCAAATCGATGCGCACGATCTCGGCCGGACTGACCGCGCTCTCGAAGCTCGCGACCAGCACCGGCTGCCGGCCGAGCCGCGAGCCCGACAAACTGCCATAGATCCCCTGGTCCAGGTCGAAGGCAAGGCGCGCCTCGCCGCCGCCGGCGGGCGCGCGGTAGAGCTTCACGTGCCCGGCGTCCTCGCCGAGGATGAAAATCTCCCGGCTGTCCGGGGAGAGCACGAACTGCTGCACCGGCCGGGCATCAGGCATGGCGACCTCGCCGCGGAGCGCGGCAGTCGGCCAGTCGAGGCGTGCGAGTCGCGGGGCGTTGTAGACGCGATCGGTGCGCGGTGTGCGCAGCGCGTAAAGGGCGCGGCCGTCCGGGCCGAATGTCGGCGTGGTCCAGCTGTCGCCCGCCTCGGCGCGGCCGTCGCCAGTCAGCCTGCGGGGCTCGCCGCCGGCAGCAGACACCTGCCAAAGGTCCGTGTGAGTGAAGGCAAACGCCGACCGGTCGCGATTGCGGCTGGCGACGAAGACCAGCGATTCGCCGTCGGGCGCCCAGGCCACGTCGAGCTCGCTGCCGCCTGGAGTGCTGCGCCCCTCGAAGCCGGGCGACGCGACCAGCGCGCTGCCCGCGAGGACATCGGCAGCCTCGTCCTCGCCAAGGGTCAGCACCATCAGCCGAGGCTGGCGGTCCGGCAGCCAGCGGTCCCAGTTACGGATCGGGAAACCGGTGTAAGTGAGCACGTCGTGCTTGCGCTCCGCCTCCTCCGTGACGATCCGCCGGCTATCGCCGTCATTGCTGCTGGCGGGCGGCACGTCGCTGGTGAAAGCGATGCGCGTCCCGTCCGGCGAGAAGCGCGGCAGCCTGGCGCCCGTGCTGATGGAAGTCACGCGCTGCGCCTCGCCGCCGGCGACCAGGTCCAGCACGTAGACCTGGGCCGCGTCGTCACCGTCGCGCCGCGCGACGAAGGCGATGCGCCGCCCATCCGCGCTCCAGGTCGGCGCCAACTCGCTGCCGCGGACAAACGTGAGCTGCCGGGGCGCGCTGCTGCCGTCGGTGGCCGCCAGCCAGAGGTGACTCGCCTGGTCTTTGCCGTCATAGGCCGGTTCAGTCACCTGGAACAGCGCGTACTTGCCGTCCGGACTTACCTCCGGCGCGCTGACGCGCGGCATCAGCCAGAGGTCCTCGTGGGTGATCGGGCGGCGCGCATCGTCCGCCAGGCCGATCGAGAACAGGGCGAAAACGGACACCAGCGCGAGAACAAGCCTTGCAAACATCAGCGGATCTTCCTTGGTCGGACGACGGGACAGCAGGGCGCAAGTCTGCCAAAGATGCCGTCGTTAGCAAAACGACGCGGGGCGAGGCCGCTGGGCCGGCGGGGTCACTCGATCGGGCAGCGGAATCCCGGCGGCTTGACGACCAGCAGGTCGCAACTGATGCGGTCGAGCAGTCGCTCGGCGGTACCGCCGATGAAGACCTGCTCCAGGCGGCTGCGGGAGATGCCGCCGGTCACCAGCAGGTCGATCGCCAGTTCGCTCACCAGGCGGGGCAGTTCTTTCTCCGGCCGGCCCTCGGCAAGCCGCAGCCGCGCGGCGGGCAACTCGCGTCCTTCCAGCAACCGCAATACCGAAGTCCGCAGCTGCTGCATCAAGTCACCGGCGTACTGCTCGGGCGAGGAGCCGAGCGCTTCCGGCATCATGGACAGTGATGCAGCCGACTCGAGCGAGGCCATCGAAAAAATGCAGTGCGCCACCCAGGTCTCTGCGCCGCACGCGCCGCCAAGTCGTTCGGCCACGTCGAGGATGGCGTGATCCAGCCGGGCATGGCGGTCGTCGCGATGGCTCGGATCGACCGCCGCCATGAACCTCGGCTGCTGCGGCCACGGACCGCCCTTCACCAGCAACAGGGGCGCCGGGCAGATGCGGATGAGTTGCCAGTCCGCCGCGCTGAGCGTCGCGCGCGACAGCCACTCGTGGTAGTGCGTGCGCATGACCACGAAGGCCGCGTCGGTCTCCAGCGCCCGGCGCGCTACGGCTTCGTGGCGCGGGTTGGCGTAGATAGCCTCGGTGCGGACTTCCAGGCCGGCATCCCGCAAGGGAGCGGCGTGCGACTCCAGCCAGTCGTGACGTGCCTCGACCCGCGCGGTCCGCGCCGCCTCGAGTCGCTCGGTGACGCGAAAGTGACTGCCTTCCATGGCCTGGTCGAACTCGCACGCGAACAGCTCCAGCGGCGATCCCAGGGCTTCGCAAAGAAGGCGCGCCCGCGCCAGCGCGTAGCCCTCCCCGTCCGCCGGGTCCATGACCACGAGCACGGGGTTAGCAGCGGATTGGTTCATGGCGATTACCTCAGCTGCGGACTTCGCCGCTGGCCGTCGTCCCCGTCAAGGTCGAAAGAGGCGCCGAGTTTATCCAGCGCGGCAGGATCGAGGATCTCGACCTCGCGCCGCCGCACCGCCACGATGCCGTCCTCCTGGAAGCGGGCAAACAGCCGGCTGACGGTCTCGGTGGCGAGGCGGAGATGGCTGGCGATGTCCCTCCGGGGCATGGGCAGGCTGAGCAGGTGCGCTGGAAGACCGCGCCGCTGGTAGCGGCGTGACAGGCTCACAAGAAAGCCCGCCAGCCGCTCTTCCGCGCTGTGGTCCGTAGCCAGCTGTGCGCTGGCGGACACTTCGCGGCTCATGATGCGGAGCACCTGTGTCTGCAGGCCCGGCACTTCGTGAAGGATCTGTTCGAGCCGCGCGAAGGGTAAGGCGCAGACCGAGGTGGTCTGCAATGCCACGGCGTTGCAGCGATTGCGCCCGGCGTGAATGGCGTCGAGACCCGCCAGTTCACCGCCAATATGGAAACCGAGCACGTGCTCGCGGCCCTGCTTGTCGATGGTGTAGGTCTTGATGGCGCCGCTCTTGACGGCGTACAAGGCGTGGAAGGCGTCACCCTCCCGGAACAGGTGCTCGCCGGCGCGAATCGGCCCGCGGGTGTGGACGATCGACTCGAGCTTGGTCATGTCATCCTGGTCGAGTCCCAGCGGCAGGCACAGGTCCCTGAGCGAGCAACTCCGGCAGCTTTGCCGCAGGTGCGCAATGTTCACAACGTTGGAAGTCCGGCCAGGCGCCATGCTCGTCCCCAAAAGGGATGTGCTCCGATTATAAACAGAGACTTGCGCGACATAGGCTAGTGAAAGCACTTATTTACCCTTCGGAAGTCCGCAGTTGAGAATTGATCCAAGTCAATTCCGGGGCCGGACACATGGATAGAATCCCATGCAAATTCAACAACAAAGCATGGGAGTTTAATCATGCGTACCTTTGCATCAGCCCTCGCTCTTGCGGTCGCGCTCGGCCTCGCTGTCCCGGCGTCCGCCCACGAGGCCGGCGACTGGCTGTTCCGTTTCGGCGGCAGCAATGTCGATCCGAAGAGCGACAACGGCACCCTCGACCTGTCCGTGCTGGAACTCGGCGGCCAGCAGATCGACGTGGACGACAAGTGGGGCGTGACCTTCAACGTCACCTACATGTACACGGCGAACATCGGCATCGAGGTGCTGGCGGCGCTGCCGTACGAGCACGACATCAGCGTCGGCATCCTCGGCGAGGTGGGCAGCGTCAAGCACCTGCCGCCAACCGTCAGCCTGCAGTACCACTTCATGCCGCAGGCTACGTTCCAGCCGTATGCCGGCCTCGGCGTGAACTACACGCGCTTCTTCAGCGAGGACGAGACAGGAATCCTCAACGACCTGGACGCGAAACTCGACATCGACAGCTCCTCGTTCGGCCTGGCGGCCCAGCTCGGCTTCGACTACATGATCAACGACCGCTGGTTCGTCAATGTCGACGTGCGCTGGATCGACATCGACACGAAGGCCACCGTGACGGTCCCGGATGTCGGCCGGCTGCGCGCCGATGTCGAGATCGATCCGATCGTCTACGGATTGCACGTCGGCTATCGCTTCTGACCATGGCGCGGGGCCGGGTACGCCCCGCGATTGTCATCGGTCTCCGGGGCGCGGTGGCCCCGGGACGACGCGAAGAGCCGCGCCTCGCGCGGCTCTTCGCGTTAGGGCAAACTGTGCAGGTTATTCAACCGGGCGGCCATCCCGATCGCCCTTCCAATCCTCAGGCATTCGGTAGAGGACCATGACGACAGCAAACGCCTATAACGACACAGTCGTCCGCCAATTCACCATCATGACCATCGTTTGGGGCGTGGTCGGAATGCTGGTGGGAGTCATCATCGCCGCGCAGCTCTTGTGGCCGGCGCTCAATTTCGACATTGCCTGGCTGAGCTACGGCCGACTTCGACCGCTGCACACCAACGCGGTGATCTTCGCCTTCGGGGGTTGCGCGCTATTCGCCTGCTCCTACTACGTGGTCCAGCGCACTTGCCATGTGCGGCTGTTCGGTGGGGCGCTTGCGGCGTTTACCTTCTGGGGCTGGCAGGCGGTGATCGTGCTCGCGGCCATCACCCTGCCCCTCGGCCTGAGCCAGGGCAAGGAGTACGCCGAGCTGGTCTGGCCGATCGACATCCTCATCGCAGCCGTCTGGGTGTCTTACGCCATCGTGTTCTTCGGCACGCTGGCGATCCGCAAGGTCAAGCACATCTACGTGGCCAACTGGTTCTTCGGCGCCTTCATCCTGACGGTGGCTGTTCTGCACATCATCAACAGCCTCGCGCTGCCGACCAGCATGGTGCACTCCTACCCCGTGTACTCCGGCGTCGTGGACGCCATGGTGCAGTGGTGGTACGGCCACAATGCCGTCGGCTTCTTCCTGACCGCAGGCTTCCTCGGGATGATGTACTACTTCGTCCCCAAGCAGGCGGGAAGGCCGATCTTCTCCTACCGCTTGTCGGTGGTGCATTTCTGGGCGCTGATCTCGCTGTACATGTGGGCGGGCCCGCATCACTTGCACTACACCACCCTGCCGGACTGGGCGCAGACCCTCGGCATGGTGTTCTCCCTGATGCTGCTGGCGCCCTCCTGGGGCGGCATGATCAACGGCATCATGACCCTCTCCGGCGCGTGGCATAAGCTGCGCACCGACCCGATCCTGAAGTTCCTGATCGTGTCGCTGTCGTTCTACGGCATGTCCACGTTCGAAGGGCCGATGATGTCCATCAAGACCGTGAATGCGCTGTCGCACTACACGGACTGGACCATCGGCCATGTGCACTCGGGCGCGCTGGGCTGGGTTGCGATGATCTCCATCGGCTGTGTCTACATGCTGGTGCCGACACTGTTCGGCAAGAAGCAGATGCACAGCATCAAGGCCATCGACGTGCATTTCTGGGTGTCCACCATCGGCGTGGTGCTGTACATCGCGGCGATGTGGATGGCCGGCGTGATGCAGGGCCTGATGTGGCGCGCGGTCAACGAGGATGGCACGCTCACCTACACCTTCATCGAGAGCATCGCCCGCACCTACCCGTTCTATGCGGTGCGGCTGCTGGGCGGCGTGCTGTTCCTCGGCGGCATGCTGATCATGTGCTGGAACACCTGGCGCACCATCCGCGGCGCAAAGGCCGCGGAGGTTCCCGTCATGGCACCGGCGCACTAGGGAGTAACTGGCATGAAGCACGAACTCATTGAAAGAAAAGTCGGCCTCATGGCGGTGCTGATCATCCTCGTGATCAGCGTCGGCGGGCTGGTCGAGATCGTCCCGCTGATTTTCGACTCGCAGGTGCGCGATCCGGCGCCGGGCGTCGAACCTTACCCTGCCCTGGCATTGGCGGGGCGCGACATCTACATACGCGAAGGATGTTACGGCTGCCACTCGCAGATGATCAGGCCGTTCCGCGCCGAGACCGAGCGCTATGGCCATTACTCGCTGGCGGGCGAATCGGTATACGACCGGCCGTTCCAGTTTGGCTCCAAGCGCACCGGTCCCGACCTCGCCAGGGTCGGGGGCCTGTACAGCGACGAGTGGCACCGCCTGCACCTGATTGATCCGCGCCTGCTGGTGCCGGAATCCAACATGCCGGGCTATCCATGGCTCGAGAAGCGCGAAGTCAACCCGCGGGCCATCGAGCGGCGCATGCTGGCGCTGCGCCGGCTCGGCCACCCCTACTCCGACGAGGACATCGCGGGGGTAAGCGACGCCGTCGACGGCCAGACCGAGATGGATGCCATGATCGCCTACCTGCAGGGTCTCGGCACCAACCTCGGCCGGGGACGCTAGATATGCGGGAAGGCACCTGGCACGTGGTCTGGACCTTGCTCTTGATGACCGCCTTCATCGGCATCGTCTACTGGGCATGGAGCAGCCGCCGGCACAAGGACTTCGAGGAGGCCGCGAATCTTCCCCTCGAGGGGGATTCAAGCGGACAAAAAAGCACTCCTGAGAATGGGGAATCGCGATGAGCAGTTTCTGGAGCGGATGGATCATCGTGCTGACCGTGGCCAACATCATCGGCGCGGTCTGGCTGCTGTGGATCACTTCGAGAACGAACCCGGGCGAAAAGGCCTCGGACACGACCGGTCACGTGTGGGACGGCGACCTGCAGGAATACAACAACCCGCTGCCGCGCTGGTGGCTGTGGCTGTTCTACCTGACCGTCGTCTTCTCCATCGTGTACCTGGTGCTGTATCCGGGACTCGGCAACTTCCAGGGCGTACTGGGCTGGAGCCAGACGGGCCAGTACCAGGAAGAGCGCGCGCGCATCGAGGCGCGGCAGCAGGAATTCTTTGCACGCTTCGACGGCATGTCGCTCACCGCGCTGGCCGGGGAAGATGACGCGATGGCGGCAGCCGGCAACATCTTCGGCAACCGTTGCGCCCAGTGCCACGGTTCTGACGGCCGCGGCGCGTACAGCTTTCCGAACCTCACCGACGGCTCATGGCTGTGGGGCGGGGACGAGGACGCGATCCTGACCAGCATCCGGCAGGGCCGCAACGGCATGATGCCGCCGATGGGCGAGGCCATTGGCGGCGAGCGCGCGGTGGCGCAGATGGTCGAGTATGTCCGCAGTCTCGCCGGGTTGGACCACGACGCCCAAATGGCCGAGGCGGCCGCACCCATGTGGGCAGTCTGCGGGGCCTGCCATGGCCCGGACGGCACCGGGATGACCGTGCTGGGCGCCCCGAACCTGACGAACAATGAATGGCTGTACAGCGCCGACCGGGCCAGCATCGCCCGCACCATTACCCAGGGCCGGCAGAACAACATGCCGGCGCAGCTACCGGTGCTCGGCGAACAGCAGTCGCGCCTGCTGGCCGCCTACGTATTGCGCATGTCCGGACAGGCCGGCCCGTAAGAGAGGTTCCATGGCGCGAATTCCGGGCGACCCGCTCGAGCACGAAAACGGCAGGCCCCGCCCCTGGCGGCGGCGGCAGCGTGATTTCGGCTATATCGCCTGGTCCTCCTTCCTGATGGCCTGCGCCGCGTCGGCCATGTTCTTCGCGATGGTGGACCCGGAGGTGCTCTCCGGGACCACTACCCCGGGATGGGAGATCAGCCGCGAGGCGGGCTATGCCATCGGCTTCTTCGGCTTCTGGCTGTTGACGGCCGCGACCGCGTTGTTCGCGATCTGGCTGGTTCGCACCGAACCACACTCGCCCGGCACGGGAACGCGCCGCGCGGGCAACGGTCACAAGAATGGACGACGACGCGGCGGGCCCCTGCGCCGTCGCCTGCGCCGCGATCCGACCACGGGCCAAGAGGAACACCGATGAGCGCCCAGCCCCGGGGCGGCGCCGGCGGCGCCGCCCCGGACTCCATGTACGCGGTCCATCAGAAGATCTACCCGCGGGAGGTCACGGGACGCTATGCCTCGCTGCGCAACCTCGCGGTGTGGATACTGCTCGGCATCTACTACGTGTTGCCGTGGATTCCGTGGAACGACCGGCAGGCCGTGCTGTTCGACCTGCCGGCCCGCAAGTTCTACATCTTCGGCCTGACGTTCTGGCCGCAGGACTT
>Ga0114946_10001215_pt1 | contig 17637 bp, 16 predicted proteins | sample WalLakDeSediment_FD_88676 | JGI IMG/M metagenome (GOLD analysis project Ga0114946, IMG submission 88676) | Lake sediment microbial communities from Walker lake, Nevada to study Microbial Dark Matter (Phase II) - Walker Lake 11/02/13 Deep Sediment | ecosystem: Environmental > Aquatic >... | reverse complement strand
GCAAAACAATATCGGCTACTTGTTTTTTTCTGATTTGGAAAAAAAGTCAGCCAGCTACCAGCCCCAAGAAAAACAATATTTAAATAAGGTTTTTGAAAAAGGAGAAATTGAAATTTATGAATTTATTAATTGATTTTTTGCATAATTTTCAGCCTGAGCCTATTTTGTTGCAAATCAGCTGGCTAAAAATCCATTGGTACGGGTTTTTAATCGCCCTTGGCGCGCTGGCAGGTTTTGGAGCTGTTTTTTGCCTTGCCAGGCAATATAATTTAAAAAAAGAGACAATATATGATCTGGCTTTTTATTTGATTATTTTTGGCTTGATCGGGGACCGCCTTTATTATGTTTTTTACGCCTGGGATTATTACAAGGATAATCTGCTGGATATTTTTAAAATTTGGCAAGGCGGGCTAGCCATCCATGGCGCCATGATTGCCGGGCTTTTGGTGATTTATATTTATGGCAAGAGAAAAAAAATTAATCCCTGGCTTTTGGCGGATTTAATTGTTGTGGCTGTGGCCCTGGCCATGGCTTTTGGCCGTTGGGGCAATTATTTTAATATGGAACTTTTTGGTTTGCCGACTAATTTGCCCTGGGGAATCCCGATTTCGCCTGCCAAGCGGCCATTGGAATTTTTATCTGACAGCCATTTTCATCCGACTTTTTTGTATGAAAGCTTTTGGAATTTTTTAATCTTCGGAGTTTTATTTGCCTGGCATAAAATACGTTTAGCTAAAAGTAAAATAAAAAATAACCTTGAAAATTTTCAAGGTTATGGCAATATTGCCCTGGCTTATTTTTTCTTATATTCAAGCGGCCGTTTTTTAAATGAATTTTTAAGGCTGGATTATAGCCCTTATTTTTTAGGGTTGCGCTGGGCCCAGTTTTTTAGTTTGCTTATAATTTTGGCCTGTTTGCTGATTATAGCGTTAAAAATAATTAAAAAGATCAGGCAGAACTGATTTTCCTGATTTTGTATTCATTATATAAAATAAGCAGATAAAAAACAGCCAGTAAAAAGATAACTACCAGGTTAAAAGTGTTCATTTGCTTTAATGCGCCAGTGCCGTAAAGCGATAAAAATAAAATAATCGGCAGCTCTTTATAAATTTCCGGAGTTTCAACATTAAAACGGTAAAATACTGATAATAATAAATTTACAACCAAAGCAATAACCAGCCATTTCAAGGCGTCTTTATAAATAAGATTTTCAGGAGTGATGGCAAGAAAATTCAAGGCGATCAAAATTGAACTGGCAATTATTAAAAAGGTTTTGTGGTAAACTTTTATATTGATAAAGAGCTTGATTTTTTGGGCAAAAAAGAGCGCGGTTATGAAAAGCAAAGGCACTGTCAGGATAAAAAATAGGTTGTTAAGATTAATAGCCAAACTCACGTCTATTCTGCGCAGGGAGGATATTAAGGGGGATTCAAAAAGAGGCAGCCCGAACATAAAAAAAAGGTATTCAAGAAAAAATGGCAATCCGATAAGCAATAAAGCGGCTATTAAGCCCTTGGTTTTGCCAAGGTAATTGGCAAGGCAGAGTATGGCAATTAAAAAAGCCAGGAACATCATTAAATAAAAGAGCAGGGGATCAATAATAAAAAGAGTACCAGTCAAGAAAATTAAGAAAAAAATGAAAAGGATTATGATAAAGCTGCGCATAAGTTTAAATTAATTAATTATGCTATTATTATAGCATTATTTGGGCGATATTTTAAGAAAGCGCGCAAATATGGTATAATTAATTTAGAGTTTTGGAATTTTGGCGTTTTAGGGTTTTGGCTATAGCTAAAGTATTAAAAATTTTAAATTATAAATATGTTCAGGCCCTTATTAAAATATGATTATGATTTTATGGCAGCCAGGCGGGTTGGGCGTTTTGGCTTTAAAGATTCGGAAATTTCCAAACTAGGGGGCAAGCTTAAAGCTTTTAATAAGAAACACAAAGCGGATAAGAATAATCCGGACTTAAGTTTTTGCCGCTTGCCATATGATCGGGATTCTGTTAAGCAAATTTCAAAATTGGCCAGAAGATTAAGGCGGAAATTTAAAAATTTAGTCGTGGTTGGCATTGGCGGCTCTGATCTGGGAGCTAAAGCGATTTATCAGGCTTTGGCCGGGGATTTTGCCAATTTGAAATCCAACCGCGGCAAGAATTTGAAAGTTTATTTTATCGGAGATACTGTTGATCCGGAACCAATGGCTGATTTGCTGAAAATTTTAAATTTAAAAGAAACGGTTTTTTATATTGTTTCAAAATCAGGAGAAACAATTGAACCTCTGGCTTCTTTTTTATTTTTGCGCAAAAAGTTAATCTGGAAAACCGGCTACAAAAAACATAAAGAGCATTTTATTATTACGACTAATCCGGGCAAAGGGGTGCTTTTTGATATAGCGGAAAAAGAAGGCTATTTGCTGGCTGAGCATTATGCCGGAGGCGGACGATTCTCGGTTTTATCAGTTAATGGCTTGTTGCCTGCCGCTTGCGCTGGTTTTGAAATTAGCGACTTGCTGGCCGGAGCCAGAGCCATGGCTAAAAATGCTAAAAGAAATAACCAGTGGAAAAATTTGCCTTTCTTTTTCGCTTCTCTCCAATACTTGGCTTATAAAAAACGCAAACAATCCATATCTGTTTTAATGCCTTATGCTTATTATCTCCGCAATTTTGCTTTTTGGTTCCGACAGCTTTGGGGGGAAAGCCTGGCTAAGGAATTTAATTTAAAAAATAAAAAAGTAAATTTAGGCCTTACGCCCATTGCCGCCCTGGGGCCGACTGACCAGCATTCGCAGATCCAGCTTTATAACGAGGGGCCACATGATAAGATTATTACTTTTATAAAAGTTGGCGGCTTTCCAAATAATTTCAAAGTGCCAAAATATAAAGATTCGGCTGCTATTTATTTGGCTGGGCATAAATTTAAAGAAATTTTAAATATTGAACAAAGAGCTACGGCAGTTTCCTTAATGAAAAATAAACGGCCAAATGGCGCGATTATTTTGCCGGCTTTAAACGAATATTATCTGGGCCAATTATTTTATTTTTTTGAAATGGCTGCTTTGTATTTGGGCGAATTGCTAGAGATTAATGTTTTTAACCAGCCTGGCGTTGAACAAAGCAAAAAATATATGTATGGCTTGCTGGGCAAAGAAGGCTATGAAAAGGATAAAAAAGAAATAAATAATTTCTAATTATTGATAATCGTTTTTATTTCCAGGGGGCAATTAATAGTTTTTTATTAAAAAATAATTTTAAACTTTATAAATTTAAATTTTCTAATAAGCTTAGCCCGTTTTGACGGGTTAATTTTGGCATCAAGCTTTAAAATTTAAGTAAGCAATTTTATAAAACTAAAATAAAAAAATGTTTTTTCCTGATTTTACAAATAAATCAGCAGCGGAAAGCCTGAAAGAATTAAAATCAAGCGAAAATGGCTTAAGCAAAAAAGAAGCTCTTTTGCGCCAAAAAAAGTTTGGCTTAAATCAATTGCCCCAGAAGGAAACTTATTGGTGGCATATTTTGTTAAGGCAATTTAAGTCTTCTTTTATTTATCTTTTGTTTGTAGCGTCCGCGATCGCTTTGTATCTGGGGAGCTATTTGGATTCGCTGATGATTTTGGGCTTTGTCCTGATTAATGCTCTTTTGGGTTTTTATCAGGAGTTTCGTTCAGAACAGACACTAAAACTTTTGAAACAATTTATTAAAAGGACAGTTAAAGTGAGGCGGGCTGGCCAGGAAATAATTATTGAAAGCAAAGAATTGGTGCCGGGCGATATTGTGATTGTGGAAGCCGGAGACATTATTCCAGCGGACCTGCGTTTTATCGCGGAAAATGATTTAATGGTTGATGAATCTGTTTTAACAGGCGAGTCAGTTCCGATAAAAAAAATAGCTTCTAAATTAAAATCAGTAGAAAAAGAACTTTATAAGGCAGCCAATATTGGTTTTTCCAGCACTACTGTTGTCAGCGGCAAGGGCGAGGGCGTAGTGATTGCCACTGGTTCAAAAATGGAGCTTGGCAAGATAAGCAAATTGGTAATTACTGCCAAAAGAGCCAGTAGTTTTGAAAAAAATATCAACAAATTAAGCAAGTTTATTTTGCAGCTGATTATCATTACTTTGGTTTTTGTCTTCTTGGCTAATATTTTTATAAAAGGACCAAGGGTAGAAGTGGCTGAACTTTTACTTTTTTCTATTGCTTTGGCAGTCGCTGTTATCCCTGAAGCTTTGCCGGTAGTGACGACATTTTCCCTTTCCCGCGGAGCCATGCGTTTGGCCAAACATCAGGTTGTGATTAAGCGTCTTTCCGCAATTGAAGATCTGGGCAGCATTGAAATTTTATGCACTGATAAAACAGGCACTTTGACAAAAAACGAATTAAAAGTAGCCGAAGTGCTTTCCCCTAATCCGCAGGAAGCTGTTTTTTACGCTTCTTTGGCTTCTTCTTTTTTAGCTGAAAAAACAAAACAACCTAATAATGCTTTTGATTTGGCTTTGTTTGCCCGGCTTTCTAGCTTGGAAAAGAAAAAAATAAAAAAATATGAAATAATCAATTCTTTGCCTTTTGATCCGGAAAGAAAAAGAAACAGCGTTTTAGTCAAAAGCAAGGAAGATAAAGAATTAATTGTCAGGGGAGCGCCGGAAGTTTTGCTTAATTTTTGCAAAAATTTGAATCAGCGCGAAAAAAAGACATTTTTAGCCTGGCTTACGCAGGAAGGCCGGCAGGGCAGGCGAGTCATTGCCATTGCCAAAAAAGAATATTCCGGACCTAACCAATATAATTTTAAGCGGGAAGAAAAGAATCTTTCTCTTTTAGGCTTGATTTCTTTTGTTGATCCGATTAAACCAACAACCAAGTCAGCGGTTAATCAGGCGAAAAAATTAGGCGTGGAAATAAAAGTTTTAACCGGAGATAATAAAGAAGTGGCCGGGGCAGTAGCCAGGCAAATTGGCTTGATTGACGATCCTGGCAAAGTTATCAGCGGTGAAGAATTTGATAAATTGCCTGATAAAAAAAAGCGACAGGCAGTCAAAGATTTCTCTGTTTTTGCCCGGGTTTCGCCGTCTCAAAAATATAGGATTATCCAAATTTTGCAGGAAACAAATGAAGTTGGCTTTTTAGGCGAGGGCATTAATGACGCGCCGCCTTTAAAAATCGCCAATGTAAGCCTGGTTGTCCAGGAAGCTTCTGACATTGCCCGGGAAGCGGCAGATATTATTTTATTGCGTAAAAATCTGGGGGTGATTGTTGACGGCATTAAAGAGGGCCGCGAAGTTTTTGCCAATACAGTTAAATACGTAAAATATACCATCTCTTCCAATTTGGGAAATTTTTATGCTATTGCCATTGCTTCTTTATTTATTGATTTTTTGCCCATGCTGCCTTTGCAGATATTATTAGTTAATTTGCTCTCTGATTTTCCTATGATTGCAGTGGCAACTGATAATGTGGACGAAGAAGAGCTGAAAAAACCCCGCAATTATAACATTAAGGAAATAGCTTTGCAGGGCAGTATTTTCGGCATTATTAGTTCAATTTTTGATTTTATTTTCTTTGTTATTTTTTTCCGGTTGGGAGCGCCGATTTTGCAGACAGGCTGGTTTATTGAAAGCATTTTAAGCGAGCTGGTGTTTATATTTTCTATCCGTACTAAAAAGTTTTTCCTCAAAGGCAAGAGACCGTCTAATATGCTCATGGGCATGATTGGTTTGGCTTTCGTGGCAACTATTATTATTCCCTTTACTTTTTGGGGGCAAAAGATTTTTAAATTCATCGGCTTGTCAGGCAACCAAATTTTGATTATTTTAGCGATTGTCGCAGCTTATTTTGTAGTTAATGAAATTATCAAAAATATTTATTTTAAAAATTTTAACGATAAAGGTAAAGCATAAAAAATTCTTGTCTTATTTTTAAACTACTTAAATTATAAAAAAATAACACCTGTAAATTAGATGTTATTTTTGTTGGGGTGCGGGGTTTAGTTGACTATGTTGGAACTGTATGTTAAGTTAGATTTTAAGGAGGGATTAAAGATGGAACAGAGGGAACAGAGCTTGCATAGTATTTACGAATCTTCTAGAGCCGGGGATTCTTTTGAAGAAGAGTTTGAAAAATGGGTTGAAAAAATGAAAAAAATTTACCGGGGATTTAAAGTTGACGCCATATCAGCTGTTTTGGACGGCTACAAGAAAATCGCGCTTTTTATTCTTTATTCATTTGATAAAGAATAATTCCCCCAAAAAACACCACCGATACAGCAGTATTCGGTGGTGCTCTTATTTTCGGAGCGGACGGGACTCGAACCCGCGACCTCTGCCGTGACAGGGCAGCGTTCTAACCAACTGAACTACCGCTCCAAGATGAATTTTTAATTGTAGGAAATTGGACAAGTAGTTCAGTTGGTTAGCACTCATAAATACTTTAAACCAAACTGCCTGCCCAGCTGCTCGCGAGCGGCTGGGCCTGCCCGCCGTAGCTTTAGCGAAGGCGGGAACTACCGCTCCAGGTGATAAATAACCAATGACAAAATCCCAATTCCTTAAGATTGGAATTATAAAAACAAAAATAAGGAGTAAATCCTTGCCAATATTATAGCATTACTTTTCATTCTTGGCAAGGGCAAAATAATCTTATTATATGCCCGTTTTTTTGCTATAATAAATCCAATAATAAAAACATTTAAATTGGAGTAGTATAAAAAACAACAGCTGAGCCGTAAGGTTGCAAAAAACTGTAAAAACGTGCTAAATTTAAAAAGATGAAAAAAATAATTTACAGCTATTTTATTATCTGTTCAGCTCTGGCCATAGCCCTGATTATCAGCCATTCATGGTCTTTTTTTTCATCCGCTAAAATACAAATTCGCGATGAAAAAAACAATGAGAACGACAATGTGAACAATGATTCCTTTGCCAAAACAGAAAAAAATAACCAAGAGCAGCAAATAAATGACAAAAGCAATGCGTTAAAAGATAACTATTTGCGAGAATTAGAAAAAATTAATCTTGAAATGCCTTATATTCATGAGTCACCTGACAAATCATGGACAGGGCCTTGGAAAAACGGCTGTGAAGAAGCCAGCATCGCCATGGTAGAATATTATTATCTGAAAGAAAAAAACATAAGCATAAAAGAATCCATGGATTACATGACCATGCTTTTTGAAAAACAAAACCAAATCTGGGGATCCAATGCGGATTCGGATGCCAGTCGCACAGCCCGAATAATCAATGACTATACTAATTACAACGCGACAGTAATAACCAATCCGGAAATAGAACAAATTAAAGCAGAGCTCAGGCAAAAACGGCCTGTCATTTCATTGCATTACGGCAAAGAGTTAAAAAACCCAAATATCCCTTTTTTAGCAACAGGCTCTTATTACCACATGATGGTGATTACCGGCTATGATGATACAACAAAAGAATTCATCACCCATGATACCGGCGATATCAAAACAGGAGCAAATCATCGCTATAATTACGACATTCTAATGAACTCTTTAAGTGATTTTGACCATCAGACAAAACGCACCGGCGGAGATCCCAGTGTTATTTTTACCTATCCCAAATTCGCAAAATCAGCCGAAAGCAATGAGCTTTATTATTTGAATAACAACGTAAAAAAAATAATCCCTGATGAAAAAATGTTCAGCCTGAAAAACTGGGATATCAGGGCAATAACCATTGTATCAGAAGAATGGCTCAAGACCATTGAAACAGCAGAAGATATACTAATTAATTAATAAAAAATGAAAAAATGAAAAAATTAATCATTGTAAACGCTTTTATTCTGATTTTGCTGGCTGGTTGCGGCCAGGCAATTGAGAATGAAAAACAACAAGCTGAAGATTTTTTGCCACTGGATAAAAATGTTCAGATTGAAGCTATTATTAGCCAAATGGGCCATGAAAATTTGCTTGGGCAGTATGATCAAGCCATAATGAAAACAAATTTAGGCGATATCAAAGTTGGATTTTATAGTGATGATTCGCCGATTACAGTCAATAATTTTTTAAATCTGGCCAAACAAGGCTTTTATAACGGCACAAAATTCCACCGGGTTATCAAAGGTTTTATGATTCAGGGCGGAGATCCTTTGACCAAGTTTGATAATCAGGCGGTTTATGGCACTGGCGGGCCAGAGTACCGTTTTAACGATGAATTTAATCAGCATAAATTAGTCAGAGGCTCTTTGGCCATGGCTAATTCCGGACCCAATACAAACGGTTCCCAGTTTTTTATTGTCACAGCTTTAGCTACTCCCTGGCTGGATGGCCGTCATACTAATTTTGGTTATGTTGTTAGCGGTATGGAGGCGGCGGATGCAATTGAAGGGGTTGAAGTCAATGAAAGGGATATCCCTTTAGAAAATATAATTATTGAAAGCATTGAATTGCTGAAGAAATAAATTCTAACTAAAAAATACATATTATTTTTGCTGCGAGTATGGGGAGAAAATAGGCTTTAATTAAGGGAAAATAAATAAAATGCGCGGCGCCCTATAGGGCGCCGCGCATGAAGTTTCAAATTTATTTTTTTGCAGTTTCGGATTTTGGGTTAGCGCTTGCTTTTTTAGCGGCAGCTTTAGTCTCTTTCCTTGCTTCGGATTTATCATCTTTGACTTTTTTAACAATCGCGCTAAAAATTTTCGGATTATTGACTGCCAAATCAGCCAGTATTTTTCTGTCAATTTCAATTTTATTATCCTTTAAAGCTTTGATAAATTTTGAATAAGTTAAGCCGTGTTCGCGAACAGCCGCATTAATTCTAATCTGCCATAATCTGCGAAAAACGCCTTTTTTCTTGCGCCTGTCATGCAGGGCATGCTGGCCAGCCTTAAGTATGGCCGTCTTGCCTAAACGGATAGTTTTTTTGCGGCCCCAGCGATATCCTTTAGTCGCTTTTCTTATGGCCCTTCTTTTCTTTAAATGTATTTTACCTCGTTTTACTCTGGGCATATTTTTATTTTAAAGTTAAAAGTTTATAAAGTTTGTAAAGTATAAAGTAAAATCTTTTTAACTTTATGCTTTATAACTTTTTTACTAAAATTAAGAGTAGGGGAGTTGCGCTTTAATATTGCGGATATTGGCTTTTGACATTTTTGTTATCCTTCTTTTTTTGCGGGTGATGTTGCCTGATTCGCGGGCATTAAAATGATCTTGGCCAGCTCTTTTTTTTAAAACTTTCCCTTTTTTAGTTAATTTAATTCTTTTAGCAATTGATTTTCTGGTTTTTAATTTCGGCATAATATTTGAATTATGAGGTTTATCAGTTTATTTTTCCAAATAAAATTTAAAAATATAAAATTAGCTCTATGGCTAATTTGAAATTATTTTAGCTTTTTATTTAAAATAAGTCAAGCCCGGCACTGCTTGGCAACAAGGCGATTCTAATTTTGTTCGGGTTTTTTATCTGTTTCTTCCGCGACATCAGGCTTGGGCGCAATAATAATGGTAAATTTATTGCCCTGCCGTTTGATTTCCTGTTCAAGTTTGATTTTTATTTTTTCTTCAAGCGTTTTTACAAATTTTTCCATTAATTCCTTGGCCAATTCAGGATGCTGCCTTTCCCGGCCTTTTAAAAAAATTTCCGCGCTTATTTTATCGCCTTTGTTAAGAAATTTTTCCGCCTGATTAATTCTGACATTAAAATCATGGTTGCCAATGCGAGGGGAAAGCCTAATTGATTTTGTGTCGGTTTTTTTCTGGAGTGATTTTTGTTTCTTAAGAGCTTTTTCCTGCTGGTATTTGAAACTGCCGTAATTTATAAATTTAGCGACTGGGGGGACTGCTTTGGGTGAAACCGCAACTAAATCAAGCCCTTTTTCCTTAGCAAGCAAAATGGCTTTTTGAGTCGGCAAAACACCAAGCATTTGGCCATTTTCATCAATAACCCTGACTTCCGGGACCCTAATTTTTTCATTGACCGGATAAATTTCCTGCGGCGGTTTTTGGAATGTTTGTTTCCGCCTAAAACGAATTCTTTTCAATTTTTTGTGGTATTAATAATTAAATTAATCGTTTATTTCTAAAAGCAATGCCTGAACCTGATTTTAAATATTTTTCAAATTTGATTGCCTTCTTTTTATCATTAAATACACAGTACCAGATAAGTTTAAAGGGTTTCTTAGTTGAAGAATATTTAGATAACCCTAAATTGTGGTCTTTAATTCTTTTAGTTAAGTTAGTTGTTCTGCCCGTATAATAACTTAAATCTTTTAAGCTTTGGATAATGTAAATAATGTGCATATTTTTGTTTTTATTTTTTTAAAAAGTGGCCCTTCTATGCTAAAGCTACGGAGGACACCCTTTGAGCCGGGAGTGTTTACACCCCGAAGCTCCGACCTTCGTCGGCCGAAGCCCCGCCAAAGGCTGGGCGTAGGCCGAAGGAGCGGGATTTTGTTAAGAAAAAATGATACGCACTACTTCGCTAAAGCTTCGTAGTGCCACTCCTCTTCAAGTAGGTGTGGACACTCCGAAGCTCCGAAAGAGCGGAGGAGTGGAGATGGCGGGAATTGAACCCGCGTCTAGAAAGCCTTTAGAAATACTTTCTACAAGCTTAGCCTGGGAAATCCCAAGCAAATAGATTGGTCTTGTTTTTTCTCTCATTTGGCTAAGACCAAAGCCTAATGGGAAGAGCCTGATAAAATTACACCCTTTACCACGCATCAGGCGTCAGCGGCAAGGATGGCTGCTGTTTTAATTAAACTGCAGCAAAAGCAAAATTAGGAGCTAAAGCGCTCTTAACTTTGGCAAATAAGTTTGTTGCACTTATTGGATTATCCTTTGGATTAACGAGGTTAAGAATACCCTCGGCTTGCAGTATTTTAAAAGTTCTTCCTATCGACGCCTGTCATCCCCATTTATATTAATGATCAATAACCAATAACCAATTTTCAATTTATGGCTAGCGGAATTTAGTCTTTAATAAACGTTGGATTTGCCTTTTTTCTTCTCGTTCTTTAATTGATTTTCTTTTGTCCGCCTTTTTTTTGCCTTTAACTAAAGCAATTTCTAATTTTATGTTCCTGCCTTTAGTATACAATGAAAGAGGCGCCAAAGTCAATCCGGTTTGCTGTAGTTTTCCAGCCAGATAATCAATCTCTTTTTTGCGCAAAAGCAATTTTCTTGACCTGTCAGGCTGATAATTAGTCAGTTTGCCGGCCATTTTATAAGCCGGGACACTGGCATTAATTAAAAAAGCCTCCCTGTTTTTATCAATAGTAACATGGCTGCCTTTTAAGCTGGCTTGGCCTTGCCTTATGGATTTGACTTCTTGGCCGCTTAAGACCAGCCCTGCTTCAAAGGTTTCTAAAATTTCATAATCAAATCTGGCTTGTTTATTTTTAGCTAAGATTGGCATGTTTTTAAAATTGTTATTATTTTTCAGCCTGGAACAAGGCCGTGTCTGCTAATTGGTAATTATTTATTATTAATAATAACATTTTAGCAATAAAGAAAGAAGGCAAAAACCTTCTTTTTTTAAATCGCAAATTCCTGTTTGCAGTACCTGAATTAAGAAAGGGGTAATAGATTTTTTTTTAAACAAGGCAATGCAAACAGAAATTTATTATTTAAATATTTAATAATATATTTTAGCATTTTTTTCTCTTCATGTCAACATTTTTAAAATGCTGTCAACGGGAAGTTAAAATGTCCTGTATTCAGGGAAGTTAAAGTGTCAAGCTGATAATTATAGTTTTTTATTATTTTAGGGTAAAGTCAGATTGACCATTTGCCTTTTATTTCTTATAATTAAAGCAGTTAAATAATAATAAAAAATTCGCCTATGGAAACAGCTAATAAAAAAATTAATATTGAAATTTCCACTAATTCCATCCTTAAAGTTTTGTTGGTCCTTTTTGTGCTTTGGCTCTTATATTTGATTAGAGATGTGGTGGCTATCTTATTTTTTGTTATCATTTTAGTTTCAATTTTTGAGCCAATTGTTGAATGGCTGCAATTTAAAAAAATTCCCAAAGGCTTGGCAGTCGCCATGATTTATTTGGTTTTATTGGCGATCATAGCTTTGGTTATTGTTCTGATTATTCCGCCGATTACAGAACAGGTTAACCAGTTGTCAACCAGCTTTCCCCAATATTGGGAACGCATAAAAAACGAATCTGCCAATTTGAATATTTTTTTGGGACAGTATGGAATTGATCAGGCAATGGGATCTTCTTTTGAGGCAATAAAGGCTAATTTGGCGGGAACAACAAGCGGCTTATTTTCTAAAGTAGGCAATTTTTTCGCAGGCGTATTTTCTTTGCTGCTTGTTGCGGTTATTACTTTTTATGTTTTAGTTGAAGAAAAAGCCACCAAAAGGATTTTGAAATCACTGGTGCCAGCCAGATATTTGCCGTATTTGTATCAATTAATAAATAAGATCCAAAATAAGCTCGGTTTGTGGCTTAGGGGGCAGATAATTTTGGCTTTTTTAATTTTTCTGTTGGTCTATATAGGCTTGCTTTTATTAGGAGTTAAATATGCTTTGATTTTAGCGATTATTGCCGGCCTTTTGGAATTTATACCTTATTTGGGCCCTATTTTTTCTGGCTTTATAGCCGTGACTTTGACCCTTTTCCATTCGCCGATTCAGGCCTTGTTGGTTTTAATTTTGTACATAGTTATTCAGACGCTTGAAAACCATGTTTTGACGCCTAAGATTATGCAGAAAACTGTCGGTCTAAACCCAGTTGTTTCCATCGTGGCTTTATTAATTGGCGGCAAATTGGGAGGCATAATCGGCGTTATCCTGGCCATACCCGTGGCCACGGCATTAAGTGTTTTTGTCCAGGACGTTATTGATAAAAGAAAAGAAGAAGAGCTGGTGCTTGAGGAATAGTTTGTTTGGCGATTGTTGATTAACAAATTAAATGACTAGAATAGAAGACAAAAAAAATCCAGTGGAAGAATTGGAGTGTGAAGTTGAAAGCCTTAAGAAAAAATTAAAAAGGAAACAAAGCAAAAAAATATTTAATTGCGGCAGTTGTTTTCTTCTTTTTATTATTTTTGTTTTATTTCTCCTTGGAGCTGTTTCTTACGGCCTAGCTAAAAGCGGGCTAAAAGAAATCCCAGTCTTAACTGAAAAGTTATATTCTGAAGAGCCATCACCAAGTTTATTGGTTAAAGGCGGTGATTTGGCTGAACAGGAAAAAGATATCTTTGCCAATCTTGCGTTTAAGGCGGGCCAAGAATCTTTAAAACAGCAAAAAACCCAAGATTTTAGCTTTGATTTGGAAATAAGCCAAGAGCAGCTGACATTCTTGTTAAATGAGCAAATCAGAAAAAGCCATAAGCTGGCTGGTAAAATTGATTATGTTCAGCTGGCTGTTTTGCCTGAAAGCCTGGAATTATTCGCTAAATTTGCAGCGCCATCCAAATTAATTATCACGCTTAATTTTTCTCCTGCGGTTAAAGAAGGCAAATTGGATTTAAAGGTGATAAATTTTAAAATAGGCCATTTAAAACTGCCTAATTCTTTGGGTAATTTTGCTTTTTCTTATCTGGCGGGCAAAGGTTTGCAAAGCGCTTTGGATTTGCCGGTCAAATACGGGCAGATTAATGATATCAGGCTGATTAAAGGCAAGGTGATATTTGAAATAATGATTAATAATTTAAAAGATTTAATTTAGCATGTTATTTAAACGATTTTCAGTTTTAATTTGCCCTATTTTGCTTTTTTTAATTTTGGAAATCATTTTTTATTTTTACAATATTGTTTTGATTTTGATTGCTTTGCCTGTTTGCTTGTTGTTGCTTGTGTTTGTTTTAAAGCTTTTGATTAAAGAGAAAATTGCTACCCGGACATTTTTTTATCTTTCTTTCCCTCCGGTTTTATTTTTTTGCGCTAATTTCGGCCTGCTTTTTTTGACCGGTCCTGGATTTCTAAAACATATTGTTATTTTGTCGTTTGCTTTGATTCTGGCTGTTTATTTGGAAAATACCTATTTATTTTTTTACCGGCCGCTGCATTATCCGCCTTATGCTTTGGAAAATCTGGCAGGCTTATTTAATCTCTTAATATTTTTTTATTGGATTGTTAACTTGAACGCCCTTCATGTTTTCCTTAATTTGCCGCTTTGGCTGCTTTCCTTGGTCTTGATAGCTGTTCTTTCTTTGATTTTAGGCCAGTTTTTTTGGATCAATAAAATAAAGCAAAAAATCAGGTTTGCTTATCTGTTGATAATTAATATAATAATTTTGGAATTTTTTTGGGTATTGGCTTTTTTGCCGGCGAATTTTTATGTGGGCGCGATCATTCTGACTATTGTCTTTTATTTTCTCTGGGGTGTTTTTAAATTAAAATTAATCGGCCAGCTCAACAGAAAGTCATTCTTGCGTTATTTAGCGATTGCTTCGGCCTTATTATTTGTTATTATTTTTACTTCAGCTTGGATATAATTAATTAGTAATCAAACAAAAAAATGGAAAAAGAAATTAAGAATAAAAAAAAGAGGCCAGGTTTGGTTGTTTTTTTAATCATAGCGGTTATGATGGGATTTTTAGCCGGCATTAGCGGCGAATTTTTCACCAGATATTATTTGTCTAATTTGGCTTTTTTCCGCGATTTGTATTTTACAGAAAGAACAGGCTGGGGCCAGCAGGAAATAATTATCCAAGATCCTAGAAAAGTGGTTATTGAGCAGGATTTGCGGGCTGAACAGCTAAAAAACCAGTTGCAGACAAATACAGTCGGCATTTATAAGAAGAAATTAATTCCTGGCTCTGCTTTAAATAATATTTTCCTGCCGACAGATTATGTTGGCCAGGCTTTTATTTTAACCAGTGATGGCTGGTTAATTAGTTCCAATGAGTCAATTACAGCTGCTGGCAGCCAGGTAGCTGTTGGTTATAATAAAAAAATTCATGAGATAGAAAAAGTAATAAAAGACAGTTTTACAGGCCTTGTTTTTATTAAAATAACAGCCCAAAATTTATCAGCCGCAAAACTTGCCACTTTTGAAAAAATCAGGGATGGCCAATTTGTGTATGCTTATAATAGCTATTCAAACCAGCTATCTTCTGCCAATATTGCGGAAAAAAGGCATAAGGAAATAAAAACCAAATTTGACTTTATCTCTTCAACCCGTAATTTGGATAAACAGATCTTACTGACAAATGATCTTGCCAAAGGTTTTGGAAATTCACCGCTTCTTAATTTGGAAGGGGAAGTAGTCGCTGTTTTATCAGCTCAAGACAGGGGAGTGCCTATTTATTATATAAGCCCGATAATCAGCCAGGTTTTAAGAGGAGATGAAATAAAAAGGCCTGATTTAGGCATTAATTACATTGATTTAACTCGGGTTTATGGTTTGTCTGAAAAAGAAAGGCAAGGGCTTGAAGCCGGAGCTTTGATTTCGCCTGATGCCAAGGGAGTGGCAGTAAAAGCTGACAGCCCATTGGCCGGCAAATTAAGGACAGGAGATATTATCATCAGTGTAGAAAATCAAAAAATAACCCGCCATAAAGATTTAACCGATATTTTATTGGAATATAAAATAGGTCAAACAATCACTCTTAAATATCTGCGAGATAACCAGGAAAATGAATTGGATGTGGTTTTGTAATAAAAAGTTTTTTTATACAAAAAATAGCTAATTTTAGCCTTTAAAACCCCAAATTAATGGGGTTTTAAAGTTTAAACCCTTGACAAATATAGTATAGTGTGATAGAATTTAAAATTAAAAAAGTATTAATTTTATTAATATGGAAAATTTACAATACTCAAAAATCTTAAGAAAAAACTGGGAAATAATCGCCTTGGTTATTGGCGTCGCGGTTGTTTTGGCATTGATTATCAGTTTATTTCAGCCTTTCCAGTATGCAGCTTCAACTAAAATTTTGATTATCCAAAAGCAGGATAGGAATTTAGATGCTTATACTGCTACGAAGTCAGCTGAAAGAATCGGTAAAAATTTAACCAGCATTATGTATACTTCTTCTTTTTATAATGAGGTAATTGAATCTAACAGTACTATTAAGAGCAAGTTTTCAACTGACAGCAGGGAAAGAAGGAAAGAGTGGGAAAAGAATGTCAAAGCTGTTGTTGTGCCTGAAACAGGTATTATTGAAATAACAGCATATGATGTTGATAGGGCTCATGCTTCGCAGCTGGTTAGGAATATCGCTTATGTTTTAGTTAATAAGGGCGCTGATTATCACGGCGGCGGCGCTGATGTCGCAATCAAAATAGTTGATGATGTTTTTATCAGCAAATTCCCTGTTAAGCCAAATATTGCCTTAAATACTCTTTTGGCAGTTGTAATCGGCTTTTTATTCGGCAGCGCTTTTGTAGTTTTAAAAGAAGCTAAAAAAGCAAATCAAGAGGAATTTGTCCAAGTTAGTGAAATTAATGGGGAAAATAATTTTGGTTTTGAGCCTGGTTATGAATTGGCTGCAGAGCCTGTTATTGAAGCCAAAAGGACAGAAATAAAAACAATGTATGATCATCTGCAATAATTAAAAAATTAATTTTAGCAAATGCCCCGGGTCAATTAATGATTCGGGGCATTTGATTTTGATTTAATTCCAGCCCCAAAATTGACAAATAGCAAAAAATATGTTAAAATTCAATTATAATTTACAATAAATAATTTAAAAATATGGCAAGAATAAAAATGCCTAAAGATTTAGTTTTGGCCGCAACTTATAATTGCAATTCCCGCTGCCGGATGTGCAATATCTGGAAAATGGAGAAAATGCCGGTTTTAGAATTGGAGCAATATGAGAAATTGCCCGGCGGTTTTAAAGATATAAATATCACTGGCGGCGAGCCTTTTTTAAGGCCTGATCTGGTTGATTTAATAAAGCTTTTGGCTGAAAAAAATCCGCGGGCCAGGATGGTTATTTCCACTAATGGTTTTGCCACGGATTTGATTAAGGCAAAATTGCAGGAGATTTTAAAAATTAAGCCTGATATTGGCGTGGCAGTTTCTTTGGATGCTATCGGCTCTTTGCATGACCAAATCAGGGGCGTTAGCGGAGGCTATGAAAAAGTTATGGCCACTGTCAAAGCTTTGCAGAATTTAAAAATTAAAAATCTGCGCTTGTCTTTTACGGCCGGGGATTATAATATCAGAGAATTAAACAAAGTTTATCATTTGGCCAAAGAATTAGGCGTCCAGTTTACCATGACTGTTGTTCATAACGCAGAAAATTATTTTAATGTTGTTGACAATAAAATAACCAGGCTGGATGACTTTAAAAAGGAATTTGAAAAATTGATCAGTTCAGAACTAAAAACACTTAATCTAAAGCGCTGGTTACGGGCTTATTTTTATTACGCTTTATTTAAATTTATTGAAACAGGCAAGAGATTGTTGCCAAATTATTCTGGCAGGGACAGCCTTTTTATTGATCCCCAGGGCAATGTTTATCCTTCTGATGTTTCAGCGCATTTGATGGGTAATTTAAAAGATTTTTCAAGCCTAAAGCAGTTATTGGCGTCTGAAAAATCCAGCCAGGCTATTAGGCTGGAAATCAAGAACCAAAACTGGATGATCTGCACGGCGCGGCGTGCCATGAAAAAACATGCTTTTCAGGTTTTGACTTGGATTTTTAAGAGTAAAATTTTGGGCGTTAAATTATAAGTTATGAATTTTTTAAAAGATAAAAAATTTTGGCTGACATTGG
>Ga0114946_10001213_pt1 | contig 17657 bp, 15 predicted proteins | sample WalLakDeSediment_FD_88676 | JGI IMG/M metagenome (GOLD analysis project Ga0114946, IMG submission 88676) | Lake sediment microbial communities from Walker lake, Nevada to study Microbial Dark Matter (Phase II) - Walker Lake 11/02/13 Deep Sediment | ecosystem: Environmental > Aquatic >... | reverse complement strand
CTCGCCATGGCCGTTTCCCTCACCCCGGCCCTCTCCCAGAGGGCGAGGGGGAGACGGAGCGCGCTGCGCGCGACTTTCATCGTAAGGGACGAGTCAAAAACAACTTGAACAACGCACACAATCCTTAGTCGTTGTCGTTGTCGTTGTCGTTGTCGTTGTCGTAATCGTAATCGTAATCGTAATCGAAGAACCGATGCCTCTTGGGCGTTAGCCGCTCGATGTCCACCGGGTTTCGATCCGATCGGTGGCTTGGCTGTAGAAAACCGCCAAGCGTTTGCGAGGCATTGGATGGTCACGCGCAGCACCTCGCGTCTCACCATCGATCCCCTCGAGCATCGATTACGATTACGATTACGACAACGACAACGACAACGAGAATGGTGCGGAAGGTAGCTCCGGATGGACTCGTTGAACTGATTACTGAACCGTCCCTAAGCGCGAGCTTCTCATCAACCGTCGATGCAACTTTGGAGGCAACCCAAGATGACGAGACCTGACCGCTCCCCCTGGCTCCGCGGCGCCCTGCTCCTCGCCGCCGCGGCCCTGTCCACCGGCACCCTGGCCGCCGCCCCACAGGTCGGTGGTCCGGCGCCCGCCTTCAGCGGGGTCGACACCAAGGGCAAGGCCTGGTCGCTCGCCGAGCTCAAGGGCCAGCCGGTGATCCTGGAGTGGACCAATCACGATTGCCCCTTCGTGATCAAGCACTACAACACCGGCAACATGCAGGCCCTGCAGAAGGAGGCGACCGCTCAGGGCTACCACTGGCTCTCGGTGATCTCCTCGGCCCCAGGTAAGCAGGGGCACGTCTCGGCGGCCAAGGCCGATGCACTCACCCGCACGCGCGGTGCGGCGCCGAGTGCGGTGCTGATCGATCAGACTGGGACCATCGGCCGCGCCTACGACGCCCGCACGACGCCCCACATGTATCTGATCGACGCCGAGGGGATCCTGCGCTACATGGGCGCCATCGACGACCGTCCGACCACCAACCCCGCCGATGTCGATGGCGCGACCAACTACGTGCGCGCCGCCATGGCCGAGCTGGCCGCAGGCGGCGTGGTCGCGCAGCCGGTCACTCGGGCCTACGGCTGCTCGGTGAAGTACTGAGCGCCGCTCGGGTCGACGGCCGCGAGGGGTCCGCTCTCGCTCGCGGCCGGCAGGCCCGACGATCGTCTCCGGAGCCCGCTCGGCCGGTATCTTGCCGGCCAAGCTCGGCAGATTGCCGTGAACGTCGAAGATCGGGTACAAAAGGCGGCGGACGCGGTCCATCCGGCCTTGCGGTCTGGCGTAACCGCCCGTCTGCCCCCCGATGGGGTCAAGGAGACATGGGCGGAGGGGCGCTCGCCGAGAACGCGCTGGTTGATCGCCGCGCACAGATCCCGCAGCGGAGCGCGGCGCGCATGCACTACCGAGTCTTCTACTACTTCGAACGATCCGGCGAGTCGATCTCGTCGACCAGTGCGATCGAGATGAGCGCCAAGGCGATCTGCGAGCAGCTCCTGGGTCGCCTGCACGGTGCCGACGACTTCCTCGGCATCATCGACGCCGAGGATCACGTCTTGCAGATCCTGCCGGAACGGGGCGAGGACCGCTTCTGGGTTGAGCTGCCCATCGACGAGGCGCGTGCCTCCTACGGGCGCTTCGTCAGCCTCGCCGAGCTCGGGGAGCTGGTGCGCGGTCTACCGCGGGTCTTCGACCGCAGCGCCATCCCCGACCTCAGCTATCGGCCCTGGTGAGGTCCATCGGTCGCCGAAGACCCAGGCAGCCGCGGACGCATCGTTCATCCTGGCCGAGCATCGGCGCGCAGCCCGAAGTTGCGGCTGCGATTTCCTCAGCGACGGACGCCGCTGGCATGTTGCGCGTCGCCGTCGCCTTCCGGCCGTCGCTTCGACGCGGAGCGGCCAGCGCGCCGGAGAAGCGCCATTCGGCTGACGGCAACGCGTTGTTGCTTCGCTCTGCTACCGGGACGATCCCCTCGGCCGCGCTTGGCATGTTGCCGGTCAACGCACGGCCGCGAGCGCCCCGAGCTCGTCTTCGTCGCAGGTCCATTCGGAGATGACTTCGTCGTCCCAACCGCTGCGTAGGCGGCTGCACATGATGGCGACCGAGGCGTGCTGGCCGAAGATGGTCGCGATGCGCATCTGGTAGTCGGTGAAGCCTTGGCGCTCGTCCGTTGCGCTCAGGTTCATCACGCCGATCGCTTCGCCGCGGTGCTTGAGCGGCACGCAGAGCGCCGATTTCACCTTCTCGCGCAGATCGTTCGGATCGACGAAGCGGCCGTCGTCGCGCGCATCACCGCTGAGCAGGAGCGGCTCGCCGAACTGGACCACCCAGCCGGCGACTCCGGCGCCGACCCGTTGTCTGACCCCGGTGAGCAGCTCGCTCTGGAACCCGACCGAGCCGACGACCTCCAGATAGGCCTTCGCCGGGTCCAACAGCATGATGGAGCCGCGATTGCCGCCGGCCAGCTCGAGCGCGGCCCGCAGCACGACATCGATCGTGCGGCTGTCGTCGGTCTCGGAGTCGACCCGGCTGATCGCACGATAGAGGGCGCTGATCTCCATCAGGCGCACCTCCAGCTCGGCCGCCTTGCCCTGCTCCTCCTGGAGGACATAGGTCTCCTCCACGAGCTTCTCCCCGAGTGAGACTACCTGGCGGTCCTTGTTCAGCAGCTCGCCGATCAGGCCCTGATGGAGCTGCCGCAGCTTGCGCTCCTTGAGCAACATGTAGAGGCAGCCGAGTAGACAAAGGACGGCAAGGGCGGAGATGGCCGAGCCGACCGGCTGATTGTAGGAGAGGTACATCATCACCCCGAGCAGGGCCATGATCATCAGCGTTAGATATTGCTGAATGCCGGTGAGCTGATGCTCGACCTTACTGAGGTCCATGGTTCCTCTCCGAATCTTTGCCGTGTCTCTGCGGCCCTAAGAGAAACGCCGATTGATTCAGCGGTTCCCGCGGCACTGGCACGCGCCGCCAGTTCATGCGCGCAAGCGACTGAAAATGCACGAGCCTGGAAACTGCGCCTTTCCAGCTCCGGGCTGATGCAAGGCCAGGATGGCCAATGATCAGCGTCTCCCCACAAGCATCTCAAAGAAACCCGCCCCTGGGATGCCTAGAGACGCCAAGCGAACCCTGAAAGCTCCGAGTCGCCTCATGTCCGAGTGGTGGCGCAGCGGCACGTCCCTGTGCCGCGGGACCCTCTCGCACTGCTTGTTGGACCCCTGCGTCGAATTGTTGCCATCCCGCTGTGCAAGGTCCGTGCGGGGGTTCGCAAAACCGCGCGGTTGCATGCCGCCGTCTCCGGTCCCATCTCCTCGCGGGAAACCCCAGACGTACCGAGATGTGGCGACTGGACGATCGCCGTGGCCTTCGACGCCCCGGTCGATCCCGCCGCACGTGCCTAAGCCAGCCGGAGACCGAAAGATGCCCCACCGACCCCTTGCAACGACGCGCCGGCGTGTGATTACCGCCGGCTCCTGGCTCGCGACGCTGGCCCTGCTGCCCAAGGCGGTGCTCGCCGCGCTGATCCCCACCCCGCGTCAGTCCCTCGGGCCCTTCTATCCGGACGAGTTGCCGCTCGACAGCGACAACGACCTGGTTCGGGTCGAGGGCCGGGAAGGCATCGCCAAGGGCGAGATTGCCGATCTCTCGGGACGGGTGCTCGACGCGGACGGGCAGCCGATTGCGGGGGCGCTCGTCGAGATCTGGCAGTGCGACGCCAACGGGCGCTATCGCCACCCGCGCGACGATCGCCGCGTGCCGCTCGATCCCAACTTCCAGGGCTACGGCCGCTCCACCACCGACGCCGATGGACGCTACCGCTTTCGCACGATCAAACCGGTGCCCTACCCCGGACGGGCGCCCCACATCCACTTTGCGGTGAGCGCCCCCGGGCGCGAGCCCCTGGTTACCCAGATGTACGTGCGCGGCGCACCCGAGAACCGCCGCGACTGGCTACTCAACGGGGTGCGCGATGCGGCGGCGCGCGAGGCCCTGATCGTCGCCTTCGTACCCTCGGCCGACGACCCGGTCGCGGCGCTCAAGGCCCAGTTCGACTTGGTGCTGGCGTGAGCTGGGGGTGATCTCGGGATCAGGGTCGTGCCGCCCGGCGCCATCCCGAGGCCTGTCCAGCGCTGGCCGCCATCGCCTATTCCGTCCTATCGTCCTGCTTCCAGAGGGCGAAGGGGCGGCGGAGGGCACTGCCCACGCGCAAGCGGTCGGTGACTGGGTAGCGGGCCGCTCTCGGCGCCTCGCCCCAGCCGCGGCCTAGTCGATGGGGACTTGTTTCGCGAGTGCCTGGATGTGCGCGCTCAAGCCCATCGCCCGCTCGACATCGAGCTGAAGGGCGAGGCCGGTGCGCAGGGTCTCGTCCAAGTGCCCCGCCTCGAGGATCGCTGTCATGACCGCATCGGCGCGCCGCCGCTCGACCAGGATGAGTACCACGTCCCGCGGCTCGAGGATCTCGAGCCCGAAGATCCCCGTCAGCTTCTTCAGGCCCTGACCCCGCGCGCTGCTGATAATCGTCGCGCCGGTCGCCCCCGCGGCGCGCGAGGCATCCAGTACCTGGTCGGTCTTGTTGTCGTCGACGAAGACGACGATGAGCTTGAACTCCATCACATGTCTCCGGAAAAACGGGCCTGCGCCCGGTTACTCAGGAAGGGTGTAGCGCGCGGCAATGGTGTCGCCGACCAGGCGCCGGCTGTGGGCGGGCGGGAGGTCGGGCTGGCGCTCGATACCCTCGACGATGTCGGCGACGCGGGCATCTTTGATGACCGCGCCCGGCCAGCGCGAGTCATCCCCGCGCGGGAGGGGTGAGGGCCAGGTCTCCGCATCCACGCCGCCCTCGCCAATTCGACCGTCGATGGCGAGGTTTTGCGCCCCGAGGTAAGGCTTACGATGAAAGTCGCGCGCAGCGCGCTCCATCTCCCCCTCGCCCTCTGAGAGAGGGCCGGGGTGAGGGAAACGGCCATGGCCGTTAGCGTCGGGACCGCAAACCTCGATGGTGCGGTTTTCATGGTAACCCGCTGTTGATGCCGCGGAAACGCTGTAACCCCGCGGCCTAGGGCGACTCAGGGCCGGGACGCCAGTGCCGGCCAGGCGTCAGCAGCGCGTAGGCGAGCACGACGAGGATCGGGCACAGGGAGGCGAGCGCTACTAGCCCGAAGCCGTCGAGCAGGACGTTGCTCGACCCGAAGGCCGCCGCCAACGCAACCCCCAGGGCGGTGATCACCGGCACCGTCACGTCCGAGGTCGCGACCCCGCCAAGATCGTAGGCCAAGGCCAGGATGAACCGCGGCGCCAGCCAGCTTGCGAGCAGCAGCGTAACGATGAGGGCGGCGAAGATGTGCTCGAGCGGCACGCCGGTGACCATGCGGTAGATCCCCAGCGTCAGCCCCACCCCGACGCCGGTCGCCACGCACAGGTGGACGGCGCGGGTATTCAGGCCGGAGCGCTTCTCCAGCGCCAGGCGGGAGATCGCCGCCGCCAAGGCCGGCTCGACCAAGGTGGTGGCGAAGCCGATCAGAAACACGAAGGTGTACAGATAGACCAGGCTGTCCAGTCCGCCCAAGGCCCGCGCCATACCGTAGCCCAGCGGAAAGAGCCCCAACCGCAGCCCTTCGACAAAGACCATCAGCCCCACCACCAACAGCACCAGCCCCCCGGCTACGCGCGCCCGGTGCGGCAGCGGCCGGCGGATGACGAGGTACTGAAACACCAGGATCACCAGCAGCATTGGCAGGGCACTCTGGAGGATCCCAAGCAGATCCTTTAACAGGGCTGTGCCGAGGTCCATCCAGCCCCGATCGTTCGCCTCTGGGGGTTGCCAGGCGGCGGTGGCCGCGACCTCCGCGCAGGCGCTCGCCAGCTCGCCGCCGCAGACCGCGATACCGTAGAGCTGGACCGTCATCCGGGGCGCCAGGACGGCAAGCCCGAGCAGGCCGAGCCCGTCCAGCAGCGGGCTGCGTCGGCGCAGGGCGCGCGCCAGCCCGAGCCCGAGCGCGAGCAGCAGCGGGACGGTGATCAGGTTGACGCTCACCGCACCGGCATCGAAGGCGAGTCCGGTAATCTCCCCCGGTGTCAGCCAGGTGATCGGAATGAGCAGCAGATAGCCGGGTACCAGGTACCAGTGAATGGGATGATCGAGGACGCTGCGCAGTAGTCCGAGCGCCACCACCAAACCCACGGAGGCGGCGACCACCAGCCGCAGGACCAGCGCGTCGATTTGCCCGCCGCTGACCAAGGCCGCCTTGTACGCGAGGGCGATGAGGGAGGGCTCCGCGATCACCGCGGAGAAGCCCAGCGCAAAGCCGAACGCGAGGAGCCAGGGCAGGGAGCCGCGCGCGATGAAGGCGTCACTCAGGCTGCGGCCGACCGGGAAGATGGCCGCATCGAGGGCACGCAGGATCAGGGTGACGCCGATCAGGAATGCGCCCACGCCAATCAGGATGCGGTCGAAGCCCTCTGGGAGGCCGCCGATCACCAGCCACTGAAAGGCGAGCACCACGATCGCCAGGGGGGCGAGACTGCGTACCACCCCGAAAAAATGAGCGCGGAGAGAGCGGATCTGCTCCATTGCCTAGGTAACGAGCCAAAAACAAGTTGAACAACGCACGCAGTCCTTGTCGTTGTCGCAATCGTAATCGTAATCGTAATCGGAGAAGCGATGCCTGTTGGGCGTTACGATGAAAGTCGCGCGCAGCGCGCTCCGTCTCCCCCTCGCCCTCTGGGAGAGGGCCGGGGCGAGGGAAACGGCCATGGCCGCTAGCAGCTCGATTTCCACCGGGTTTCGATCCGGTCGGTGGCTTGGCTGAAGAAGACCGCTCGGCGCCGCTGTTTCCAACTCGCTCGCCGCTTGGCGTTGGAATGCGGATCGATTCCGGATGCGGACTGCTGCTGAAAACGGGCAAAGGAAGGCGATAGGTGTCATGTGTCACAAGATCGTGAATCTCATGTTTGGCCTTCTGCTGCTTTCCGTGATGGCGGGAATCGCCGTTGCGGAGGTGCAGGCGAAGTTCGACTACGGCTGCGAGCCGCGCGCCAATTGGTGCGCGGAGCTGACCTGTACCTTCGACGGTAGCGCCTCCACCTCCAGCGATAGCAGTGTCCTCGGCTACCGCTGGTACTTCCGGCGCTATCTCGCGGAGGACCGGGAAAGCGAGTACGGCACCCGGACCGGGGTGCGGGTCACCTACACCTATACCAACACCCGCTGCAGGAGCTACACCTACTACGCCACGCTGGAGGTCCCGGACGCGCTCGGCAACAAGAACAGCCATACCGAGCAGGTCGATCCGTCGCGGCGGACGGACTTCCCGCCCGAGAATCAGAGTCCGATTGCGGACTTCAGCGCGTCCTGCGAATTCCTCGAGTGCGCATTCGATGCCACCGCGTCCTATGACCCGGACGGCGGCATTGCCAGCTACGCCTGGAATTTCGGCGATGGCAACACCGGCAGTGGTCAGAGCCTACTCCATGCCTATGGCGCACCGGGGACTTACACGGTGTACTTGACCGTGGCGGATCACGAGGGCGCAACGGCTATCAAAGGCAAGACCGTCTCCGTGGTTGAGGAGCCGGCGCCGGGCTTCAACTTGGCCGCGACTGGCCGCAAGGCACGTGGCCTACAAAAGGCGGACCTTGCTTGGACAGGCGCGGACTCAAGCAACGTCGATGTCTACCGGAACGGCGCGAGGATCGTCACTACGCCCAACGACGGTTTCCACACCGACAACATCGATCTGAGGGGGCCTGGGACCTACGTCTATCAGGTCTGTGAGGAGAAGGCGAGCATCTGCTCGAACGAATCCACCGTGATCTTTGAGTGAGTTGTCCAGTCCGAACGGGGTGACGAGTGCGGGGCGCCGGCGGATGCCGAAACGGTGCCTTGACGCACTGAGCACGCGGCCATGGCGGCAAGCGCCCTTCATGGGCGGGATAGGCGCTGATCGCCATGGCCGCTAGGTCTTGGGGCGGGTCTCGCCAGCGGCCTTGAATGGGCTGTGCGAGCGCATCTCGGCGAGGTAGTCCTCCATGCCTTCGCGCTCGTGGCGGAGGAAGTGACCGATGGCGTTGCGCATGCGCGGGTCGGCGATCCAGTGCGCCGACCAGGTCGGCGTCGGCAGGAAGCCGCGAGCGACCTTGTGCTCGCCCTGCGCCCCGGGCTCGAAGCGCTGCAGGCCGTTGGTGATGCAGAAGTCCAGCCCCTGGTAGTAGCAGGCCTCGAAGTGCAGGGCGTCGAAGTCCTGGAAACAGCCCCAGTGGCGGCCGTAGAGGCTCTTGGTCCCGATCAGGTCGAAGGCGGCGGCGATGATGTCGCCCTGATGGTAGGCGAGCACCAGCAGGAGACTGTCGCCCATGGTCCGGCCGATCTCGCGGAAGAAGTCGAGCGATAGGGTCGGGATGCCGCCACGCTTGTCGAAGGTGCTGCGGTAGAGGGCGTGGAAGGTCCGCCACTGCCCGTCGTCGACCTCGCCCCCTCGGAGCAGGCGGAACTGAATGCCCGCCTCCGCGACCCGCCGGCGCTCGCGCTTGATGTTCTTGCGCTTGGCCGCGGTCAGCTCCCCGAGCAGGTCATCGAAGGTCCCGTAGCCGCGATTGTCCCAGTGGAACTGGCAGCCCATGCGCCGCATCAGGCCGGCCTGCTCCAGCCACGCGGTCTCTGCCTCGCTGGTGAAGAGCCAGTGCAGGGAGGAGACGCCGAGCTCCCCGGCGACCTCGTTGGCGGCACGGATCAGGGCCTGGGCGGAGCCGGGGCGCAGCGGGGTGTCGCCGGTCAGGATGCGCGCTCCGGTCGCCGGGGTGTATGGGCAGGCGACGACGAGCTTGGGGTAGTAGCGCAGCCCGCTGCGCCGATAGGCGTCGGCCCAGGCCCAGTCGAAGACCAGCTCGCCGTAGGAGTTGAGCTTGAGATAACAAGGGGCGGCCGCTACCAAGGCCCCGCACTCGTCCCTCAGGGCGAGGTGGCGGGGGATCCAGCCGAGCTCGGTGCCGACGCAGCCATGGCGCTCCATGGCCGCGAGGAGCTCGTGGCGCAGGAAGGGGGTGTCGGGGTCGACCAGCCGGTTCCACTCCGCCGCCGCGAGCTCGTCGATGGCGTCGTGAATGCTTAGGCTCAGCATGGGGGCCTCCAGTCGGTTGCTCGGCCGGAAGCTGTGGTGCGCGGGCCCAGGGGGCAAGCCCGCGCACCAGGTTGCGGCGATGGCCGATCAGGCCAGGGCGTCGAGGAATTTCTCGGCGTCCAGCGCGGCCATGCAGCCGGTCCCGGCGGAGGTGATGGCCTGGCGGTAGACGTGGTCCATCACGTCCCCGGCCGCGAAGACGCCGGGGATCGAGGTCGCGGTGGCGTTGCCGTCGATCCCGCTCTTGACCTTGATGTAGCCGTTGGCCATGTCGAGCTGCCCGTCGAAGATCTGCGTGTTGGGCTGATGGCCGATGGCGATGAACACCCCTTGCAGCTCGATGTCGCGGGTGGAGCCGTCCTTGACGTTGCGAATCCGCATGCCGGTGACCCCGGTGGGGTCGCCAAGGATCTCATCGAGGGTGTGGCTCCACTCGATGCGCACGTTGCCGTGCTCGGCCTTCTCGAAGAGGTGGCTCTGCAGCATCTTCTCCGCCCGCAGGGCGTCCCGCCGGTGCACCAGGATGACCTCGGAGGCGATGTTGGACAGGTACAGCGCCTCCTCGACCGCGGTGTTGCCGCCGCCGATGACGGCGACCTTCTGGTTGCGGTAGTAGAAGCCGTCGCAGGTCGCGCAGGCGGAGACCCCGCGCCCGCGGAACTCCAGCTCCGAGGGCAGCCCCAGGTACCGGGCGCTCGCCCCGGTGGCGATGATCAGGGCATCGCAGGTGTAGGTGCCGGAGTCGCCGATGAGCTTGAAGGGACGCTCGGCCAGCTCGGCCTTGCTGATCTGATCGAAGAGGATCTGGGTCTCGAAGCGCTCGGCGTGGCGGCGCATGCGCTCCATCAGGTCGGGGCCTTGGACCCCGTCCGGGTCGCCCGGCCAGTTGTCGACGTCGGTGGTGGTCATCAACTGGCCGCCCTGCTCCAAGCCCGTGATCAGGACCGGGCTCAGGTTGGCGCGTGCGGCATAGACCGCGGCCGAGTAGCCGGCCGGACCCGAGCCCAGGATCAGCAGGCGGCAGTGCTTGGTTTCGCTCATGTTAGGATGCTCCGTCAGTCGCCGTCGGTACGGGTCGATCCCGCCGGACGCGACCATTAAGGCCGCGAATGGTACGGGTTGTCGGCAGTCGGGTAAAGCAGCGAGGCTCGGGCATGCGCATCGGTATCCCACGGGAAATCAAGCCCCTGGAGGGGCGGGTGGCGCTGATTCCGGAGGCCTGCGGCGAGCTGGCGAGGGCCGGTCACCGGGTGCTGGTCGAGCGGGGCGCTGGGTGCACGAGCGGCTTCGCGGACGCGGCCTATGTCGCCGCCGGCGCGACCCTGATGGAGGATGCGCCGCGCCTCTACGGCGAGGCGGAGCTGATCGTCAAGGTCAAGGCGCCCTGGGGGCCGGAGCTCGATCTGCTGCGGCCGGAGCAGGTGCTGTTCTCGTTCCTGCACCTGGCGGCGGACGCGGAGCTCACCCGCCGCCTGCTCGGTGTCGGGCTGACCGCCCTGGCCTTCGAGACCGTCGAGGCGGGCGGGCGCCTGCCCATCCTCGCGCCGATGAGCGAGATCGCGGGGCGGCTGGCGGTGCAGATCGGTGCCACCCTGTTGCATGGCCCGCAGGGTGGCAAGGGGGTGCTGCTCGGCGGGATGTCGGTGGCCGAGCGCGGCGCCGTGGTGGTGCTGGGTGCCGGCAACGCGGGGTCGGCGGCGGTCGCCGCTGCCTCGGCGCTCGGTGCCGGCGTGACGGTCCTCGACCGCGACCCACAGCGACTCGCGGCCGCACGCGCGCTCGGTCCCAACGTGACGGCCCTTTACGCCTACGCCGATGCGCTGGGCGAGTGGGCGCTGCGGGCGGACCTGCTGATCGGCGCGGCGCTCATCCCGGGGGCGCGGGCGCCGCGACTGATCTCGGCCGAGCAGGTCGCCGCCATGACCCCGGGGAGCGTGATCGTCGACGTCTCGGTCGATCAGGGCGGGTGCATCGAGACCACGCGCCCGACCACCTATGCCGAGCCGACCTACCGGGTGCACGAGGTCGTCCACTTCGGTGTCACCAACATGCCGGGCGCCGTCCCGCGCAGCGCCTCGCGGGCGTTGTGCGCGAGCCTCTTCCCCTGGGTGCTGCGCTTGGCGCAGCCGGATTGGCGGGGCGACCCGGTCCTCGCCGCGGCGGTCAATCTCACCGAAGGCGTGCTGGTCCACCCGGCGCTGAGGGCGTCCTGATCGCGTCGGCGGGGTTTGGCCTCGGCCGGGCGCTCAGGAATTTGCGCGAGAAACCGGGCGTAAGGCTACAATTACCCAGAATCCTTCTCTTCGAGTCCGCCGCGCGCTGCCAGCGCGGCGGCCCGCCACAGATCGAGGTGCCGGGGTGTCCCAAGCGACCCGAGTCGGACAACTGACCTTCAGCGACTATGTGCAGCGCGGCCTGCGCGAGGCGGCCATGTGGTCGCTGGTGTGCGTGGCGCTCTACCTGGTGGTGACGCTCGCGACCTACTCCCCGGAGGACCCCGGCTGGTCACACGTCGGGCACGGTGAGGCGGTCGCCAACGCCGGCGGGCGGGCAGGGGCCTGGTTCGCGGACGTGGCCCTGTACCTGTTCGGCTTCGCCGCCTACCTGATCCCGCTCATGATCGCCTGGAGTGCCTTCCTGGTGTTCCGGTCGGCCGAGTCCGAGCGCGAGACCCAGGTGCAGCTCCTTGCGCTGCGCTGGGTCGGCTTTTTGGTCACCCTGGGAGCGGCCTGTGGGCTCGCCACCATCCACTACCCGGGGCTCGGGACGGGGCTGCCGAACGGCACCGGCGGCGGGCTGGGGCTCTTGGTCGGCGAGCGGCTGAGCGCGTCGTTCAGCCGTTCGGGGGCAACCCTGCTGCTCCTCGGGGTGTTTCTGGCCGGCTTTCGGGTCTTCTCGGGGATCTCCTGGCTGGCGGTGATCGACCTGGTCGGTGCTGCGATGCTGGCCCTGGGGCGGTCGGCCATGCGCCTGGCCCGGCGGCTGCGCACGCGCGCCCGGCCGTCCCTAGGGGGCCTGGCTGAGCACGAGCCGCGCCTGATCGAGGCCCCCGTGGTGGTCGAGCGCGAGCCCCTGGCCGAGCCGCGCATCGAGCCGGTGCTCGGCAGTGGCCGCGCCGGGCGGCCGGCCGAGCCGACGAAGCTCGACAAGCAGCGACGCGCCAAGCGGGCCGAGCCGGACCGGCGTCAGCTCCCGCTGCCGCACATCCTGGGCGACGGGGTGCACCCGCCGCTGGAGCTTCTCGACCCGCCGCGTAAGAGCGGCAAGGGCTATAGCGCGGCGATGCTCGACGAGCTCTCCCGCCAGGTGGAGACCAAGCTCGCGGATTTCGGCGTTACGGTCGAGGTCGTCGCCATCCACCCGGGCCCGGTGGTGACGCTCTTCGAGCTCCAGCTCGCCCCAGGGATCAAGGTGAGCAAGGTGAGCGGCCTGGCCAAGGACATCGCCCGCGCGCTCTCCACGGTCAGCGTGCGCGTGGTCGAGGTCATCCCCGGCAAGTCGGTGATCGGCCTGGAGATCCCCAATGAGCAGCGGGAGACGGTCTTTCTGAGCGAGGTGCTGGGCTCCCACGCCTACCGCGACGCCAAGTCGCCGCTCACGCTGGTCCTGGGCACCGATATCTCGGGTCACCCGGTCGTGGCGGACCTCGCCCGCATGCCGCATGCCCTGATCGCCGGGACCACCGGCTCGGGCAAGTCGGTCGCCATCAACGCCATGGTGCTGAGCCTGGTCTACAAGGCCGGCCCGCGCGACGTGCGCCTGATCATGGTCGACCCCAAGATGCTGGAGCTCTCGGTCTACGAGGGCATCCCACACCTGCTGACCCCGGTGGTCACCGACATGAAGGAGGCCGCCAATGCGCTCCGCTGGTGCGTCGGCGAGATGGAGCGGCGCTACCGGCTGATGGCGCGGCTGGGGGTGCGCAACATCGGGGGCTACAACCGCAAGGTGGCGGAGGCCGAGGCGGCCGGCGAGCCAATCCCCGATCCGCTCTACGTCGCGGGCGATGAGTTGGCGGACGAGGAGGTCCCGACTCTGAACCATTTGCCCTACATCGTGGTCATTATCGACGAGCTGGCCGATATGATGATGGTGGTCGGCAAGAAGGTGGAGGAGCTGATCGCCCGCCTGGCCCAAAAGGCGCGCGCCTCGGGCATTCACCTCCTGCTCGCCACCCAGCGCCCCTCGGTGGACGTGCTCACCGGGCTGATCAAGGCCAACATCCCCACCCGCATGGCCTTCCAGGTCTCCGCCCGAGTCGACTCGCGCACCGTGCTCGACCAGCAGGGCGCGGAGCACCTGCTGGGCAACGGCGACATGCTCTACCTCCCGCCGGGGACCAGCTTCCCGCAGCGGGTACACGGGGCCTTCGTCGACGACCACGAGGTCCACGCGGTGGTGGAGTACCTGAAGCGCCTGGGGGCGCCCGAGTACATCGACACCATCCTGCAGGACGACGGCGAGGGCATCCCGGGGATCGACGCCGAGCCGCGCGGCGGTGATCTCGAGGAGCGCGACCCGCTCTTCGACGAGGCCCTGCGCTTCGTCACCGAGAGCCGGCGCGCCTCGATCTCGGGGGTGCAGCGGCGGCTCAAGATCGGCTACAACCGCGCCGCGCGCATGATCGAGGAGATGGAGCGCATCGGCGTCGTCGGCCCGGCGGAGACCAACGGCAACCGGGAGGTGCTCGCGCCGCCTCCGCCAGAGGACTGAGCACGAGGGGGGATTGGTCCGCAAATGAACGCCAATGAACGCAAATGAGGCAACAGGTCGGTGCGGTAAAGAGCGTACCCTGGCAGATCAGGGCGGGACGGACCCATTGTCCGGCCCAGGCGTCGTTGGCCGCCAGGCGGCTGAATGGATCTGATTGAGGCTGAATGATGATGCTGATGAACCTTTCCTTTGCCGCTGGCCGGCGCCTCCTGACGACCCTGGCCGGCGGGCTCATCGCGCTGGCGGTCGCGAGCCCGGTGACTGTCGCGGCCAGCGGGGCCGAGCGCCTCGACGCCTACCTCAAGGGTCTCGACAGCCTGACTGCCGAGTTCCGCCAAATCACGCTCGCCGCCGACGGCGGGCGCATGGTGGAGGCGACCGGCACCCTGTACCTGAAGCGCCCCGGGCGTTTCCGTTGGGAATACCAGGCACCGATGGAGCAGGTCATCGTCGCCGACGGCAAGCGCGTCTGGCTGCACGACATCGAGCTCGATCAGGTCTCCCACCAGAGCCAGGACAGCGCCCTCGCCGGCACGCCGGCGCAGCTCCTGGCCTCGGATGCACCAGTCGAGCGCCACTTCACCGTCGTGCCCTGGGACGCCGGCGACCAGCGCGAGTGGGTCGAGCTCCAGCCCAAGGGCGGCAGCGGGGACATCGTCAAGATCCGCATCGGCTTCGTCGGCAACGACCTCGATACCCTCTTGATGGAGGATGCCTTCGGCCAGCTTACCCGCCTGAGCTTCACCAGCACCGAGCGCAACCCGCGCCTCGGCGACGACCTCTTCAAGCTCAAGAAGGGCACCGGCGGGGACTTCCTGCAATTCTGAGCCCATCTCCGTGCGGCGAGCGGCCGTGAGCAGCGCGCCGGACCGCTCGACTGCGCCGCTCGCCGAGCGCATGCGGCCCCAGGCCCTGGAGGACTTCGTCGGCCAGGAGCACCTGCTCGGACCCGACAAGCCCCTGCGGCGCGCCATCGAGGCCGATCGGCCCCACTCGATGATCCTCTGGGGCCCGCCGGGGAGCGGCAAGACCACGCTCGCCCGGCTGCTGGCCAACCGCTCCAACGCCCAGTTCCTGCGGCTCTCGGCGGTCCTCGCCGGGGTCAAGGAGATCCGTGCGGCAGTCGCCGAGGCGACCCAGGTGCGCGCACGGGAGGGTCGCGGCACCATCCTCTTCATCGACGAGGTCCACCGCTTCAACAAGGCCCAGCAGGATGCCCTGCTGCCGCACGTCGAGGACGGGACCTTCGTCTTCGTCGGCGCGACCACCGAGAACCCCTCGTTCGAGCTCAACAACGCGCTGCTCTCGCGCGCCCGGGTCTATGTGCTCCGACCCCTAGGAACCGAGGACCTGGAGCGGGTGATCGAGCGCGCCCTGGCGGATCCCGAGCGCGGGCTGGGCGCGCGGCACCTGACCCTGGAGCCGGCGCAGCGCCGACAGCTCGCTGAGGCGGCCGATGGCGATGCCCGCCGGGCGTTGAATCTGCTGGAGCTGGCGGCCGATCTGACCGAGGAGAACAGCATCACGCCCGAGGTCGTAGGCGAGGTCATCACCGGGCACCTGCGCCGGTTCGACAAGGGCGGCGACATCTTCTACGACCAGATCTCGGCCCTGCACAAGTCGGTGCGCGGCTCGGCCCCGGATGCGGCCCTCTACTGGCTGGCGCGCATGATCGATGGGGGCTGCGACCCCCTCTATATCGCCCGCCGGGTGGTGCGCATGGCGAGCGAGGACATCGGCAACGCCGATCCCCGCGCGCTCGCCCTCGCGCTCGACGCCTGGGACGCTCAGGAGCGCCTGGGCAGCCCCGAGGGTGAGCTCGCGATCGCCCAGGCGGTCGTCTATCTCGCCTGTGCCGCCAAGAGCAACGCCGTCTACTCCGCCTGGGGCGCCGCCCTGGAGGACGCCCGCCGCTCCGGCTCGCTGGAGGTCCCGGTGCACCTGCGCAACGCCCCGACGCGCCTGATGCGCGAGCTGGGCTATGGCCGTCGCTATCGCTATGCCCACGACGAGCCGGAGGGCTACGCGGCCGGCGAGGACTACTTCCCAGAAGGCCTGGCCGGCCGCCGCTACTACCGGCCGGTCGACCGGGGCCTTGAGCTGCGCATCCGCGAGAAGCTGGCGCACCTCGCCGGGCTCGACCGCGCGGCTGGGAAGGGGTAGGAAGCGATCAACGGGGAGCGGTCGGTGGGTGCTCTGCGTCAGGGCGTCTCGCCCAGCCGCAGGTCCTGCGCACGGGAGCGGTTCCGCCGTCACGCCGTCCCGGTTCGCCTGTTCCGCTGGTCACTCAGAACAGGCGGTTCAGCCCGTTGAGGGCGGCGACCCGGTAGGCCTCGGCCATGGTGGGGTAGTTGAAGGTCGTCTCGGCGAAGTAGTGAAGGGTGTTGGCGGGTCCCTTCTGGGACATGATCGCCTGGCCGATGTGGATGATCTCCGATGCCTGCTCGCCAAAGCAGTGGATGCCGAGGATCTCGAGCGTCTCGCGGTGAAACAGGACCTTGAGCATCCCCACACGGTGCCCCGTGATTTGGGCGCGGGCGATGCTTTGGAACTGGGCCTGGGCGACCTCGTAGGGGACGCGCTGGGCAGTGAGCTCGCGCTCGGTGCGCCCCACCGAGCTGATCTCGGGGACGGTATAGATCCCGGTCGGGAACTCCTCGATCAGCGACCAGCCGCACTCGCCCTGGGCGATGTGGGCGCCGACGAAGCGCCCCTGGTCGTAGCTTGCGCTCGCCAGCGCCGGGGGACCGGCGACGTCGCCGACGGCGTAGATGTGCGGGAGGGCGGTCTGGTAGCTCTGGTTCACGTCAAGCTGCCCCCTTTGATTCGGCTCCAGGCCGACCGTCTCCAGCCCGAGGTCCTGGGTATTGCCGGTGCGTCCATTGGCCCAGAGGAGGTACTCGGTCTTGAGCCTTTTGCCCGAGCGGCAGTGGAGCACGACCCCATCGTCGCGCGGCTCGACGCGCTCATAGCTCTCGTCGTGGCGGATGACGACCCCTTGGTTGCGCAGGTGGTAGCTCAGGGCGTCGGCGATCTCGTCGTCGAGGAAGGACAGCAGCCGGTCGCGGGTGTTGACCAGATTGACCTTGACGTCCAGGTTCGCAAATACCGAGGCGTATTCGCAGCCGATCACTCCGGCCCCGTAGATCGAGATCGAGCGCGGCGTATGGGTCAGCCCGAGCACCGAGTCGCTGTCGAGCACCCGCGGGTGGCTGAAGTCGATGTCCGGCGGCTGGTAGGGCCGGGAGCCGGTGGCGATGATGAGGTGCTCAGCGCGCAGCAGGTCGGCGGCACCGTCCGGCCGCAGCACCTCGACGTGATGGGGGTCGACGAAGCGGGCACGGCCGAAGATCACCTCGACCCGGTTGCGCCGGTAGTGGCGGTAACGCGTCCGCACCTGCTCGTCGATCACCGAATCGGCCGCACGCAGGAGATCGGGGAACTGCACATCCACCTGCTCCAGGCTGTGCTGGAAGAGCGGGTTGCGCCGGTAGTCCGCCAGCATCTGAATGGAGTGGCGCAGGGCCTTGCTGGGGATGGTCCCCCAATGGGTGCAGCCGCCGCCGACCTGGCGGTGGGCCTCGAGCACCGCTACCTGGCGACCGGCCTTGGCGAGCTTCATCGCCGCGCCTTCTCCGGCGGGGCCGGCGCCGATCACGATGCAGTCGAAGGTCTTGGTCTTCATGGCCCGGGGGAAGATCAGCCGCAAATTAACGGAATTTACGCAGATAAAACAAACTGTTATCTGATGGAGGGGGCTTGCATTGGGAGATGCCGAGCGCACACGCTGCCCGCAATCCGCAATCCGCAATCCGCAATCCG